>OGZE01000777.1_pt1 | contig 22665 bp, 25 predicted proteins | sample 1576731 | NCBI WGS metagenome assembly OGZE01 (sample SAMEA3541503, study PRJEB24748) | human gut metagenome | biome: human gut; feature: human-associated habitat; material: faeces | place: China | collected 2012 | reverse complement strand
TTCAGGTTAAAATTCAAAAAGTTCGCTCTTGTTGTTGTGACTGTATCCGTTGTATATAAGGATGTGTCTGTGAACTTGGCTGCTCCGTTTGCAGTTTCCTGCGCGATCAGATCAATCTCGCCGTTTGCAAGTGCCATATCGAGCGCATCCTGGTCATCAATAATTTTTAATTCTATCGTATCCACTTCCGGTGCACCGCCCCAGTAGCTCTCATTTGCACGCATTTTCACATCGGTCATTGCAGTAAATGAAGTCGCAATATAAGGTCCTGTGCAGGAAACACCCAGTTCTGCATCCGGCTCCTCTGTCGCGTCATAGATACCAAGCAGCGGATCACACAGATCATTCAAAAGTGTAGGATTCGGTTCCGGTGTCACAATTGTAAACTGCATCCCGTCTGCTTCCATGGATGCGATCTTTAAAGTGGAATCTGCTCTTTCATTCATTTCGTAAGTACGCTCAAAGCATGCCTTCACAGCTTCGGCATCCACTGTTTTTCCATTGGAAAAAGTCACTCCGTCACGGATCGTAAACACCCAGGTATTTTCGTCCGGTGTCTCCACGTTTTCCGCGATCCAAGGCTGTGGAACAATATTTTCATCCAGATGGTATAAATTTTCACTGATTCCATAAATCGACATGATCCAGCCGTCCCAGTTATACGCCACATCCAGACTCTCCGCACCGAAAAATCCGGTTGTTGCACCCAAAATAAGATCTGCACAGTCACCTGCAACCTTCTGTGCAGTCTGCCCTTCTGCCTCTGTTCCTGTCATGCCCGTCTGGCTGCCAGTATTCGTATCGCCACAGCCCATTGCAAGGGTTGCAAACACGCATATTGTCATTATTACGCTTACTATTTTCTTTTTCATTTAAATATTCTCCTATGCTTAAATTACCTATATTTTGTTAATTCTTCACAATCCTTACAACCTAAATAGAAGTTTTACATTTATCTACCTATGTCTTTTTTATTCATAAAATCACTCAGTCTGTCTCCAAACAACTGAAACCCTGTCACCACTACAAACAGTGCGATTCCGTTAAAAACAATGATCCACGGTGCCTTCTGCAGATAATCTCTTGCTTCGCTCATAACAGCACCCCACTCTGCGGTAGGTCTTGCTGCGCCGAGTCCCAGAAACGAAAGTCCTGCCATACTCAAAATGACACTTCCTATATCCATGGCGGCCGTAACCACCATGTTTCCCATAATATTCGGCAAAATATACGCAGATATCATCCGGTGCAGTGGTACACCATTCATTTTTGCCGCATACATATAATTTTCTTTTTTCATGGATACCACGAGGCTTCTTGCCAGTCTCGCATATGTCGTCCAGTACACCGCGCTTAAGGCGATCACGCCATTCCACAGACCAACACCTAAGATCCCTGCTATCGCAATGGAAAGCACAAACGCCGGAAATGCCTGAAACACAAGCGTGATTTTCATCAAAACCTCATCCAAAATCCCGCCGGAAAATCCTGCCAGAATCCCGATCAGCGTTCCAACCAGAAAGACAATCCCAACGATCATAAACGCTGTATATATAGACGTTCTGCTTCCTGCAATAATGCGGCAGAACACACACCGCCCAAGATTGTCCGTGCCAAATAAATATTCCCTGCATGGCGCCAGAAACGCACTTTTCATATTGACCGCATAGGGATCATGCCGGATCAGATACGGTCCGATCAGCGGGATAATAAGCAGCACTGCAAGAAACCATATGCTTGCCCTAAATTTTACGTCCAGTTTCTTCATCGTACCTTCTTTTCCTTTCTGACCCTTGGATCTAATAGCTGGCACAAAAGTTCCACTGCTGTGTTGATCAGCAGATAAATCAGTGCCATCCACACGACATACGCCTGAATGACCGGATAATCTCTCGCGCCAATTGACGTTACTGCAAGTCTTCCTACGCCCGGCCACGAAAAAATGGTTTCCACAATGGCAGAGCCGCCAAGCAGCGTGCCAAAAGACATTCCAAGCAGTGTAATGATCGGAAGCATACAGTTTTTCAGCACATGGCAGAAAAGAATCCTGTTTTTCGCAACGCCTCTGGATTTTAAACCGATCACATATTCTTTTTCCAGCTCTCCAAGCACGATTCCGCGTATCTGCCGGATATACCACGCCGAGAGTGTCAGTGCAAGCACAAGCGAAGGCATGATGATTCCTTTCACACTGACCGAACCGATCACTGGCAAAAGTTTTAGCTTCATGGATAATCCGTACATCAACATGAGTGCTAAGAAAAAAGAGGGGATAGATGCCAGCAGATACGTGGCAAAACGCACTGCATTATCAAACCACCCGTCCTGATATTTTGCACATAAGACGCCAATCGGAAAAGAGAGTAACATCGTCAATGCAAGTGCTGTTACCGTCAAAAGAAGTGTCGCCGGAATCGTTTTATAAAGTTCCTCAGCTACCGGTTTTCCTGTCTTGTAAGAATCCCCCAGATTTCCATGAAAAAAGGAGTTAAACCACCTTCCATACTGCACCAGAAACGGATCTTTTAAGCCAAGTTCCTCTCTTTTTAATTCCAGTGCCTCCTCCGAAACACGCATACCGGATTTTTTTAATGCCACTGTTGCCGGATCCCCCGGTGAATGATAAACCAGCAAAAAGGAGAGAAACGTAATTCCAATGATCAGAATCATTGCTTTTCCTATGACAAGTAACAATTTTTTTATCATGTGTTCTCCCTATTTTACCGCGCGGATCATAAAAAGCGGTGTCGATGCAAAATTGATTTTCTCTACATCATCCCAGACCTTTTTCCATACCTCACGATCCGCCTGTACTTCTTCGAATCCGGCTTCCCGGATCATCCGCATATCTTCTGCCGGACGTTCACAACTGCTTAGTTCCAGCTTTCTGGCAATCTCCTCCATTTTATACGCTTCGTCATATTCATTGAAATCAAAAACCTCAGCGTCCTTGACATTTTTCCGGTCTTCTTCGTATGCATCCTGCAGGCTGTCATCAAAGAGATAGTTGTACCACCCTGCATCAAAATTTAAAAGGATACCGCCCTTTTTCAGCACACGGTACCATTCCTCGTATGCCCTCTTTGGTTCTTCCAGATTCCATGTCAGATTTCTCGTCACGATCACATCCATAGACGCATCCTGCATTTTCTCAAGGTTCTGTACATCGCCCCGCATCCATTCGATCTTAGAAACATGCTCTCCGGCATTTTGCATGGCGTGGATCAACATTTCCTGCGTGTAGTCCACTGCTGTCACCGCATAGCCTCTTTTCGCAAGTCCGATTGCAAAAAATCCCGGACCGGTCCCCATGTCTGCAATTTTTATATTTTTTTCTTCCGGAATCTGGGACAATATAACATTCATCCAGTTGATCTCATTGATATGATCCAATTCCCCGCAGACAACCTCCGAATAGCTCTCTGCCCGGCGGCTCCAGTATGATTCCACTTCGTTTAACATCTTTTGTATCCTGCTTTATCGTTCATTGTTCTATTTTCACTTTTTTTGCATGTGCAAAAGAAAGCGGATTTATCAGTCTTGTACTAATCTAACATGGAACGACGCTGGATGTAAGCCTGTGGGGGGGATATTTTTGCAGTCTTTTTATGCTCAGAAAAAACCACTGGTTTAAGTAATGCCAAAACCGGTGGTTTTTGAAAAAGCTTGCATTGTTCATCTGTAAGTTCCCCCGCGATAAATGAATTAATAATCTGAAACATACGATATTGCCTGTTTATAACTTTCCCCTGTATAAAATCCCTGCCCAAAGTCATTGTTTTCTCTGCCATGATGAACATCTATTTCTCCATTAATTTCATTTTTTGCTCCATGAAACAATAACTTTTCTTTTGTGCCCAGATCTTCCTTCCAAATCATTTCTTTTTATTTATTTATCTTTATTTTTCTCTTATATGCATAGGAATATGCACTTTCCAAAAGCTTATTCGACGGTTCCGTTTCTCCTAATTCGTTTCTCGAAATTGTTACCTGCTGCACGCCTATCTGCTCTGCCAACTCACTTTGCGAAAGATCTAATATTTCCCGAATAGCTTTCAAATCTTCTGAAAAATTATAATTCATATGAATCACCCCTCAAGCTTATTTATATCATATTACTTAAATAAGTTTGAAATGCTATTTGTATCACAATGATCGTCCTAAACTCATCACTGGCAGAGATATTTTTCGCAAACGTTTGTCAGAAATATACGCACAAAGCCAGCGCAGACTATAACAATAATCTGCACCAGCTCTTTTATTTTCTACTATTCTTCTTTTTCCTTCAAATTTTTTCTATAAGCTCGGATTGTCATTACTTCCCAGAATAAAAGTAATAATATAATCACTACATCTGCTGTAACAATACCCTTTACCCAGCCTGGTGTCTTAAAGTTACGATCATCCATTGCATTAGAAGCTCCACCAACTTTTACAGAAATTTCAAATGGTTTCAGATAAATCTCTCTCATCGCCTGCTCATTTGTCCATGTGCAAAGTGCATTTTTACGGAAGCCTTCTGAATCATTTAAAGCAAAATGCTTAATATAGCAATGGATTCCGTATTCTTTTGCACCTGCAACTTCTGATGCTCCCATATATCCAGAAAACACACCATCTTCTGAATAATATTCAAAGTTTCGACCAGAGAAAGGTGTTCTGTGAATATTCATTGCTGGTCCATACCATCCACAAACATTCATATCCTGTCACTGCTGTCCCATAGATTCGCCTCGCTCTTTAATTCAAACTGAAAGAAGTTTATACTTCCTTCTCCTTCATACTTAAAATAAAGTGCTGCATTTCCATGTATTTCTGACAACTCTGTGTTAAAATACTGCCATTTTTGCGAAGAAACACTGATTGGAATATGAACGCTTTCTTTGAAATCAGCAGTGTTCGACACAAGCATTTCTCCATTCCCGTTTCCATTTAAACAAATGCCAATCTCCGTCGGATCTGTAATCTCAAAATACTTAAATCCAGCCACAGCCCCGTCTCTCATATTCGCAATATACTGTCTGGCTGTTGCATCGCCATCCTTCTTATCCTGCGTGATGTAAGGATGTTCTTTTAGCAGTTTTCCTGGATTTCCAACGTCATATCTTCCGGCTCCGACTTTTGACCACAGATTGCAGGCGATCCTTGCTTCATACACGCCCTCTCCCTTCAATGGTCCGTCATTCAAACCGCAGCTTGTCATCTCTGCCTGAAGAAAATCTCCGTTCTTGTCACGGACTAATTTTTCTGCACAGGTCTGTCTGGAATAGGAATTCCGGTTTGTCTGCCTGTGATAAAAAATATAGTACTGATCTTTTAACCGAAGCATACCTCCATGATTGTTTCCAATGTAATTCTTTGCATCTTTTTCCGTCATGCCTTTTGCCGGGAAAATATCAGCGTTACTGATCAGTGTTCCCTTGTATACAAAGCCTTCTGTCGGTGAATCACTCACTGCGTAGCAAAGTTCATGATTGTGCCTGGAAGAATAGACAAAATAATATTTTCCATCATATTTCCGAATGGAACTGGCCTCAAAAAATTCATGATCCGCAAAAGCTCCCTCTCCTTTTTTCGGAAATAACAGCTTCTCCGGTGTCTTGATCGTCACCATATCTTTTTCCAGTTCCAGCACATATCCACCTTCATTTTTCAGCTTATGAAACCCGGTTGCGACTGCCGGAACCGGTGTGTAGAATCCGGAATACAGATATACGCTTCCGTCATCATCCACTAACACTCCGGGATCAAACGGAAACGAATCTCCCTTTTTTCTTCCCCAGACGGTGCCGTCCTTGTAGTGCACATGTCCGTAAAATTCATATGGTCCTGCCGGTGCGACGCTCACTGCAACGCCCATAATTCCCATAAAATCAAATGCATAGTAAAGATAATATCTTCCGTCACATCCCACTGCGACATCCGGTGCAAACAATAACCGAAGTCCCAATTTATTTTTCGGGTCCTGATTCTTCCGATAGATCACACCTTCATACCGCCAGTCGGACAGATCGTCCACCGGTGCCGAATAGCAGACATAATCATTTGCGCAAAACATTGGAAAATTGAATCTGTCATGAGATCCGTACACATATACTCTGTCTCCGAACACATAAGGCTCGCCGTCCGGTATATATTCCTGTTGTGACAGATATGGATTGAACGCCTGTTTTTTCACTTTTTGCTCTCCTTGTCTTTTAAATCGAATATAGCATATCATATTCTTGTTTTTGGAATCATCTTTTTCATAAAATGCAGATTTTATGACATATTTGTATCTTTATAGGAATATTGTAATTTCCTGTAGAGAAAAAAATCTTCGCAATATTCAAGTTTTGAATACTGCGAAGATTTTGGGTTATAAAAACTATATATTATTATGCTATCCACTCTTTTACAACATTGATATCTTCTTCCACTGCCTGCGCGATTTGTTCTATCGGCATTCCCATTTTTATAAGATTCTTTGTCGTTTTTCGCTTTCCCTCATTCTCTCCTTCATTTCGACCACGTTCTTCTCTTGCATCTAATTTTGCATTAATTATCTCATTTAACTCTTCACGCATCGCTGCTCCGCTAAAATCTGCGGAAAGTCTCATCATCTGCAAAATAACCCGTCAATGTGCTGCCGTTTGTCATATAAAAATCAAGCTGGCTGATGCTGTCCCAGATCACTGCGCCTTCCATATCCTGATTGTCCGCTGTAAATGTACAGTCAGAACCATTGGCACCCTCTGTTTCCACGTTCAGATTCCATGCATATAACGTTCCGTCTGTCGTGAGCACTGCCGCTCCTACTCCATAAAAACTGGAATTGTCCCCTCCGGTACTGTCAGAAGATGTGCAGGTAACAGTTATATTTTTCAAGCTAGCGGTTGCGCTGTTTGAAACGAGGATTACATTTTTCATCCGTTCCGGTGGACGAATAATTTTCGCCATCCACCTCGATATCTTCTGTGTATTCAGTCACTGCATCGTAACTGTCAACCCCGGAAGCGCTGCCGCCCGGCTGACCGCCTCCCATGCCATTACCCATTCCCTGAGTCACTACAATTTCTGTAATCTCACCATTTACATCTGATGACGTACCACCGCATACTCATCATCATTCTGGTAGTAAGGACACTCTTTATAATGTCCCTGCATGATACGTGCAGCATCATCCTCATCCATATCTACCTCACAGTAGTAACATTCGTCGTCATCATCATAAACGTTATATACACAGCTATCACAATTTGCCATTTTTGTATTCCTTTCTTTCGGTATCTTTTTTGAAGATTATACCATAACCAACATATTGACACAATTTTGATTGTATTATAAAATAATAATAGTAATTATTATCATTTTAAAAAGGAGAAGAACTATGGCAAACAAATACGCAGGAACACAGACAGAGAAAAATTTACTGGAAGCTTTTTCTGGTGAATCACAGGCAAGAAATAAGTACACTTATTTTGCTTCCAAAGCGAAGAAAGAAGGATTTGAGCAAATTTCTTCTTTATTTTTGAAAACCGCCGACAATGAGAAAGAGCATGCCAAGATGTGGTTCAAGGAACTGAATGGTATTGGTAACACAGCTGAAAATCTTGCAGCTGCTGCAGACGGCGAAAATTATGAATGGACAGATATGTATGAGGGATTTGCAAAAACTGCAGAAGAAGAAGGATTTCCAGAACTTGCTGCCAAATTCCGTATGGTTGGTGCAATCGAAAAGCAGCATGAAGAACGTTATCGTGCATTATTACACAACGTAGAGATGCAGGAAGTATTCGCTAAGAGTGAAGTAAAAGTATGGGAATGCCGCAACTGCGGACATATTGTAGTAGGCGAGAAAGCTCCGGAAGTTTGTCCTGTATGTGCTCATCCTCAGGCATATTTCGAAGTTCACGCTACCAATTACTAAGGAGTTTTTATGAGCCAGAATTTACCAAATGATCCTGTCATGCTCTTAAGCTACGTCAATACGCAATTGAGGGATTTTTTCCCAACTTTGGATGTGTTTTGTGACAGCTTTGAGTTAGACCGCACCACACTTGAAACAAAATTAAAATCCATTGATTATGAGTATGATGCCACAGCCAATCAGTTTATCTGATTGTTCTGCTGACAGACTCAGGTTCTAAACCGCTCATTCTCATAATTTATACACCTTCTTCATTTAATATTGCCCGGATTGCCTTATAATTCGGGCAATATTTTTCCACATATCCCCAGAAGATTTTATTATGACTTGCTTCTAAAATATGACACATTTCATGGATCACCACATACTCCAGACACTCTGGTCCTTTCTCATAGAGCGCAAGATTGATATTGACATGATGTGTTTTCACATTGCAGGAGCCCCAGCGCGTTTTCATCTGCCGGATTGTCACACCGGATACCTGCACCCGCATCAATTTCTCATACTTCTGGATCAGCTTTTCCACTGCTGCCTTCAAAAGTACTTTTCTGCGTCTGATCTCCGCCTCACTCAAAGCTGGTCTTAAATCCTTCTGCTGTTTCAGTTCCTTATATTTTTCCTGATATTCCCTGATCCACGGCAGACGTTCCTCCGCAAAACTGCGGATACGAAGATCACTCATCTGATATGGTGCAGAGATCAAAACCATGCCGTCCTCTTTTTTGATGCGCAGATACATGTTTTTGATGCGTTTTTTTGTCACGGTGATCACAATGCCATCTAACACGATCTGATATGTTTTTTCTTTCATGTCCGATTTATGTTTCCTTCTGCTCTGAATTATTATGAATATCTCTCGATAATCTCGCCAAGATAATCCCGATATTGTTCCACCACCCGCTCCGGAGCTTCTATTTTCACGATATTTCCCAAGCCAGTGATCCAGCCGAAAAACTGGCGGCTCACCGCTACATTCACTCTCGCCTGGATCGTGTTCTCATCAATTTTTCTCATCGCAACATCTTTTCCAAACCGGTCGATCATCACGCCTGTTAAAGAACGGTCGCATCGCAGTGTGACAGTCTCCTCTTTTCCTGCAAACATTCCAAATGTTTTTTTCGAGTAAGCTGCAATATCAAAATGCTGGAACTGTTCTTTCCCTTCTCTTTTTTCCACAGAAAGTTCGATTTTTAACATTTTATCCACACGATAATGCTTGATGATCCCCGCCTCTCTGTCGTAAGCGATCAGATAATAATTTTCATCGTCCCACGTCAAGAGCCACGGACTCACCTCATATATTTTTCCGTCCCGGCGGAGTTTCATCTCCTTGCTGACATCCCACTCAAAATACTGGAACTGTATTTTCACATTTTCGGAAATCGCATTGTAAATGATATCCACATTGTAATAAATGTTTTCATTGGCTGCCTTATTCCGGTTTGTCACAACTACCTGCCTGTGCAATTGCGTTGCCTCGTACTTGCTACACAATGTTTCCAATTTTCCGATCAGTTCTCGCGACTTTTTCGTTGTGATAAATTTCGAGGACTGCACTGCATCCACTAACAGTTTTAATTCTGCAAGTTCAAACTGACGGCTGGCAAGTGTATAGCCCCCTGACCGCCCTGGTTTTTTTATGATATCCATGCCGAAATCTGTCAGAAGATCAATATCCGTATAAATACTTTTACGTTCCGCAGCAATGCCCTGTAATGCCAGATAATCAATGATATCCTGCGTTGTCACCGCATGCTCTTCATCCGTTTTTTCCATCAGGCACTGCATAATATATAGAAGTTTTAATTTCTGCTTCTCCGACTTTGCCATTGTTTTCCCCCATGTCCTCCATGAAGTCTGGAATTCCCAGCTTTCTTTGTTGTGATTCTATTTCCGATTATAATATATCCATTTTTTTCATGCAATAGGGGTACTGTTCACTCGTCAATGCTAACTAAATGACATTGCACAGTGAAGTCTAACGTCTTTGCAAAAACGGCAATCCGGTACATACAGGGATTGCCGGAAGCGAGACTGCTGAAATCTGTGGTCGTGCCGTTTTGGAAAGTCCGGGCATAATTATCCACGAAGCATGACCTTTGCGCAGAACAGACCGTCCTGATAGGTAACCGTACTCACTCCGCCGGATTTTTCTGCGATGTGACGGACGGACTGAAGCCCGACACCATCTCCTTTTCTCTTGGAGGACTGAAAGAGACCACCTTTTTCCCGGATGACTCCGTCATAGGTGTTTTCAACCTGAATCAGCGCCAGGCTGCCACTGTGCAGATAGGCAGTCAGCTTGATTTTACGACGGGCAGGCGCAGTGCGCAGGCTGGCTTCCAAGGCATTTTCCAGCAGATTGGAAAGAACCAGACACAGATTGATTTCGTCTACAGGAAGACATTCCGGCAGATCAATCTGCACGGAATACGGGATATTCTCCCATTTGGCAAGCGCACAGTAATACCCAACCACGCTGTCTGCTGCCCGGTTTTCGCAAAAATGCATTTCAAGACTTGGAATTCTGGAAACCGCACCGGAGAGATAGGCTTTGATCTTTTCAAGATCACCTTCCTCTGCAAGCGCAGAAAGCTGACATAGCTGGTGACGCAGATCGTGCCGCGCCTGCCGCACCTCTTCAATGGCTACTTTGAGGTTTTCATACCGCTGCTGCTGCAGGGAAAGCAGATGGTTTTCCTGCAGCAGCCTTGCGTTGCGGTTCAGACTGCTCGCCATCAGCAAAAAGACGGTATTGAAGCAGAGAAGCAGGATCAAAAGCGCAACGCTGATGACAAAATGCCCTTGTAAAATACGCCCTGTATAGAGCGTGTCCGCATACTTGGGGATCATAAACAGATTCAGTGCAATGAACACCAGCGGCAGCACCCAGAACACATACCAGGTCTGCGCAAAATTTTCGTCCTCGACCATCCTCCGCACGCTGTGCGTCGCAGGATAATATGCGATGGCAGCAAACAGCCAGCAGATCGCATGATAGCAAATCACGGTTCGCAGACAGAACCATGGCGCTGCCTGCGCCTGCGGCAAACCGGCCAGCATAGCGACGTTGATTGCCCGGCAAAGGCTGTTGATACAGGCAAATACCGCACAGACAGATAATGCAACCGTTCCGGATTTCCAAAGCGAGATCCGGAGTGTTTTTATGTAAATCACGGCTGCGAGCAAGGTCAGCCCCGCAAGCACCGGCGCAGTCGGCATGCGGCGCGCATAGCACACCACGCCTCCGGCGGCACAAAGCAGCGCAAGCAGCGAGGCAAGCCACAAAACAAGCTTTGACAGTGGCTGCTTTAAGCTGGATTTTACCGGGAAGTACGCAAGCAGCATGCCGGGAATCACCACGCCGAGCTCCAGAATTGGACGCAGCAGCTCCATCATACCATACGCCCCCTTTGCAACAAGAACTCCATAAATGCCTGCCGGGCACTTTTCAGAAGATCCTGACTGACAAACACGCGGCTTCCGTCCGCCATGCGGAAGGCGGCGCCTTCCAGATCATTCGCGTGTTCCAGATTCACGATCACGCCGCGCCCGCACACAAAAAAGCGTGTGTCATCCTTTAGTGGGGCGATGAACGTCTTGAAGGTTTGGCGCGTGGCAAGCGTCTTTTGAACCATCGTATGGACGTAGATCAAGTGGGCAAAGTGTTCTGCGTAGACGATGTCCTGATAGCGCAGATGGATCTCGCTTCCCTCCACCTTTAGCTCCATATATTTATCCGGCTGCGGTACGCGGGCAAGCAGCTCGTCCGTCAGTGCGTCGATGTCCGCTTCGGTAAAGGGCTTGACCAGATAGTGCAGCGCCCGTACCTGAAAGCCCTCCAGCGCATGGTCGGTCGAGGTCGTGGTAAAAACCAGCAGGCAGTCCGTGTTGGTTTCCCGCAGCTTCTTTGCCGCCTCCATGCCCGTCATGCCATCCATATAAATATCCAGAAATGCGGCAGTAAAGGGCGCTTTCCTTGCCGCTTCCAGAAATGTCTCGCCGCTTTCGTATTCCAGAATATCCGCCTGTACGTTTCTCCGCTGAAGCTGCCACTCCAGCCGGTCTTTCAGCAGTGTGCGTTCCGCAGCAAGATCATCCACAATCGCAATTCTCATGCAGGGTTCTCTCCTTGTGCTTGAATTTCAAGATAATTATATCACAGTGTGTCGAGGATGACAAAGAACCGTTGTTGGGATTCGTGCCAAAATCGCACCTTTCGTGCTACGGCGCTTGAAAAAACCGAATGGCCTTTTTATACTGAGCACAAGCAAGATGCCTAATCGGATGAAGGAAGGAGGGATATCTGTGTATCGTATTGCCGTGCTGGCAGAACAGGAAGCAGAGCGGCAGCGCTACGCCGAGCAAATTACCCAGTTTTGCGTAGCGAAGGGGCTGTTCCCTCAGGTCATGCAGTATGACGACCAGGAACGTTTTTTTGAAACGGCGCTGAAAGATGCTCCAACCAATGCCGTCATTGCATTTTCCGGGGTGGCCGGGTTGAATGCGGCGGAGCACCTTCGTTCCTTATGCCCCGCATGCCGGATGATCTGGTGCAGTGATCTGGATTTCTCTCTTCACGCTTTCCGGCTGCGGGTCGACTATTTCCTGATGAAGCCGGTTTCCGAAGAAGCATTCCAGCGAGGACTGAATGCCTGGATTGAATAAACGGGCATCGGACCAAACCGAGACAACAAGCACAAAAATGGAGGATATCAATGAAAAAGAAAAAGCTACAATGTTCTGTACCAACCCTTCTTCTGGCTGGTGTGTTGTGCCTGACATTGGCGGCCTGCGGTGCGAAGCAGCCTTCCGACATGCCTGCATCGAATACAGACTCCGCGGTAAGCGCTGCCCTGCCGGTAAAGGCCATGAATGCCAAGCGTGTTGACGAAAACCCTTATATGGCAAAGAGCGACGCCAACATCCACCACGACGGCTACAATACCGACTCTACGGATGAAATCCTGCCGCTTGGCATCTATCCGGAGATCAATGTTTCCTATGAAAAAACCAACGCGAACGCTTCGCCTGCCATTTACTTTGACAGCTACGGCCACGCAGTCGTTCCGTTGCTCGGCGGCATCGCCATCCGCGATCTGAATGCGGAGGAAACCACGACGCTGGGCTATTTCTCCCCAAAGCAGCATGACGGCGGCGGTTACGTCATCCAGAGCTCCTATACGTTCCTGGACTCGGAAAACCGCATCGTCTGCCCCACCAGCAACAACCATGTGCTGATGCTGCGGACAACCGATGAAGCTGGAAACGTCCTGCCTGAATTTGAAAAGGTACTGGACATTGACATCAAGGCGGCAGCCGAAGCTGCGCTCGGCAAGGAGCTGACGCAGAATCTTCTTTCCGTGGTCTTTGACTACGACGGCAACCTCTGGTTTGCAACCGGCGGCTTCCGCATCTATCCCGAGCGTGAGCAGCAGGGTGTGCTCGGCTACATCGCCCACTCGGCGATTGAGGCGATCCTGAACGGAGAGCAGACCGACCTTTCGAAGGCCGTCTTCGTCTACGGGCTGGTGCTCGGCGAGGGTGCGGAAAACGGGATTGCCGCCTCCAAGGACGGCGCGGTCATCCTGACAAACCAGAACTGCTATCTGCTGCGTGCCAACAACGGTGTCGAGGCTGTCTGGTGCACACCGTATGAGAGCGTCGGCGCTAAGGTCAGCGGCGAAAACGACAAGACCACCGGCGGCGGTCTTACCTGGGGCGGCGGCTGCTCCCCGTCGCTGACGCCGGATCTTGTGATGTTCACCGACAACGCAGATCCAGTCAAGCTGCTGGCGCTCGATATGAAGACCGGTGAGATTGTTGCAAGCATGCCGGTGCTGGATGATCTGCCCGAAGGCTATCAGGTGGCGGTTGACAACTCTGCCATCGTCTATGATGACAGTGAGGGCACCGTCAGCACTATCGTGTGCAACTGGTTCGGCGCAGGCAGCGCAGGCCTTGCCGATCCCAACAGTGACTCTTCCATCCAGAGCTACGCCAACATCTATGACACGAACTGGCTGACGAAGGGCAACTGCATGATCGCACCCGGCGTCGAACGTGTCGATACCATCAAAACCGATTCCGGCTATGAGATGAAAAGCGTCTGGTGCCGCAATGACTTGAGCGACACGTCGATTATGAAGCTCTCCACAGCAACCGGCTATATTTACGGCTATGTGCAGGATCTGGAAAGCGGCATGTGGCAGTACATCATTCTGGACTTTGAGACCGGCAAGACCGTCTTTACGATGGATGTTTCCAACAAGTTTGGCTACAACAATATGGCCATCGGGATGTACGCCGGAAACAGCGGCAATGCGCTCTACTGCCCGACGGGCTATCTGGAGCTGCTCAGATTACAGGATTGCTTCGTCTATCTGCCCGAAATGCCGTACCGAGAGGTCAATCTCGATAAGGCCGCGCGGAACGTACTGACACAGGAACAGTTTGAGCAGGCCGGCGGCGAAGGTACGGTCGCGAGCTGGCGCAATACTGTGACGGTCGAAAATGTTCATCCCAACACGACGGTCTCGTTCCGGATGAACAATCTTTCCGGAAGCGCCGCTGATTTGAAGCTCTATGCCTACGGTGCAGACGGAAAGCTGGCAGAGGTCAGCAAAGAGCTGTGGACGATCACGGATGAATCCGGGACTGGCGTGGATACTCTGACCGACGGCACACTGTATGAACTGCGTGTCAGCGTCGCAGACGACGGTGCGCTTGATCTGAGCGAGGCTGAAAAGGAGATCATCATTTCCGTTGTGCTTTCAAAGTAAGTCTCCAGAAAGACTCCGGTGCTTTTGGCACCGGAGCCTTTCTTATAGTGCTATTGTGCTATATTTTTTACACTATGATAAATTTATTTCTTTTGTTTACTTGATGATGCTTCGCATCGTAGATTTTTTGATAAATTCATAGTCTGTCCGAAAACCAAAAGTTTTGTGTAAAGAGTCTGTTATTTCAGTTCGGGTGTAGGATGGAACGATCAGCGTCTCATCCAAATCTCCGGCAACAACAGGGACTTCCTTGTAGTAAATGGAGTTAAAAACTTCTTCATCTGTTTCGTCCAAAGTTCTGATATCTATAAAATCTGTCGAACCAGCTTTTCTGAACTGTGTTGGATTCAGGGCAATATCACGGTATTCCTGCTTCATCTTTTTAAGGGAATGCGTGATGACATAAGCCCGATTCCCGATGCTGTTAAACGCTCGGTTATTTGCACTTTCAAGACCGGCATCTGAACAGAAAATAAATTCACTACAGTTAAAATCTTTTATGATTTTCTTCTCCAGAGGCTTAAGCGTTGTCTGCTCGTTTTGGTTACCTGGAAAAACATCAAATTTCCCTTGCACTTTTATTATTTCATGCTATACTATAGTTAAGTTAATAACTTACCGAGAGAGATGAGCAAGGTAATAGGACGATGAGAGTCGTCTTGTTTCTTTGCTCTTTTTTTGTTTACTTCACAAAACAAGGGAGGCTAAATCCTCTGCTCACCAGAGGGTTCGCATTTTCCTACGGAAAACAAGGAGGATTATTATGTATGATGTAGCAATTATTGGCGCCGGGGTTGTCGGCAGTGCAATTGCAAGAGAACTTTCCAGATATCAGGTAAATGCCTGCGTGATTGAGCGTGAAGAAGATGTGTGCAACGGCACTTCCAAAGCGAACAGTGCCATTATCCACGGTGGTTTTGACGCAGCACCAGGTACGCTCAAGGCAAAATTAAATGTCAGAGGTAACTTTTTAATGGATGAACTTGCAAGGGATCTCGACATTCCTTTTAAACGAAATGGTTCTCTCGTAGTTTGTACCAAAGACCAGGATCAAAGCGGTCTGGAAAAACTTTTAGAAAAAGGAAAAGCCAACAGTGTGCCGGATCTTCGCATTATCGAGCGTGAGGAGCTGATCGCAATGGAGCCAAATTTGAGTGATGATGTGACCTGTGCTCTTTTTGCTCCTACCGGCGGAATCGTCTGCCCCTTCCATATGACAATGGCGTTTGCGGAAAATGCCTGCACCAACGGTGTAAAATTTTTCTTAAACACACAGGTTGATACCATTGAAAAATGCAATGATTTTTACCGGATTTCCACAGTTCACACGGATACAAAAGAGCCGGAAATTTTTGAATCCAAAGTGGTGATCAATGCCGCCGGCGTTTACGCTGATGTTTTAAATAACATGGTCAGCGAGAAAAAACTTCATATTACCGCCAGAAAAGGTGAGTACTGTCTGTTAGACAAAGACGCCGGAACCCACGTTTCACACACCATTTTCCAGCTTCCTTCCAAAATGGGAAAAGGTGTCCTCGTCACCCCGACGGTTCACGGAAATCTGTTAGTCGGACCAACCGCCGTTGATGTGAGCGACAAAGAAGCGATAAATACGACTGCTGCCGGACTTGATTCTCTGTCTGCAACCGCGGCAAGAAGTGTAAAAAATATTCCAATGCGCCAAGTCATCACCTCTTTTGCCGGACTTCGTGCACACGAGGACGGAGACGACTTTGTGATCGGAGAAGCGAAAGACGCAAAAGGATTTATCAATGCTGCCGGAATTGAATCCCCTGGTCTTTCCTCTGCACCTGCTATCGCTGAAATGGTCGCTGATATTGTAAAAACAATTCTCCCATTAGAGAAAAATCCGGATTTCGTTGGAACCCGAAAAGGAATCCTGCGCCCGGATACCCTCTCACCGGAAGATAGAAATAAACTCATCAAAGAGCATCCGGAATACGGCAATATCATCTGCCGTTGTGAGATGATCACTGAAGGCGAGATTATGGACGCAATCCACCGCCCACTCGGTGCCCGCTCCTTAGATGGAATAAAACGCCGTACCAGAGCCGGTATGGGACGCTGTCAGGCAGGTTTTTGCTCTCCACGAACCATGGAGATCTTAGAGCGTGAAGTTCCAATGAGCATGTTTGACATTACCAAAAACGGTGTTGGTTCCAATATTGTAGTCGGATATAATAAGGAGGTTTAATCATGAATACATATGATTTAGTTATCGTTGGTGGCGGTCCTGCCGGACTTGCTGCTGCTGCAAGCGCAAAAGATCACGGTATTGACAGTATTTTAATTATTGAACGCGACAAAGAACTTGGTGGAATTTTAAATCAGTGTATCCACAATGGATTTGGTCTCCACACCTTCAAGGAAGAGCTGACCGGACCGGAGTATGCCTCCCGTTTTATCGACATGGTCTTAGAACGCGGCATTGAGTACAAGTTAAACACCATGGTCATGGATATTTCTTCCGACAAAAAAATAACCGCCATGAACCGCGAAGACGGTATGTTTGAAGTTCAGGCAAAAGCAATCATCCTCGCCATGGGCTGCCGTGAACGTTCCAGAGGTGCCTTAAATATCCCTGGCTACCGCCCTGCCGGAATTTACTCTGCCGGTACCGCACAGCGCCTTGTCAATATGGAAGGCTATATGCCGGGAAAAGAAGTTGTCATCCTAGGCTCCGGTGATATCGGTCTTATCATGGCACGCCGTATGACTTTAGAGGGTGCAAAAGTCAAAGTTGTTGCTGAATTAATGCCATATTCCGGCGGACTAAAACGTAATATCGTACAGTGTTTAAATGATTTTGATATTCCATTAAAATTAAGCCATACAGTTGTTGATATTGAGGGAAAAAACAGAGTCGAGGCTGTTACGATCGCCGAGGTTAGTCCTGACCGCAAACCAATCCCAGGCACAGAGGAACGCTACACCTGCGACACACTGCTGCTCTCCTGCGGACTGATCCCGGAAAACGAATTGAGTAAAAGTGCGGGCGTTGCTTTAAACCCTGTCACCTCTGGTCCGATTGTAAACGACAGTTTAGAGACAAATATCGAAGGAATTTTTGCATGTGGAAATGTGCTTCATGTTCATGATCTCGTAGATTATGTTTCCCAGGAAGCATCCGCCGCCGGAAAAAATGCTGCAAACTACATTAAAAACGGAGAAGAAAAAGATACAAAAATCGTTGAGATTCTTCCAATCGACGGTGTACGTTACACCGTTCCAAAATACATCCGTCCTACTGAAATGGACGACACCTTAACTGTGCGTTTCCGTGTCGGTGCTGTTTATAAAAACTGTGCGATTGCAACCTATTTTGACGACCAGCTCATTTCCAAGCGCAAACGCCCGGTCATGGCTCCCGGTGAAATGGAGCAGGTGATCTTAGACAAAAAGAAACTTGGCGAATTTCCTGATCTTAGTAAGATAACGATCAAAATTGAGGAGGCGTAAAAATATGAGTGAAATAATTCGTGAACTGACCTGTATTGGATGTCCTTTGGGATGTTCCATTACTGTTACAATGAATGAGACAGATGTTGTCTCTGTTACCGGAAACACCTGTCCTAGAGGCGATGCTTACGCCAGAAAAGAAGTCACAAACCCAACACGTATCGTGACCTCCACTGTCCGTGTGGAAGGCGGAATATCACCGATGGTCAATGTCAAAACAGCCAGTGACATTCCAAAATCCAAGATTTTTGACTGCGCCAATGCACTGCGTGATGTTGTGATCACTGCTCCTGTGAAAATTGGGGATGTCGTGCTTTCTGATGTTGCTGGAACCGGCGTTGACGTGATTGCCGCAAAAAATATTGCTGCAAAGTAAACCGGAGTTTCACTAGCGTAGTGTCGCAGATTCTGCAGTGCTTTTATAGGTTGTGAAGGGCAGATATAAGCGTCCTCTCACAAGTCATGATTTTATAGGTTTATGAAAAGAAAAAACGGTATAAACGAAATATTATGTTTTTGTTCGCTGGACATTCCGATAGGCTTCTAAACAACAATCTTGAGAAGCAGTGACTTCCCAAGATTATTAGAATCCTATCTCCATAGCTCACAAAGAAAATAATATTTGTTCATACCGTTTTTCTTTCATTTACGCTATGAATAACTTGTGAGAGGACGCTTATACATACCTACTTTACGCTTTGAAATATTGCTGTATAATTATAGATAGATAAAAACGAAATGGAGTAATTTCTTATGAAAAAAGAATTCAAAGAAGCAATTGAAGATTCCCCGATCATCGCAGCCATTAAGGATGATGACGGTTTGAAGAAATGTCTCACAAGTGAAAGCCGCGTCATTTTTATCCTGTATGGAGACATCTGCAATATTCCAGATATTGTAGAAACGGTAAAATCTTCCGGGAAAATCGCAATGGTTCATATTGACCTGATCACCGGGCTTAGTTCCAAGGAGATTGCTGTTGATTTTATAAAAAAATATACACAGGCAGACGGGATCATCACCACAAAACCTGCTCTGATCAAACGCGCCAAAGAATTAGGTCTGTATACAATCCTTCGCCTTTTTGTAATTGATTCTATGGCTTATGCGAATATTGAGCACCAGCTTCGTACCGCCAAACCGGATCTGATTGAAGTACTGCCAGCCCTTATGCCAAAAGTACTTGCAAAGATCTGCAAATTATCCACTGTTCCGGTCATTGCTGGCGGTCTGGTTTCTGACAAAGAGGATGTCATGTCACTTCTTCAGGCTGGAGTTGTCAGTATTTCTTCAACAAATGAAAAGATATGGTTTTTGTAGATTTTTCCCACAATGAAAAAACAGCCCTTTCGGACTGTTTTTTCGAGGAGTTTAGTTATGAAAATGTTAATCTATATAAAGGAAAATTGGCATTTTTAGTAAGCATGAACTTTCGATGCTTACATCATCAACAAGTGCTTGTCTGTTGTTCTCTTGTTGATAGTATTAATATACAAAATAAATGTGTACGAATTATGTCGGTTTTCGAAAACATTTCTAAAATTCTAAAAAAATTATTTTATAATTCGTTAATATTTTATTGGTTTCTGTTTCGGATATTTCTCTTAAAAACGTTCTAAATTGTATACACTTATCTGTATAATCATATTCTGCCCTATATTTTTCTTTTTATACACAATAACGCAAACTTTATAAAAATTGCCTTGGCTCTGAATCGTTACGCATGTTCTAACAGATACCGGCTTAACCGAATCATTGCCTCATCCCCGGTGCTGTTATAAAACTGTACGGTTCCCGGCTGTACGGAATCCGTCACAAGTCCGTACTCTTTTAGTTTGTGAAGCGTCTCACGGGCTGTTCCTGCGCCGCCGTCAAAAACTGCCACATTAGAACCAAGTACTTTCTGAATGGTTTCCCGCACCAATGGGTAGTGCGTACATCCAAGAACAACTGCATCCACTTTTCTTTCCTGATATGGTGCAAATAGATTTTTTAAGAAATGTTCCAGTGCTTCCCCTGAAAGTTCCCCACGCTCTACAAATTCTACAAGTCCCGGACATGGCAGTGAAATAATCTCTGCCTGATTCTGAAACTTTTGCATCAGGTCATAAAATTTTTTTTCACGCAGAGTCATAGGCGTTGCCATTACAAGGACTCTCGGATTTTCTCTTACGGATACCGCAGGTTTTAATGCCGGTTCGATTCCAATGACCGGAATCTCTTTCTGATATTTCTCCCTTAAAATATGAATGGCTGCACTTGTGGCTGTGTTGCATGCGACCACCAGCGCTTTCACATTTTGTTTCATCAGATACTCTGCGTCAGATAACGTAAGGCTTCGAACCTCCTCTAAGGTCTTTGTTCCGTAAGGGGCATTTTTTGAATCCCCGTAAAATATAAAGTTTTCATTTGGCATCAATGCCACCAATTCCCGGAGCACACTGATTCCGCCAACGCCGGAATCAAATACACCGATTGGTCTCTGCATTTCATCCATGTTATTATTTCCTGCTTTCTTCTATTTTTCCAATATGCAGCATCTTACTCTGCCCAGACCGCCCTGCTTCCTTTATCTGTGCGGTTTACCACAAGTTTCCGGTCAATCTGTTCTTTTAACTCTGTGACATGGGAAATGATGCCGACCATGCGGCTGTCTCCGGCGAGGTTGTTCAGCACCTCGATTGCCTGCTGCCTTGACCGGGCATCCAGCGAGCCAAAACCTTCATCAATAAACATCATATCCGGGTGGATTGCCCCAGCGCTTCGTTCCACAATATCTGAAAGTCCCAGTGCCATTGCAAGCGCCGCCAGAAACGATTCCCCGCCGGACAGCGTTTTCACGTCCCGCTCGCTGTCTGTCACAAGGCTGTAAACAGAAAGGTCGAGTCCTTCATTCGTCTTTCTTCCTGTGTTCGCCTCTTCTTTTAACTTAAGGATAAACTGATGATTGCTCATCGTCAAGAGCCGCTTGTTCGCCTCATGGATAATCTGTTTAAAATACTGTCTCTGGATATATGTCTCAAAATCAATCTTGGCAGAGCCGGAAAGCCGTCCATTTGCTGTTTTTGACAGACTTTTGATCACCTGATCTTCGTTTTCTAACTGCCTTCCTCTTTCCAGATAAACAGCACTGTTCTGAAGCACAGACTTGTCATTCTCATAAGCAGTGTGAAGATCGATATATCTTTTTTCTGCCTCTTTTAACGTCTGCTTTTCTGCCTTTAACTGCTCCTTGAGTTCAGTCGTATCTGTAAAAGTTTTTCCGCTGACCTGTTTTTCCAAAAGCTTCTGCTCACTCTGCTGTTTTAGGCATTGTGTCTCGTACTCTTTTTCTTCCCGCTCTAATCTCAGTCTGCTACGCTCCGGCAGGATTGCAAGATGATAGGCTTCCTCCGAGGCAAAACCGGATTTTTCCAGAATTTTTTGATATTCTTTCTCCGATTTTGCTGCTTCTTTCTGTGTTGATTTTTCATTATCTTCCTCGGACAGTTTTTGTCCTTTTAATGTATTGATCGCTTCTGACAGCTCCGTTACCTTCTGCCGTTTCTTTTCCATTTCGCGCTCTGAGGCTTCGATTTTCTTCTGCATTGCGTCATACTGCTTTTTTGCCTCAGCAAGAGAAGGATACACAAGTTCGCCCTGAATCTTTTCTGCTGCCCTCTGCAGATTGGTGTATGTCTGTTCCGCTTCTTTTAGCTGCTGTTTTGCAATGGTCTGTGCAAGAAGCATATCTGCTTCCCCTTTTTCTACCTGCTGCGCAAGTTCCTGCTGTTTTGCCTTTTCTGATTCAAACGCAGTATGCGCCGTGTCGCGTTTTTCCTCCGCTGTCGTCCTCGCCTTTTTCGCCTGCTCTACCTCCTGCTCCGTTACCGCGTGGTCAGAGAGCTTCGCCGGGTTTGGATGAATGAGCGAGCCACAAACCGGGCAAGGGCAGTCCGCTTTCAGATTTTGTGCGAGTACTCCAGCCTGCTCCGTCAAAAAGATCTCATACATCTGCTCGTAATGCTTTGCAGCCTCCACCGCAGAAACGGAAGTTTTCTCCCACTTTTCCTTTGCCTTACATACGGCTGCTTCCTGCTGCTTTTGCTGCTCTTTTAACGCTGCGATCTCCGCCTCTTTCTGCGCACAGGTCTGTTTACCGTTCTCTTTTAATTCTTCCCATGCAGATTTTGCCTGCTGTGCTTCCTGCAATGCATTTTGAAGTATCTCATACGACGGGAACGACTGCTCTAAGGTGAGCATTTTTTTCTGGCTATCCGCTGTCTCTTTTTTCTGCTGCTCCTCTGCCTCCTGCAATTTCATCCGGAGTGTTTCTAACTTCTCCTGATCGCGAAGTAGTGTCTCTTCCATTTTGGCAATTGCCTGTGCCGACTGTTTGAGCGCCTGCTCCTGTCTGAGCTTCTGCTGCTCAACTGCCAGCACTTTTTCTGCCTTCAACGCATCCTCGATCTGCTGTTTGCGGTCTTTGGATTCCGTCTGTCTGGCTTCTAACTC
>OGZE01000763.1_pt1 | contig 22920 bp, 19 predicted proteins | sample 1576731 | NCBI WGS metagenome assembly OGZE01 (sample SAMEA3541503, study PRJEB24748) | human gut metagenome | biome: human gut; feature: human-associated habitat; material: faeces | place: China | collected 2012 | reverse complement strand
TAAGTGCTGTTGATAAATTAAATGTTATTTCTGTTTATAAGGACAAACTTCTCCTTGCTGTATCTCCTAATAATCCTGCTTGTAAGTATGGTGTTAAAATCAAAGGTCACGAACATTTATGGTTAGATTTAAATCATGTAAAAAATAATAGATTTATATTACAGTCACCTGAACAGGCTACAAGAGATTTTACTAATAAAGCTTTAATCTTTTCCAAAGTTAATCCAGAAAAAACTTTTATTATCAAAAATATGGAAACTGCTTCCCAACTTGCTGCTGAAGAGTATGGTGTTGCTTTTACCATGGCAAGTTATGCAAGATTTTTTTCTTATTACAAACCTGTAAAGTTTTTTGAAGTTGGATCTCCTGAATTTTTTGTAGATATCTGCATTGTTTATAGAAAAAATTTCTATCTAACTGCATATGCCAAAGATTTTATTTCGCTTATAAAAAAATTTTTCATATAAAATTAAAATATTTATATTTATTTAGTTATTATTTTAATAGAAATATTATTACTATACTTTTGTTAAGAAAAATTATAAAATATTTTTATAAATATTAAATAAAAATAAAATTTCCTCATTTTTCATAAAAATATTGGAGGTAAAATATATGGTAGATAATAACACCTTATTAAAGGAGGGAATGGAAGCTTTTCCTAACTTTATAATAGTAAATGCAGCTGGAAAAATAACATATATAAATCGAATCTATGCAAGACTCTTAGGAATTGATCAAAAATATGCAATAGGAAAAAAAGTTGATAAACTCATTCCTAATACAAGAATGTTGAATGTTATTAAAACTGGAATTCCTGAGATAGGTGCAGTAATGAATTTTTTCGATCATGAACATAATGAAAATGTGACATTAGTATGTAATAGATACCCTATTATATATGAAGAAAAAATTATTGGAGCTGTTGCTATGACTACTTTAAATAATATGTCAGAAGTGAAAGCCTTAGAAAAAGAAATTACAAAAATTAAAGAAGAAAACAGAAAAATAAAAAAACAGCTGGAACATTATCAACAGACTTTAAATCCTCTATCAAAGATAATAGGAATATCCTCTGAAATCAAAAAATTAAAAAACTCAATAGAAGAATATGCAAAATCTAATTTTCCTATACTTATAACAGGAGAAACAGGAGTGGGAAAAGAGGTTTTTGCAGATGCTATACAATATTTAAGCAATAGAAGTTTAAACAACTATATAAAAATAAATTGTGCATCCATTCCAAAAGATTTGCTAGAAGCAGAATTATTTGGTTATGAAGAAGGAGCATTTTCAGGGGCTAAAAAAGGTGGAAAAATAGGAAAATTTGAATTAGCCAATAATGGAACTATTTTATTAGATGAAATAGGAGAGATGCCTCTTTCACTTCAGGCTAAATTACTTCGTGTTTTACAAGAAAAAGAAATAGAAAGAGTTGGAGGATTAGAAACAATAAAATTAAACATAAGGATAATATGCTGTACTAACTGCAACTTGGAAAATATGGTGAAAGAAAAAAAATTTAGAGAAGATCTGTATTATAGAATAAATGTAGTTGAATTAAATATTCCTTCTTTAAGATATCACACAAAAGATATTCCTGTCCTGTGTAAATATTTTATAAATAAATTCAATGAAGAAGAATACTTCGAAATCAAAGAAATTTCATCTCAAGTATTAGAAATTTTTAAAACCTATAATTGGCCAGGGAATATAAGAGAATTAAAACATACAGTAGAAAGAGCTGCCTTTTTATGCAAGGAAGATAAAATTAAATTAAAAGACTGTCAATTTTTCTTAGATAAAAAAAATAATTTTGAAAAAACTAATATAAATAATAATTCTCTCAAAAATATAAAAGATGACAGTGAAAAAACTGCAATAATTAAGGCTTTAGAAAGCTCCAAAAATAATAAAACAAAAGCAGCTGCACTATTAAATATAAACAGAAGCTTACTGTATTCAAAATTAAAAAAATTTGGTATAGATTATTAATAAACGTCATTAATAACAACACATTGTCCTAGAAATAGGACTCTTTTTATTTTATAAAAAAATTTTCTTATGAAATAAAGATATTTTTTAATTGGCATAAAAAATGCTTATATAGTAAATCAATCTGTATTTACCTATCCATATACCTGAAGAATAAATTATACACACAGATCATAATATAACAACATATGGAGGAACATCATGATTAAAAATATAAGTGTAATTGGTGCTGGAACAATGGGACATGGAATAGCAAGTGTATTTGCTATGTATGATTACAATGTAAGTGTATATGATAGAAATCAAAAAAATATAATAGAAGAAATCAAAGATGAATTAGAATTTATGGCAGAGGAAAAATATATATCAAAGGATAGAATAAAATCAACTTTATCCAACATAAAGATTTTTTCTACTCTCAAAGAAGCTGTAAAAGATGCTGACTATGTAATAGAGTCCATCCCAGAAATTTTAGAATTAAAACAGAAATTATTTAATGAATTAGATATAATTTGCCCTCAACATACAGTTCTCTCCAGCAATACATCAAGTCTATCATTATCAAAGCTCATAGAAAATATTTCCACTGAAAGAAAAAAATATACAATGATATGCCATTGGTATAATCCATCTCATCTTATCCCAATAATAGAGCTTTCATATTTTGGAAATATGCCAGAAGAAATATTTTCAGATATATATAATCTATATCTCAGTGTTGAAAAACAGCCAATAAGTGTCAAGAAAGATATCTCAGGTATGATAGCAAACAGAATACTTCATGCCTTAGCAAGAGAAATATTTTATCTTATGGAAATAGGAGCTGCCTCCCCAGAAGATATTGAGAAAGCTCTAAAATATGGTCCAGGTTTTAGATCTGCTACAACAGGAATTTTAGAATCAGCTGATTTAGGGGGATTAGATATCTGGTGTACAGTAGAAGACAATCTTTTTGAAGAACTTAATAATTCTAAAAAAGCCAGTAGTCTATTAAGAGAAAAAGTTAAAAATGGAAAATTAGGACTAAAAACAGAAGAGGGGTTTTTTAAATATTCAAAGCATACAAAAGAAAAAATAAAAAAAGACTTTTTTAGGCGACTAATGATTCAACTTAAAGCAAGTAAGAATTACTAAATTAAAGGGGGAATGAACATGAATAAGACAATCATCACAGCAGCAATAACTGGAGCAGTACATATTCCAAGTATGTCTGAATATCTTCCTGTCACACCTCAGCAAATAATAGATGATGCAGTAGCTGCTTATGAAGCTGGTGCAGCAGTAGTCCATATCCATGGCAGAAAAGAAAAAAATGGAGAACCTACAGGAGATCCTGAAATAATGAAAAATATTGTAGAAGAGATAAGAAAAAGATGCAATGTTGTAATAGGAATAACTACTGGAGGAGCTATTGGAATGTCTTCTGAAGAAAGACTTGCAGCAGTTCCATTCTGCAAAGCAGAACTTGCCTCTTGTAATGCTGGCTCTGTAAATTTTTGTTTTTCACCAATTGCTGATAAAATAAAAATTCCAAAATATGATTGGGAAATTCCTTTTGTAAAAAATACATATGATCTTCCTTTTGTAAATACTTTTCAAGGAATAGAAGACTATATAAAGGTTATGGGTGAAAATGGTACAAAACCTGAATTTGAAGTTTATGAAGTAGGAATGATCAATAATATTGCTTATTTTATGAAAAAAGGATTATTAAAAGGACCTATTTATCTTCAATTTGTATTGGGAATAATGGGAGGGCTTCCTGCTACAGTAGACAATCTTTTATTTCTATATAATACAGCTAAAAAACAATTGGGAGATAATTTTGTCTGGTCATGTGCAGCAGCTGGAAAAGATCAATTTAATATAGTGACTACAGCTGTTATTCTTGGTGGAAATGCAAGAGTTGGATTAGAAGATAATTTATACATTAAAAAAGGTCAATTAGCAAAATCAAATGCAGAAGGTGTAAAAAAAATAAAAGAGATAGTTGAATTACTGGGAAAAGAAATAGCAACACCTGAAGAAGCTAGAAAAATTCTTTTTGGAAAATAAAAAATTAAAAGTCTGATTAAAAAACATTTTGGAGGTAAGATATGATTAAAAAATTAACAAATTTTTGTACTGCCATGGTACAAGCATTTTTACCTGATCCTTTTATTTTTGCATTAATATTATCTGCAATAGTATTTTTATTGGGAGTATTTACAAATGGAGAAACACCATACCAAATGGTATTACATTGGGGAAATGGATTCTGGGGGTTTTTAGGATTCTCTATGCAGATGGTACTTGTAATAATATTTGGAAACTGCCTAGCCACTGCTCCAGTATTTCATAAATTAGTAAAAAGATTAGCTTTAATACCAAAAACTCCAAAGCAGGCAGTTGCTTTTGTTACCTTTGCAGCAGCAATAGCTACATTGATTCAATGGGGATTTGGATTGGTAATTGGAGCTATCCTAGCTAAAGAAGTAGCAAAAACAGTTAAAAAAGTAGACTATCCACTTTTAATTGCTTCAGCATATTCCACATTTATGCTTTCAGTTTTAACTAGTTCAATTACACTAAAAGCAGCCAGTAATGTAGATGAACTGATTAAAATAACTAGTGGAACAGTTACAGACCTTGTTCCTTTAGGTGCAACAAGTTATCACATTACCACTTTGATAGCTCTTTTAATAATGCTGATAACTCTTCCATTGTTAAATGCAGCTATGCACCCAAATGAAGAAAATACAAAAAGCATTGATGTAAATTTATTAAAAGAAGAAACAGTAGTTATGGAAAGACCTGATAAACCTACTGTGGCTCAACGTCTTGAATATAGTAAAATAATACCTGTATTGATATTTATAGCAGGAATGACTTTTGTAATAAATCATTTCTTTATTCTTGGCAAAAGCCTTAATATTGATATAATGAATTTTATTCTTTTAATCTTTGGAATTTTATTGCATAAGACTCCTATTAATTATATTCAAGCTGTTGGAAATGCTGCAAGAAACTCAGCCGGAATTATACTTCAATTTCCTTTTTATGCTGGAATCATGGGAATGATGACAGGCTTAAATCAATCTGGTATTTCGATAGCAGGACTTATTTCTGAAAAAATGGTAGCTTTATCTACTGCTCACACATTTCCATTATTATCTTTTGGAAGTGCAGCTATAGTTAATATGTTTGTTCCATCAGCTGGAGGACAATGGGCAGTACAGGCACCAGTATTATTTCCAGCAGGGCATGCCTTAGGTGTTAGTCCTGCATTAACTACTATGTCTTTATGTTGGGGAGATACATGGACAAATATGATACAGCCTTTCTGGGCTCTTCCAGGTTTAGGTATAGCAAAACTTGGAGTTAGGGATATTATGGGATATTGTGTAATGGTATTTTTATGGACAGGATTTATTATTCTGGCATCAATACTTATGTGGACATATTTATTTTAGAAACATAATCCAAACCATCACTTAAAGTGATGGTTTGTTCTATTATATAAGGAATACTAACATATGTATATGCAGATTTACCTCTTTAAATTCACATAATTTTCTCAATTCTATCCTTATTCTTCAAAAAGACTCAACAGCTTTTTAAAATCATCTTGTGCAGATAAACAAGTATCTCTCAAATATCCTTTTTTATTTTCATATTCTTTCAAGCCTCTATAATAAAAAAGTTTATGGTTCTCATCTATTATAAATGGAGTTATATTATGCCTTAAGCATTCTTTAAACATTATTAATCTTCCTACTCTACTATTTCTATCTTGAAATAGATGCATACTTTCAAATCTATAACGAAAATCTAATATATCATCAAGGGTTATATTTTTCTTTTCACTATAGTTATCCAATAATTTTTTTATCTCTCCTTTCACTTTATTAGATGAAGTAGTTTTCTTATTTCCTGCTACATTGGGTTTTAATTTATAATCTCCAATCTTAAGCCATTCTTTTATACTCTCAGAAGTATTATATTTATATCTTCTTCTTTTACTCCACTTCCCCAAGTATATATCTCATTTGAAGATAATTTTATTTTTAAAGATCTAATATCTTCAAAATATTTACTAAAAACAATATTATCATCTTTTTTAATTTTCCTATTAAATATAGATTTCTACAATCAATTTTAATGTAAATTTTACTTATATCTTTGTAATTAATTTTTTTAATAATTTTATCTTATAGTATAGATAGTATTTGCAATTACATATTTTGTGTAATAAAATATTATGGTCATTCATTTTACAACCCCTTTTAGTTGGTCAATTAATCAGCAAACCTGATTAATTATATCAAAGGAGTTTTTATTTATACACTAAAAAAAGATATCCTTTGAAAGAATACCCTTTTTAGATAAAATTTATTTATTTTTAACTTCCCCATATGAAACTACTGGCGGATTTTCACCTTTCTCTTTTGCTGGTAAAAATCTATACCAGAAATCATTAAATAATCTTTTAATTTCTTTTAAATTTGCAAATATAAGTATCAAAGTTACAATTACATACATTCCAGAAATTAAATCTGTTATTGCCCAAAGTAAGTCAGCTTCTAAATTTGAGAAAAAGATAATTGGTACTAGAAAATAAAGCATATATAACCTTACTGCAATCTTGTTAAATTTTGAATCTCCAAAAATATAATTTATAGATTTTTCGCATGAATAATATAATCCTATAATTGTAGTCCAAGCAAAAACTGTTATTGCTACTCCCATAAATAGGGTCCCTATATTTCCAAATATATGTCCAAATGCTACTGTTGTTAAATGAGCACTTGTAATATCAGGATACATAATATATGATTTTGTAATTATTATTGCAAGAGCTGTCATTGTACATACTACTAAATCTACAACAACTTCTCCCCATCCCCATGAAGACTGTCTTATTGGATGGTCAGTGATTGCTGGTGCATGTGCTACCATTCCATATCCTGTTCCTGCGTCAGATGAATATACCCCTCTTGCTATTCCATAACGAATTGCTTGTCTAACACTTGCCCCTGCAAATCCCCCTACAGCAGCAGTCGGTGAAAATGCTGATTTAATTATTCCAAAGAATGCCTGTGGTACATTTGTAATATTCATTAATAAAAGTATTAATACTGCTCCAAAATAAACAATTGCCATTATTGGTACAACACGTTCCATTGCTCCAGAAATTCTTTTTAATCCTCCAAAAATAGTTATAAAAACTGTTATTCCAAGTATTGCTAGAGTAATATATGAGTTGATATGAAAAGCTTCTGCTACTGATGAAGTTACAGCTTCACTCTGTACTACATTTGTCCAAGGACCAAATACAACTACAAAGAATGCTAAAACAATCCCTCCAACTTTCCACCCCATTGAATTTTTCATAACAAAAGATCTGTCACATACATATTCATCCATTGATTCATCAAATTTCTCTCGATATCTCTGCCCTAAAATTATTTCAGATGCCTTTAACGATATTCCAAACAAGTCAGCAATCCAAATCCAAAATACTGCTCCTGGACCTCCAGATACTATTGCAGAAGCAACTCCCCCAATGTTTCCTACCCCAATTGTATTTGCCATCGCTGTACATGCTGCTGCAAATCCTGATACAGTTCCCTTACCTGTATCCTCTGTTTTCTGGAACATCTTTTTATATGTATTATTAAAATGAAATTTTATTTCTGTAATATATTTTCCTTTATAGAAAAATGTTAAAAATATTCCAGAAGCCATTATTAATAATACTAATGGCCAGTCCCATAACCATTCTGAAAAAGCTGCAAGTTTTTGAGTTACCATATCCATATATCCCACTCCTTATAAAAATACATTTAGTGCATTATTCACATCTTCTGCTATATCTCTAATATCCTCAAGTCCAACAGAAAATCTTAATAATCCTTCATACATTCCCATTTTTTCTAATTCCTCCTGAGTAAATTCTGCTCTAAAAGCAGTTGCTGGATGTGCAAATGAAGTTCTGTATCCTCCAAGTGTTCCTAAATATTTTACAAGTTTTAATTCTTTTACAAATTTATCAACCAATTCCTTATCATCTTTCACCCTTATAGAAAGCATAGCCCCATAGTTATTTCCCAATAATTTTTGAGCAAGTTCTTTTTGTCCATATCCCTCAGCACTAGGATAATTAATATACCTAATAGCAGGATGATTTTCTATTAATGCTACAAGTTGTTTAGCATTTTCATTATGAACTTTCATTCTAATATTAAAAGTTCTAATACTTCTAAGACACAGATAAGATGAAAAACTATCACATGTCCCACCTAACAGAAGAAAATTTACTTCAATTTTCTTCATAATTTTTTTGCTTGATGAAATTGATCCTGCTGTGACATCACTATGACCATTAATAAATTTTGTCAAACTATGTATCACAATATCTATTCCAAAATCCAAAGGTTTTATCAAAAATGGTGTAGTAAATGTTGAATCTACAACTGTAAAAATATTTCTAGCCTTTGCAATTTCAATAACTTTTTCAATATCAATAATTTGAATTAAAGGATTAGCTATCACTTCAAAATATAGAAGTTTTGTATTATCTTTAATATTTTCTCCTAAAATTTGTAAATTAGAAAAATCACAAAAACTATACTCAATCCCTTTATTTTTTAAAATATTTTCTGCAAATTCAATAGTTTCTCCATATATAGAACTAGAAAATACTACATGATCTCCTTTATCCATCAATGATAAAAGTGTTGTTGAAATCGCTGCCATTCCCGATGAAGTAACTAATGTTTTTTCAGCATTTTCAAGAAGTGATATAGCTTCTCCAAGTGCATCTCTATTTGGGTTGCACGATCTTTGATAATAATATGATTTTCCTGCTACAGCTTTACTGTAATTATCTAACCCTTTGATTACATAAGCTGTTGAAGTATGAATTGGCATAACCTCAGCTATATTCATCTCTTTTTCATACTCTGTTCCTACATATAAAAGTTCAGTTTGATTTTTCATTAAAATATCACCTATCCCATAAAAAATTGAAATTCATAATTTGCCTCTTTAAAATCATCCAAATTATCTTCAAACTCTAAAGCTAGGCAAAACTTTGGTTCTTCTTTGTTCTTAAAAAATTCACTTATTAAATTTGGATTCCATTCTTCCTGAAGTGCTCTTCCTACAATACACAGATAATCCCCTGCTGGTAATACCTCAAAATTAGCCCCTTTAAGTTTTTCACTTATAAAAATAAAATAATCTGTTGGAAGAAATTTATTCTTAATAAAATCTTCATATTCAAAAATATATCCATACTGTCTTCTGTACTTAATATTCATTTGCTTAAGTTCAGCTTTTTTTTCCTGCATTTTTACTTCTGGAGCATGTATCCAGTTTATCCAATCTTCTCTACAAGATATTTTTAGCATATATCTTTCAGGTAAGGTAATTCTATATGAATGTAACATATCAGATTCATTATTAATATAAGTCCAGTAATCACTATACCATTTGATATCTTTAATAATTTTTTGTAAATTTTCTATTTCTTTTTCTTTCTCTAAGAGTTTTTCATTCAAGCTGTTAACTAAATTTTCAATCCCTTCAGATTTAATTATACTTTTAATTTCATCTAAATCCATATCAAAACTTTGCAAATATTTTATTCTATCAATATAGTGAAATTTTTCAAAAGTATAATATCTATATCCTGTGTCCTCATCGATATAAGTTGGTTTTATTAAGTTTATTTCGTCATAGTATCTAAGAGTTCTTGGACTTACTCCAAGTAATTTTGCTGTTTCTCCTATTGTATATAATTTATTCATCTTTTCCCCCTTTCATCTGTATTATAGAGTTTTACTTAACGTCAAAGTCAATTTTTTTTGAAAAAGTGTGGCCTATTTGTACAAAAAAATCATAATAAACATTAAACAAACTGATTTTATATATTATATTTTATAGTTTTCTTTCTTATTTTAATATTTTCTCATTTTTTTGGGCATAAAAAAATGAGAAGTCTTTATTTTTAGACTTCTCAATATTTTCATTAAATACTATTATTTTTCAGAGTAAATTGAAACTTGTTTTTTATCTTTTCCAAGTCTTTCAAATTTTACATAACCATCAATTAAAGCAAATAAAGTGTGGTCTTTACCCATTCCCATGTTGTTTCCTGCATGAATAGCAGTTCCTCTTTGTCTAACTATGATGTTTCCAGCTTTTACAACTTCTCCATCATATTTTTTAATTCCAAGATATTTAGGATTTGAGTCTCTTCCGTTTTTAACAGAACCTTGCCCTTTTTTATGTGCAAATAATTGTATATTTAAAGTAAATTGCATCTATTTTTCCTCCTTCTCTACAAGCTTTACATTTTTAGGATATTCTTTTGATAAATTTTTAACCATTAAAGCCATGCTTTCCAAAAGAGTGTCTAGTTCCCTTTCTTTACCCTTACTATCCATTCCTCTCATATCTACCCTAAGGTATCCATCAGAATCCATATCAAATTTAGGTATCAGCTCAAGAACGTCTTGCATTCCGCCTAAAGGCATTTGTAATGCCATTGACAGAGCTGCACATACTATATCTTCTCCATAGTTAGCATAGTCTGAATGCCCAGTAGCCTTGTATCCCACAATTCTACCATTTTTTCTAAAAATTTCAACTCTCGTCATAATTAATTAAGCGTTGATTGAAGTAACTTTGATCTCAGTAAATAATTGTCTGTGACCTTTTTTTCTGTGGTATCCTGTTTTTGGCTTGTATTTGAAGTTAACAACTTTAGCATCTTTACCTTGAGCTACTACTTCTGCTACAACCTTAGCTCCATCAACTACAGGAGTTCCAACTTTTACAGTTTCTCCATTAGCTACTAAAAGAACTTCAGTTAATTCTACAGTTGCGTTAACTTCAGCATTCAATTTTTCTACTCTTAATACGTCACCTTCTGCTACTTTGTACTGTTTACCACCAGTTTTTATAACTGCGTACATTTTAACACCTCCAAAAGTATTGCAATCGCTGGTTGGGGTTGCTGATGACCCTTTCCAAGCGTAATCTACGGTAAAGTATATCATAATATATATGAAATGTCAATAAAAATAAGACATTTATTGAACTCTAAATCAAAATATTTTTTTCTTAAAAATTAATTAAAAAATTATAATTTTCTTCTAAACTGTTCTCTCTCAACTTTATAAAAAACTATCATAAAAAGAAAGTTTTAGAATTTATAAATTTCCTAAATCCTAAAACTTACTTTTGAATTTTATAATTTTATCTCTTTTTTCTCTTCAATAGCTTTTATTATACCTTTTACTACTTTTATAGAAATAAGACCATCTTCTGCTGTTACAGGAGATTTTTCATTCTTTAAAATAGTATTTACAAAAGCATCTATTACGCCAGTTTTTGTCTGGTTATCATTTGTCTGTATAGCTTCAACTTCAAGCTCTTCTATTTTTCCACTTTGATCTATTATCTTTATCTGATATTTAGGATCATCATATATTCTTATTATCCCTTTTTCCATATAAAGTACAGTTGAATTATCCTCCTGACCATAATATGTCCAGCTGAAAGTTCCTGTTCCTATTGTTCCACATTTCATTTTTAATATACAAATCGCATTATCATATACTTCTATAGGTTCTCCATTTTCAAAAGTTTTATGCAGAGTTCCTCCCATTCCACAAACGCTTTCAAATTCAGAATCTGTAAGATATCTGATAATATCTATTTTATGAACCCCTAAATCACCTATTACTCCAAATTCACATTTATCTTTTTGAAAAAACCATGTATTTTTAGATTTACTCTCTGTCCAAGACTCAGGTCCTCCATGTCCGAAAGTAGTTCTAAAAGTAATTACTTTTCCTAGCTTTCCACTTTTTATTATATCTCTGACCCTTTTATGAGCTTCTGTAAATCTCTGATTATGATCCATCATAAATATTTTTCCAGTTTTTTTCTGTACCTCTGCTATTTTTTCAGCTTCTTCCACACTTTTAGTCATGGGCTTTTCACACAATACATGTTTTCCAAGTTCCATAGCTTTTGTCGATATAATATAATGCATATTATTAGGAGTGCAGTCACTTATAGCATCTATTTCTGGATTATTTAATATATCCATGTATTCATCTGCTACTTTTCCTCCAAACTTTTCTACCATCAATTCAGCTCTCTTTTTATTTAAATCATAAAATGCTACTATTTCTACATTAGGATTATCTAGATATTCAGGAGCATGTCTTTTTTCAGTTATGGAACCACAGCCAATTATTCCTACTTTTATCTTTTTCATCTCTGCCTCCTACATTTTTTCCTTCAAATATTTATATCCCAGCTCAAGACCTTCTTTCACTTTTTCAATTGTATCTTGATATTCTAAATCCTCATGTTCTATTACTAATTCATCATCATACCCTATTTCTTTCAGTGTATCAATAAATTTTTTCCAGTTTATATCTCCTTTTCCAGGCATTCTATGTCGCCAGAATCCTAAATCCCAATTATCCTTTCTCCCCAATTGTTTTCCTAAAATGCTATAATATTTTTTCTTATCTTCAAATACTTCTGTATCTTTAGCATGAACTTCAAATATTCTATCTTTATAATCTTTTAATCCTTGTATATAATCTATTCCCAGCCATACCAAATGTGATGGATCATAATTTAATCCAAAATTGTCATAAGGCAATCTTTTAAACATCTCATCCCATAGTTCAGGAGAATATGAAATAGTTCCTGCCCAACCACTTTCATGCCAACCTGGCATAGAACAATTTTCTATTATTATTCTCACATTTTTTTCTTTTGCATATTCAAGTATAGGCTTGAATACTTTTTCCATCTCATCAAAATTTTCTTCAATAGGAAGTGTCATATCTCTTCCTATGAAAGTTCCTACATTTTTTACTCCTAAAAGTGAAGCAGCATCTATTACTTTTATTAAATGGTCATTATATCCTTTTCTTTTTACCAAATCATGATCCAAATTATTATCATAATAAGCAAGGGTTACTATTGTCATATTTCTTTCTTTAAGAAAATCATTCAATTTATCTGCTTCTTCTCTAGTAAAATTTACTACATCTATATCACTTCCTGAATAATCTCTGGAATTAGTTTTAGGCCAACATGAAACTTCTAATGTTTCAAATCCTATCTTATGAGCCCATTCTATTTTTTCATATATAGACATATCTCCCATGATGCCAGTTAAAAATCCTAATTTCATATGAACCTCCATATTTTATTATATTTTAATCATTACCTTTCTTACTTTGGAATATTACTGCTAAAATTATTATTATTCCTTTTACTAATCCTGATAAGAACGGTGGAATACGTGCTGCTATAAGGATTCCTTCTATCATTTGAAGCATTATAGCCCCTAGAAAAGTTCCCATTATTTTTCCTCTTCCACCATTCATAGATGTCCCTCCAATAGCAACTGCTGCTATTGCATCAAGTTCAAAAGACATTCCTACATTGGCTGCTGTAATAGATGTAAGTCTTGAAGAAAGAAGAAATGATGCTATTCCTGTTAAAAATCCTGTAAGTGTAAAACATAATGTTTTTACTTTTACTACATTTACACCAGTAAGAAATGTAGCATTTTCATTAGAACCTACAGCATATACATATCTTCCAAACTTTGTATACTTCACTAAAATAACCATAAGTATAGTTATTATTATAAAAATTATTGCAAGATTAGGTATACCTAAAAATTTACCTGCTGCTATTTTTCTAAAACTCATGAGTATTTTCATTTTGATATTAAAAGGCCCACCCTGTCCAAGCTGAACTATTATAGATCTATAGGCACTCATTGTAGCAAGAGTAACTATAAAAGGTGCCATTTTACCTTTATTTGTAATAAGTCCATTAATAGTTCCAAGTAAAGCTCCAAATACCATACAGAATAGCAACATAATAAGTGGACTTTCTGTCCTGTTAAGAACAACTACTCCCAATCCAGCTACAAGGGCACACTGAGAACCTACTGATAAATCTATCTGTCCCGATATTATTATAAGAGTCATTCCGAGAGCTATTATCCCTTTAATAGATGACTGAAGCATAAGTGTAGATAAATTTGTCCAAGACAGGAAGGAATGATTTATTACAGTTGCTATTATAACAAGAACTAAAAAAGAAAATACAAATGTATAATTAGAATATATTTTTTTCATATCTAAATTTTTATTCAACTGACTCATATTTTTTCCTCCATATTTGCTCCAGTAGCATAATGCATGATATTTATCTCACTGAACTCATCTCTTGTTAATTCTTTATTTATTTTTCCCTTATACATTACAAAACATCTGTCTGCTACTTTATTTATTTCTGGATATTCAGAACTGAATATTATTATTCCTTTACCAGTTTTAGCCAATTCATTGATTATTTTATAAATTTCAAACTTAGCTCCTACATCTATACCTTGTGTAGGATTATCCAAAATTATCACATCAGTATCCAGTTCAAGACATCTTCCTATGATTATCTTCTGTTGATTTCCACCTGATAATGATGTTATATAATCATCATAGTGTCCAATTTTTGTGGACATCTCTTTTTTTCTTAGATTAAATCTTTCTACTTCTGATTTATCATCAATAAAAAGTTTTTTATGCTTTGAAACAAATCTAGATACAGAAAAATTATTAAGTATACTCATATCTTTTATAATAGAACGTTCTTTTCTATTTCTCTGCACCATACTTATTCCACTTTCAACTGTATCTTTTATACTTTTATAACCTAATTTTTTCCCATTTACCCATACTTCTCCAGAATCTATTTTGCACACACCATATAGTGCCTCTGCCAGCTGATCTCTTCCATCTCCATGCAGTCCTGTAACTGCTATAACTTCACCTTTTCTTAGATTAAATGATATGTCCTCAAATTTTCCTTTTGAAGTTATATTTTTTACTTCCATTAATATTTGCTCTGATATTTTTTCTTTCTCTATCTTTTCATTTTCTATACATCTTCCAACAAGAAGTTCTGTAGCTTTTCTTTCATTTATATCTTTAAAATATCCACTTTCTATAAATTTCCCATCTCTAAGTACTGTATATCTATCACATATACTAAAAAGTTCTGGCATTTTATGGGATATATAAATCATGGTTACTCCCTGTTCTTTCAATCTTCTCATAAGAACGAAAAGCATTTCTATTTCTTTATTAGTTAAGGCAGTTGTAGGCTCGTCCATTATTATAAGTTTAGCATCAAAAAGAAGAGCTTTTGCTATTTCAACAAGCTGTTTTCTCGATGTTTCTAAATGTCTTACTTCCATTTCTGGATCAATATCCAAATTCATTTTTTCTAAAATTTCTTTAGATTTCTTTATCATCTCTTTTTTATCTAAAAACCCATATTTATTAACAAGTTCTTCCCCAAGAAAAAGATTTTCATAAACAGTAAGATCATTTACCAGATTCAATTCCTGATGTATAAATCTTATTCCTATTCCTTGTGTTTTTTTAGTATTAAGATCCTCTATTTTCTTCCCATTAAAAAAAATCTCTCCTTGTGTAGGCGGAAATGTCCCTGCCAAAATATTCATTAGAGTTGATTTTCCTGCTCCATTTTCTCCCAATAGTCCATGTATTTCCCCTTTTTCTACACTGAGAGAAACATTTTTCAAAGCTTCTACAGGACCAAAACATTTCACTATATTCTTCATCTCCAAAAGCATGACCTTTATCACCTACCCCCATCTTTTAATAAGGGTGGGAATTCCCACCCTTAAATTAATTTATTTTAGATTCCACTCTCATATCTTATTTTCCATTGCTCACTCTTCATATAATCTTTATAGTTATTGTTATCTATTGTTTCTGTAGGAATAAGATATAATCCAGAAAATGTTTTTCCATCTAATATATCAGCACCCATCTTAACTGCATCTCTTACCATTGTAGGTGAAAACAAATAAGTTACTTGATTTATTCCAAGATCATTTTTAATTATATCAAAAGTTTCAATATTTTCTCTTCTTCCACCAACACCAGTTACAAGTTTAATATTAAGCTTAGCATCTCCACTATAACTCATTATTGCATCTAATACTCCAAGAGCAACTTCATCATCATGAGTAAATACAGCTTTTATACTTTCCACTTCATCTTTTTTCAAACTGTTAAGAAGTGTTTCCATCTGTTCCTGAGCTTTTGCTCTTTGCCAGTCAGTACTGAATTGTTGGATAATATTGATATTTTTATCAGCAGTTTTTGCAAATCCTTCTGAACGTTGTTGAGGAACTGTAGAGTTATCCCCTTTAAATTCAAGAATATTTACTTTACCTTTTTTAAGATCCTCTGCAAAATATTTATTTAAATATTTTCCAGTTTCTTCTCCTATTGTAAAGTTATCCCCCATGACTTCAGCAGTAGGTTTAAATTCATCGATTAAACGATCATAGATGATTAATGGAATCTTAGCTTCCATTACCTTCATAGCTCCTGATCTTAATTCATTTCCATTATGAGGCCATAAAACAATACAATCTACTTTTTCATTAATTAAAGTGTCCAATTGATTATTTTGTTCTGATGCTTCAGCTGAAGTAAGAAATTTGTATTCAAATCCATTAGCTTTAGAATACTCTTCAGCTGCTGCTCTAGCATGTTTTATGCTTTCTCCTAAAAATCCATGAGTTGCATTTGGCATGACAATTCCTAAAACTTTCCCTCCAGCATTTGCAAATGCAGCCACACTTAAAAGTAACAATACTGCTAACAATGTAAAAAATCTCTTCATCAAATCAATCCTCCTTTTATTTTATTAGAGATATCTCTCTACTTTAAAACAAATTTATTGGTTGTTTCTCTCACTATAAGCTCATAATCTAAAATAATTTTTTCAGGATTATTATTTTCTCCTGTTATCTTTCTCATCAAACTTTTTACTGACTCAACTCCTAATTCATACCCTGGCTGAGAAACTGTTGTTAAAGATGGCTCTATAACTGCTGAAAAATCTATATTATCAAATCCTACTATTGCTGCTTCCTGTGGTATTTTTATATTTTTACTATTGAGTGCTTTTATAACTCCTATAGCTATTACATCTGACACTGCAAATATTCCTATATTTTTTACTTCTCTGTTATTTAAAATTATATTCATGTGCTTTTGAGCTTCTTTTATAGATAATTCATCTAAAAGTACTTCATTTTCTCTTTTAAATTCCAGTCCATTATCCTTCATAGCTTCTATCAACCCTTCTCTCCTTAAGGTAGAATATGTATAATCTTTTTTCATTGAGAAAAGATATATGTCTTTCTTTCCTATTGAAATAAGATGACTGACAGCTTCATATGCTGCTTTTTTATGGTCAATAGTTATATAAGTAAGTCCATTCTCTTCTATGTATTCACTACACTGAACTATTTTTTTGAAAACGTTTTCATCTTTTATTTTTTCCATTATTTTTTCTTTTTCTATTTTTTCCATAAGAATTATTCCATCTACAAGTTTAGTATTTAGTAGATTCAAATAATCTAATAATTGAGCTTCTGATGAATAACTGCTTCCTAATATAATATTGTAGCCCATACCTTTAGCTGTCACTTCAACTCCTTCTAAAATAGCTGAATAATAAGGGTTTGATATCTCTGGTACTATTATTAGAATCATATTACTTTTTGTTCTCTGAAGACTGCTTGCCATAAAATTTGGTGTATAGTTAAGTTTTTTTATAGCTTCTTCTACCTTTTCTTTTGTTTCTTTTTTAACTTTTTTCCCATTTATTACTCTTGAAACAGTAGCTAATGAAACTCCTGCATATTCTGCTACATCATTTATTTTCATCCTGTTATGCACCTCTTTTTTAAAACGTTTTCATTTCCCCTGTTGATAAAATATATAACTCATTATTTCTATTTTGTCAATACATTTTAAAACATTTTCTTCTATTTTATTACATTTTTTTCTTATTATTTTCACAAAATGTTCTAAAATCCTTTTATTATATTTATTTCATAAAAAATATATTGTTGATTTTTTATAAAAAATAATATATTATTTACTAAGATAGTAAATAATATATTTAAGGATGATAATATGATATTTCAAAGAACTGAGCTTTTAATAGGAAAGGAAAACCTTGAAAAACTTCAAAATTCTCATGTAATAGTATTTGGTGTTGGAGGAGTTGGAGGCTTTGTCATAGAGGCTCTAGCTAGAGCTGGGGTAGGTGAACTATCTATTGTAGATTTTGATACTGTAGATATCACTAATCTTAATAGACAGATTATAGCTTTACAAAATACTATAGGAAAATTAAAAACTTCTGTTATGAAAGACAGACTTCTTTCCATCAATCCAAATATAAAAGTACATGAATATCCAGAAAAATTTTCAATGGAAAATTATGATAAATTTTTTAAGAATAAAAAATATAATTATATAGTTGATGCAATTGATTTGGTAACTTCCAAACTAGCATTGGCTGAAATAGCACAAAATACCAATACTCCAATTATTTCTTCTATGGGAACTGGTAATAAAATTGAACCAACAATGCTTGAAGTTGCTGATATCTATAAAACATCAGTATGTCCTTTGGCTCGTGTTATGAGAAAAGAGCTGAAAAACAGAAAAATAAAAAAATTAAAAGTAGTTTATTCAAGGGAAATTCCCAGAAAACCTGAAAATGAAACTGGGAGCAGAGAAAAAAAAGTAAATGTTGGAAGCATATCTTTTGTCCCTTCTAGTGCTGGACTTATAATAGCAAGCGAAGTTGTAAAAGATATTTGTAATTTATAGGAGGAAAAAATGAAAAAAATAGGAATTTTTTATGGAACAACATCTGGAAATACTGCTGGTATAGTTGATGAAATAGAATTTTATCTTAGAAAAGATGATTATCAGACATATAATGTAGCTGATGGAATAGCTGAGATAAAAGATTATGAAAATCTTATTCTTATATCTCCAACTTACGGAGTTGGTGAATTGCAAGAAGATTGGAATAATGCCTTTGAAGAGTTTAAAAATATAGATTTTTCTGGTAAAACTGTTGCAATAGTTGGACTTGGAAATCAATTTGCTTTTGGTGAATCATATGTTGGAGCTATGAAAATACTTTATGATGCTGTTATAAAAAATGGTGCAAAAGTTATTGGATTCACTTCTACTGAAGGATACCATTACCAAGAAACTGAAGCAGTTATAGATGGAAAATTTGTAGGTCTTGCTCTTGATGAAGGAAATCAGGGAACAGATACTCCAGATAGAATTAAAGAATGGATAGAAAAAATCAAACCATATTTCAACTAAAAAGAAGTTGATTTTAAGAAAAGTATAATTTTAGAATTTTTCCAGTAGAAAGGTTTGTTATTAATTTCGTTCTTAAAACATAGAAGACAGATGAAGGTTTACAACAGTTCCACTGTTGCATCTCAGTAATTATAGCAGTTAAAATTTAACTGCTTAATTACTGGAAACTCATTGCGTTCAAACATACTGTTTTTCACGTTTTTCTTACTTTATTAATTACACAAGCCTTTCTACTTTCCAAATTTTTAAAATTTATCTTAACTTATTAACCAACCTCTTTTTTATTTAAATTACTTATTTACTTTTACTCCAAAGACAACCTTTTCTCCATTTACATTGAATTCTCCTGTAAATCCATCAGTTTCACCAAAAACTATCTTATCTGCAAGAGTATCATGCTTAATTTCTTCAGCATTTCTTTCAATAATTTCTTTAATCTTTTCATTATCTTTTTCATAGAATGTAATATGATCAGTTACATCAAAATCTGCTTCTTTACGCATAGATTGAATTTTACTGATAATTTCTCTTACAAATCCCTCTTCTATCAATTCAGGAGTAAGTTTAGTGTCAAGTACAACAGTTATTCCTCTGTCTTCAAGTGGCATATATCCCTCAGTTTGCGCTGTTTCTATCAACAGATCATCTACAGTAAGAGATATTTCTTCTCCATCAGCTAATTTAAGAACCAAAACCCCATTAATATCTAATTCTTTTTTAGCTTTGCTTCCATCTATTTCTGCCAGAAGAGTACGAATTTCATTTACTTTCTTACCATATTTTTGTCCCAATACTTTTAATTGTGGCTTAAAAGTATATGAAGTAAACTGTGATGTATCTTCTACAAAGTGAATTTCTTTTATATTAAGTTCTTCTTTTATAATATTCTGATAAAGTTCTCCAACTTTATGTCCAGCCTTTACATATATGTTAGCTATTGGCTGTCTGTTTTTGATATTAGCTGCATTTCTTGCTGCTCTTCCTAGAGTAACTACCTGAAGAACTTCTTCCATATCCTCTTCTAGAGCTTTATCTATAAACTCTTCATGTACTTCTGGAAAATCAGTTAAATGAATACTTTCAGGAGCATTTTTATCTATACTGCATACCAGATTACGGTAAATTTCTTCTGTCATAAATGGAATCATTGGTGCAGCAGCCTTTGAAATAGTCACAAGTGCTGTATATAAAGTCATGTATGCTGTAATCTTGTCATCTGTCATATCCTGTACCCAGAAACGTTCTCTGCTTCTTCTTACATACCAGTTACTTAATTCATCTACAAAATCCTGAAGAAGTCTTGCAGCTTCAAGAAGTTTATAATCAGCAAGATTTTCATCTACACCTTTTACCACTGTATTTAATTTAGAAAGAAGCCATCTATCCATAACAGTCAATTTTTCTTTATCTAAAGTATATTTAGTTGCATCAAACTGATCTATCTCAGCATAAAGAACAAAGAAAGCATATGTATTCCATAAAGTAGACATAAATTTACGCTGACCTTCCTGAACTGCTTTTCCATGGAATCTATTTGGAAGCCATGGAGCTGAATTGATATAAAAATACCAACGTATAGCATCTGCTCCATAAGTAGCAAGTGCTTCAAATGGATCTACTGCATTTCCTTTAGACTTAGACATTTTTTGTCCATTCTCATCTTGTACATGTCCCAATACAATTACATTTTTGTATGGAGCTTTATTAAAAATTAATGTAGATATTGCAAGAAGCGAATAGAACCAACCTCTTGTTTGGTCAACAGCTTCTGAAATAAAGTCTGCTGGAAACTGTTTTTCAAATAAATCCTTGTTTTCAAATGGGTAGTGATGCTGTGCAAAAGGCATTGACCCTGAATCAAACCAGCAGTCAATAACTTCTGGAACTCTTGTCATTTGTTTTCCACAATGAGGACAAGTAATAGTTACTGCATCTATATATGGACGGTGAAGTTCTATATTTTCTGGGCAGTTAGGTGACATAGTTTTTAATTCTTCTATACTTCCAATAGCATGATTATGTCCACATTTACACTCCCATACATTTAGAGGTGTTCCCCAGTAACGATTACGGCTGATTCCCCAATCTTGAACATTTTCAAGCCAGTCACCAAAACGTCCTTTTCCTATAGTTTTTGGTATCCAGTTAATAGTATTATTATTTCTTATAAGGTCTTCTTTTACAGCTGTCATTTTGATAAACCAAGATTCTCTTGCATAATATATAAGAGGAGTATCACATCTCCAACAATGTGGATAGTTATGTTCAAATAGAGGTGCATCAAATAGAAGTCCATTTTGTTCCAAATTTTTCAAAATATCCTTATCTGCCTTTTTACAGAATACTCCAGGCCAAAGTGTTTCTTCTGTCATTTCTCCTTTAGAGTCTACTAATTGTACAAATGGAAGATCATATTTTCTTCCAACATTGGCGTCATCTTCTCCAAATGCAGGGGCTATATGTACTACCCCAGTACCGTCAGATAAAGTAACATAAGTGTCACAAGTTACATACCAGCATTTTTTATCTGGTTTTACAAAATTGAATAAAGGCTCATACTCTTTATACTCTAAATCTTTTCCTTTATATGTTTCAAGAATAGTATAATTTTCTTTTAATACTGTTGACACTAAAGCTTCTGCCATGTAATAAGTGTATCCTTCATGTTGAACTTTAACATAAGTTTCATTTGGATTTACACAAAGAGCCACATTAGAAGGAAGTGTCCATGGAGTAGTTGTCCATGCTAAAATATAGGCATCTTCATTTTTCACTTTAAATCTTACTATTGCTGATCTTTCTTTTACATCTTTGTATCCTTGAGCTACTTCGTGGCTTGATAGAGGTGTTCCACATCTTGGGCAATATGGCACAATTTTAAATCCTTTATATAAAAGTTCTTTTTCCCATATCTGCTTCAATGCCCACCATTCAGATTCAATAAAGTTATTATCATAAGTTACATATGGTTTTTCCATATCAGCCCAAAATCCAACTGTTTTAGAAAAATCCTCCCACATTCCCTTATATTTCCATACACTTGTTTTACACTCTTCAATAAATGGCTGTAATCCATAACTTTCTATCTGATCTTTTCCATTTATTCCCAATAGTTTTTCTACTTCAAGCTCTACAGGAAGTCCATGTGTATCCCAACCAGCTTTTCTAGGCACATCATAACCCTTCATAGTTCTATATCTAGGTACCATATCTTTTATTACACGAGTTAAAACATGTCCTATATGTGGCTTTCCATTAGCTGTCGGAGGTCCATCATAAAAAGTATATGTCTTATCTCCTTTTCTTAATTCAAGACTTTTTTCAAAAATTTTGTTCTCTTCCCAATACTTTTCAATTTCTTTTTCTCTCTCTACGAAATTTAAACTCGTAGACACTTTCTTGTACATAAAAAATCCTCCTGATAAAAAGTTTAGATTGTAATAAAAAAGACAGCTATGCAGGCTGTCTTCAACTTTCAATTTATTTCCTTAAGAAGAATAACTTAGACTACATAAATAACACCTATAATATTTTTATTGAAAACATATTATTGATATTATTATAATTATAGCAACTCTTAAAGCCATTTTCTTCTCCTTGTTATATTTTCTAAGTACAATATATCACATATCCTATACAAAAGTAA
>OGZE01000753.1_pt1 | contig 23106 bp, 16 predicted proteins | sample 1576731 | NCBI WGS metagenome assembly OGZE01 (sample SAMEA3541503, study PRJEB24748) | human gut metagenome | biome: human gut; feature: human-associated habitat; material: faeces | place: China | collected 2012 | reverse complement strand
ACCATATATATCACAAATTGAAGGTTGCATACACGATGGTTGGTTACTACTCAGGAATACAAAAGAAGTTTTTGATTTAGATTACTTATATTGGTTATTATCATCAAAATATGCATTTGACCAGTTTTCACAAAAAGCGTCTGGTGCTACTGTAGACAATCTTAATAAAGATAAGGTTGCGTCAGCTGTGATTCCGTTGCCACCAATTGCCGAACAAAAACGTATAGCTGCTCGCATCGAAGAATTATTGCAATTAATTTAGTTTTTGCTTTAGGAAGTTATAAAGGTAAGGTGGGAATATGACAATTAATGGGTTAAATAATTATATATTACACTATTTATTAAAAGATAAGACTGGGACCGCCATTATGCTTACTGGTGAATGGGGATCTGGGAAGACCTACTATATTGAAAATAAATTGGTTCCTTTTTTGAAGGAGCATAATGCAACTTCTGTTGTAGTGTCACTATATGGGCTAGATGATATTTCCATGATTAGTAAAAGTATATACATGGAGTTAAGAATGCATACTTTAGGTGGAAAACATTCGGAAACGGTGACTACAGGAAAAGTGATTGCAAAAAATGTAATAAAAAATATCACAGGTCTAGCTGGTATTAACTTGGGATTATCTGACGATGATTTAAGTGAATTGTATGAATCGGTTAATCTAAAAGATAAATTGCTCATTCTAGAGGATGTTGAAAGAAGTAATATCAATATCACCAATTTACTTGGTTATGTGAATGGTTTAGTAGAAAGAGACGGAGTAAAGGTTTTACTAGTTGCTAATGAAAATGAAATTCTGAGAAAAAATGATAATAAATTCAATTTTGACTTTGCCAAAGTTCATGAAAAAAAGGATGAAAAGAAACAGGAAATCAAAGTTCCAGAAGAGGTGAAAAAGTATCTTCGAATAAAAGAGAAAACAATAAGCGATACAATTCAGTTTAATAGTGATTATGAACAGGCAGTAATTCAAATAATTAGAGAATTTGATAATTGCAAGCTTAATAACATTTTTGAACGAAACGAGGAGGAGTATAGGAATTTATCCGGAATTGTTTGTAATATTTGCAAGAAAAATCTGCGGACTTTTATATTTGCGATACAGAAGACAACAGATATTATAGATAAAATGAACGCAAATGAATACGAGGACGATTTTTATGAATGTCTATTAAAGGGAGTGATTTGTCTATCTGCAAATATAAAAGCTGATGAGTTCCCTAAATGGGAGGGTAACGATTACCTTTCAACAAAGCTAGGCTCTAATGATATGCCATTGATGCGTTTTGCATATGACTATACGAGATGGCAGACATTTGATGCTCAATTAGTCGAAAAGACATATGAAGCATATAAAGATTTTCGCTTCTTTGAAAGGCATGCTGAATATAAAGACCCAGATTTAAGAATATTAGGTAATTATGCGGAAGAGACAGAAGAACATGTATATTCCGCGTTAGTTAATATTGAGAAAAAACTGCATACAGCCGATGCAATAGGAATTCATGCTTATTGTAAATTAGCATATTATATGATTTATCTTGGTTCAGTCGTGGGATTTGATTACAAAAAGTCCTGTGAATTAATGATAAAAAATGCAAAGGGTGTTGGAACGAGGACTAATACAGATGCAGAAATCTATTTTTCACATACATATAGCATAGAAGAGCCTGCGCTTAAACAAGAATACGAAGAATTTATTGGCAAGCTATCAGATGCACTTTCTTTTGACACCAAACAAAAGGAATTTGATTATAATCCTCAAGACATTGAAGAATTATATAATGATGTATGTAGAAATACAGACAAATACACTATAGGGCATCGTTTTTTGAGTAAGTATGAACCGGATAAAATTATAGAGATGTTGGCAAAATCTTCTTCTGAACAATTAGGTGATTTTAGAGGTATATTATTTGCGGTATATCGATATGCAGTAAAAAGTGAGTTTGATGAGAAAGATATCGAAGCGATGAAACAGTTACTTGGACTTGTTGAAGAAAAATGTAATGAAGAAAATGATTGGGATAAAATTCAAATGATGCAGATTAATTGGTTAAAATCCAATTTGAATCAGTTTATACAGCAAATGTCATAATTGTTGGAAGGAATGAAAGGAGTGAGAACATGAACATTTTTGATGAAGTGGACGAGAATTTATTTCGCCCATTAACAGGAATAAATAAAAGAAAATATGTTGATATTCTTACTCTCATTTGGGATAAGTGTAAACGCATGCCAATGTATGCCATAGAGAAAAGTACAACCTTTGATATGGTTGAGGACTATTTCTATGGACTTGATGAACAGGTGGAACTTGATTTAGAAGAACAAGCAGAAACAGATGGTAATATTGCAGATACACGTGTAATCGCAGGTGGATTTATTAGAAGGCTTAAGGAGACAGGTTGGCTCACTGAAAAGGAAGGCGAGTACGAAGAGGAATCCAAGTTGGCCATTAACTATAAGGTGGTGCCACTACTTAAATCATTTCAAGAGATTATTAGTCCGACAATCATTACATATAAGGGTAAATTGTTTAAGATTTATTCCATGTTTGAACATATTTCTGAACAGGGAAGTCCTTATGAAGGCGTATTAAAGGAAGCTTCGGAGGATTTTGATAATTTAAATCAGGCACTTAGAATCCTTTCTGCATCTATTGAGGATCATATTAATAATCTTACACAAGGTAAAAAGCCAGAAGAAGTATTAGAGTTTTTTGAAAAGTATGAGGAAAAGATTGTAGTAGGTTCCTATCATAGGTTTAAGACAAACGATAATCTTTTCTATTACAGAACCAGCCTGTATGAGAGTCTTGATAAATGTGAAGGCGCTTTGATGGATGCACTTGTAACTGATTATATGGATGCAGAGCGAGTAGATAAAGCGGAGGCTACTGTAAAAATAAAAGAATTGATTACCAAGGTTCGCATGGATATTGAAGAGATGGAAGCTATCATGAGAACCATTGACGATAGGCACATTATATATAGAACCAGAGCAGTACAAAGAGCGCAATTCTTATTATTATCTGATGGAAGCGTTAAAAGCAAAATTAATAATATGCTTCAGTATTATGCTAGTCAGATAAAAACAAAAGAAGATTTGTACGAGGATGATGAAACCGTCTGTCAAAATGTATTTCAGATATTTGGACAAAATTTCTTTGATAGTGCATCGCTTGCAACACCGGTGAAAAAGAGATGTTCATCACCGATTGAACTTATGTCTGTTATAGATGAACTTGATATGGAATTAGTAGAAGAGAAAAATCGTAAGATGATGGATTATATAAGAAATGCGTTAACGTCGGAAAATGTGAATTCTTTTGCGAAAGATATTTTACAAGGAAAGACAGCAATTTCTATTAGTAGTGTATTTAAGGATAATCCGGAAATATTAACAAAAGTCATTGGCTTGTATACATATTCACAAACACCAGAGCGAGAATATGAAATCAGGCTAAAGGACACATTTGTAGAGTGTAATGGCGTTCGATTTAAAGAATTTATTGTTGAAGAAAGGAAGGGTTAAAGATGGCTATTGATATCAAAGAAGAAATCGCTAATTATTTGTTGAATAACTGCTTCCTAATCGGAAATGTGGATTCGACCAGAGAAAAATATTATTACGTTATTAACCATGAGGAAAGTTTTAGGCAATTATTTCAGCCAATTGGTTATACATTGGTTATTCATAGAAATCTGCGAGTGGTTCAGCTTATTAATAATCATGGGACAGGTAGATTGGCGATTAAGAAATATGAAAGCATTATGCTCCTTATATTTAGACTTTTGTATGTGGAAAAAAGGGAAAGTCCGTCTACAAGTGAAGATAAAGTAGTTGTAACTGTTGAAGAAATAAAAAATGAATACGAGAAATTAAATCTTCCAAGAAAATTTGACAAAGTGTTATTGGAAGACTCACTTAGAAATATTAAAAGATATAATCTTGTGCAGCCCTTAGATAAATTGCTTGATATGGATGCAAAAATACAGATATATGCATCTGTAATGCTTGCTATGCCAGACACAACTATTTCTACAGCATATGAGCAGACGAGCAAGTTGTTAGCGCAATATGTAAATTCAGATGAGGAGGAAGAAAACGATGATTAGAATGACCAGACTCCATCTGATAAACTGGCATAATTTCCAGGATGATATTATTGACTTTAAGAATATAACTTATTTATTGGGTGTAAATGCTGTGGGCAAGACAACGATTATGGATGCTATAAGATATTGTCTTACAACTAATAAGGATTTTAATACAGCCGGTAATAAAAAGAGCGGCAGAACATTATTGGGATCTGTTCATCAGAAGCAGAGAGCAGAGGATAGTTATCTGCGTCCAGGGCATACAGTTTCATATATTGGAATTGAGTTTTTAGATGAAAATATAAATAAAAATTTTGTAATTACAGTTCGTGTGGAATCTGAAACGCCAAAGCAGGATTTAAAAGGTGTATACCAGGACTGGTATATTACAAAACCAGGATATTCACTTGAGGATATTCCATTTTTTACACAGGTGAAAGGTGGAAGAAAACCCACATCAAGGGATGCTTTTAAACTTGAAAATAAGGGAATGGATAGGGCTTCGAATCAGGCTGATGCTAGAAGAAGAATCTGTCGTATGCTGGGTATTGGAGAAGCAGATTCACCAATTGGTAAAAAGTTCAATGAAGTATTTCATATGGGTACTAGCCTTGAGGATATAAAAGACATTCGTGAATTCATCTATACATACATTTTGCCGGAACCCGAGGTGAATATAGATTTCTTGCAGAAAGACATGCGTGAACTTGAAAGACTGCAGGAGATTTTGCAGGAAGCACAGGATAGAGAAGTGCTGCTTGCAGAGATTAATGAAAGAATTATAGAGGCAAAAGCACGCTTATTTAAAGTTAAAGTTAATGAGATACTTGTTGCATATGCTAATTATCAAGGAAATGTTGAAGAACAACAGGAGAAGAAGCGTCTTATATCGGAATGGACTGCTAGTATCGATATCTTAACAGATAAATTGGTTGAATTGTCTGAAAAGGAAAGAAAAGCATCAGATTTATTATATGAGGCAAGAAGAGCTGCTGAGGATAATACTGAAAATAAAGAGATGCTTTCTCTAGAGCAAGAGAACAAAGAAAATGAAAAAGAATACGAGAGATTAAAAAACGAAGCGGCTATATTTACAGAGATTTCAGAAAAACTGTTATCCCTTAAAAAGAAATTAAACCGCATTGGTTTTTCTTGTGTCTTAAATCTAGGCGATGAAACTTTGGAAAAAAATGTTGACGAGCGTATTTTAGAAATTAAAAAAGCTGCGGGAATACTAGCCGACCTAGAAGAGATAATAAAAAATCATGATGCAAAGATAAGAACGGAAATAACAACTCTATCGAATAAGGCTAAATTACTTGAGGATAAAATTAAGAGTCTGGAAGCCGGTGTAATGTGCTATCCAGAAGAGGCAACCTTTGTTAGAAATAAGATTAATGAGGAATTAGGGGAGCAGAGTAAGAAAGCGGATGCCAAACTTTTGTGTGAGCTGCTCTATATGACAGATGATAGCTGGCAGGACGCTGTTGAAAGTTATCTTAATACTCAGAGATTTAATATTATTGTCGCACCAGATAATTATCTTGTTGCAAAGAAGGTTTTTATTTCTTTGGGAGATAAAGTAAAAGGTATTGGACTTATTGACACAAGAAAAATTGGAGACATTCATTATTGTGAAGATGGAGTAAGCTTTCTTGGAGATAAGGTTGAGTCCGAAAATATTTATGCAAAACGTTATGCAAGATTTGTTATGCGAGATGTAGTGTGTTGTGAAACGCCAGATTCTCTTGAACAACATCAGAAAAGTGTTACAAAAGACCGCTTGCGTTTTCAGAATTTCTGTTTACAGAGAATGGGAAAGAAAGAACATTTTATCGGCGTTGATGCTATAGAAAAACAATTGATTAGCGCCAGAAAAGAACTTGTTAGCATTCAAAAACAACTAAATGAGATGGATGATGAGAAAAAATCTTTTGATGAAATGTATGGTGAATATAATAAATTCACTGCAGGAAATAATTTTGCTTTTTTAGAAAAATATATAGATTCGGGACGTCAAGCAAAAGCGATAGGTATAAGAATTGATGAGATAAATACACAGATTTTGGAATTTAAGAAGAATCCAATTTTACTTGCTATGTATGATCGCGTGAGTGAATGTGAGAAGAGTGTTGTCGAGATACAAGGTGAAATTACGGATATTAAAGCTAAAAAGCAAAATCTTGAAACTGGAGTAAAGGAGGCGGAGCAGGAGATTGCTAAGCTTGAAACTACTATTGATGAGCTGAAAATGGCATATGAAAATATTGTAAGAGAATATCCTGAACATGCAAGTGATGTTGAAAAGAAGTATCAGGATGAGAGAAGAACTAAAAAGGCATCATCCATAGCATATAATTTTGGCAACCGTGCGACTCAGGATACTATTGCATTCGATAATTACTTGAACCAGCAATTGATACCGTTGCAGCAAAAATATACAGCAACATATACTTGTGATTACCCTGAAGGTATTGATGGAGCTAGTAGATATCAGCAGGAATATCTGTCTTTACAAAATATTGAATTGGAACGTCACAAAGAAGAATTAGCTCAGGCACAGGTACGTTGTAAGGATAGATTTCGTAAGGAAGTGTTGTTTAGAATGAAGGATGATATTCTTCGCGCTAGACAGCAATTTAAGCAGATTAATCGTGTTATGGAAAATCTAGAATATGGTGAAGAGTGCTATCGATTTGGAATTGATAAGAGTAAAGATAAAGAACTTGGGATTTTCTATGACATTATTATGGATAAAGATAATCAGCAGATAGACCAAGATAATGAGATTATGGCATTTTTAGCAGAGGCTAATAAATCAGAGATTTTTGAAAGTCAGATTGAAGATTTTATGAGCAGAATCATGATGGATGTTGAAGAACATGCAAAAGAGAATCTGACAGGCACACGTTCTGGAGCAAAGAGCATGGGTATGTATGTTGATTACAGAACATATCTGGATTATGACATTATTGTTAAAAATTCTGTTACAGACATTGAAGTACCTCTTTCTAAAGTAAGTGGTGAAGGAAGTGGTGGTGAGAACCAAGCACCGTTTTATGTTGCCATATGTGCTTCACTTTTGCAGATATATGAACAGAACCCAGATGGCTGTATGAGACTTATCTTGCTTGATGAAGCCTTTAATAATATGACAAGTGATCGAATTGAACCAATGATGAATATGTTTAAGAAATTAAATCTTCAATTGGTACTCATAGCAACTGCTGAGAAAGCAACATCTATTTTGCCATACTGTGATATTACATACTCGATTGTAAAATCAGGTAATCGAAATGCTATACGGTCATTCGAGAAGATATAAAGATGATTGGAAAACTGTGAATATGAAAGGATGGAACTGAATGGATTACGGCAAAGACATACTAAATCGACTAATAGATATGTATGAAAGAAGAGGTGCATTTGATAAAGATGCGTCCTCTTTGCGTGCCATCCAGATTGAAGTAAAGAAAGTTTATCCAGCATATGTGGATCGTTACAATCATGAAGCTTATAAAGATATCAATGTTGCAATAGAAAAACTTTGCGTAGAAGAATTTGTTTTTGCTGAGAAAAACAGTGCTGGTCAATATTCAAAAGTAAGACTAAATATTGCCGGTGTTTCGGAATGTTATAGAAAATTAAAAAGAACAAGCATTCCAGAACAGTGTGAAAAAGTAAAAAAGAGTCTTACAGAGTATCGAAATAGTGAGTCACAGATAGTTCAGGCGGTTATAAAAGATTGGTGCCAGTGTTTGGAAGAATATAAAAAGTTACCATATGACTTGAAGTATGATGGTAAACGGGCAAGCGAGATAATTCGAGTATTGCAAGCGGTATCCAAGTTAAATAGTGAAACTTATATCCGTAATTTTTCTACAGCACTGTTTAAGGATTCCAAAAGATTTCAAAAAGAATTTCGTAGTACCGTTGAAACTATTTTGTTTGACTACACCGATGAGGTTGTAGAAAAAGATGATATTCTTGGATTTTATAATTTATATGAAAATCCAACATATGTAATGGTAAAGGGAAATGTTGTTATACAGCTTGATACATCTGTAATTGATGTTTCAGAGATGCCAGATGGAATTGCATTGTCAAATGCTTCGCTTGAAAAAATCAGGGCTGTTACGGTAAAAGCGAATAAGGTCATAACCGTAGAAAATCTGACAACATATCATGATTCAGATGAAGATGATGCTGTTCATATCTATCTTGGTGGATATCATAACTATTCAAAGCAGTTATTACTTGAAAAGATTTATGCTGATAATAAATCTAGAGATTATTTCCATAAGGGTGATTTGGACGTTTATGGATTTTTGATATTGGAGAATTTGAAGGAGAAAACAGGTATTCCATTTAGACCACTTATGATGGATGTTGCGACAATTGAACGATTTTATAAGGCCGGGCTTTATAAAGAATTGACGGTATCAGATGTAAAAGTAATTGAAGAAAAAAAGAATACAAAGCTTGCTGCATATGTAGATGTACTTCAGTTTATGCTTGATAAAAACTGTAAGGTGGAACAAGAGTCTATCAAGGCTTTGGAGTTGATGGAGTAGAAAAATAAATACTATTTGGAAAGGAGGTCCGTATGAAATATAAAGAATTGAACAAGAATCAAAAAGATAGAATGAAACAAATTAGTTCACATTCCTATACTATGGAATGGGAAAATCCAGAATTCATGGGTTACTTGTTAGGAGGACTTCCTAGAATAAGAAAAACTCAAGAAGATAAGGACGTTGCAGGTGAATTAATTAAGCTTGAAAGGGTAATGTCAACATATGACTCTTTCCTATCTCAAAAGGAAAAATTTCTTAACGAAATAAAGAATATAATTGCGTTAATCCAGGAAAAAAATGATTCTTGGTATGGATTAAATATATATGAAATAGAACGGTATTTAAAAATACATGATTTTTGTTTGATTTCTGGTGAGGGAGGAATTGGTAAAAGTTTTTTCATAAAATGCTTTGAAGAAAAACTAGAAAAAAACTGTATAGAGCATTTGTGCTTATATGGAAAATTTGAAAAAGATACATCAAGAATTGATATCAATGAGATCATCAATGCTAGTGAAAAGGGATTCGTTTTTATTTGTGACGCAATTAATGAGATGTCAGAGGCTGGACAGCAAAGTTTACTGAATATATTAAAACAATTAAAGAATAATCCCAGAATACGAATTGTAATAACATATAGAACAAATTCAATGGACGAAATGATTCTTCAGCAATATCAAGAATTATCGGAGTATGAATATAAATTTCCTGGAGTTTCATTTGAGTCTGCTCTTGATGAAATACTTAAATTGTCTGTTCCAGACGTATATTTATATGAAGATATATTGTACTCCAATAACGCATTATTGTTGAGTATGCTGTGTGATGTTTTGTCATCAGAGAAAATTGTTGATGAAACTGAAAATGGAGTAGCATCTGTTACATTCATTTTGGAGCATTACATAAAGACGACCATAGGTAAGGTTTTCAAGAATAATATATCCTGTCAGGGTATAGACATTTGGAAAGATACCAAAAGAGTTGCTAAATGGATGTATATGAATGGCGAGAAACAAATTGATGAGAAAAGCTTGCTATCGGTGATAAATACGGGAGACAATTATCTCCCTTCTATGATACAGATGGGGTTCATGGATGGTTATGAGAGGAATGGTGAAAAAAGATATTATTTTGTGATTGATTCATTAACGGATTTTTTAATTGCCAGATCTTTGTTTGAAGATATTAGCGGAAAAGATTATCAGAAGCAAGTTGATACTATTAAAACTAAAATGGACACACTGTACAGTCTTGATGAAGCTTTGATAATTGCAATATTTGATAATATGTCACCGGATTACAGGAAGATTAAAAAGCTTTTAGTGGATACAGAATTGATAGGGAGCCTTGGTTTTAGGACATTAGTTAAGGCCCATTTTAAGCAAAATAATATTAAATTATTTCAAGAAAACTTTAGACCCGTTGAGCATAGTGAATTGCTAATAGCAATGGGTGGATTTACAGATAAACCGTTTAATAGTTGTAACTACTTATTTGATTACTATTGCGAGGAACGTGGAAGGATAACAGAGCTTTCCCATGTATTAGCGGGATATCATTTTCAAAATGAAATAAAGAATAGGTTGAAAAATGTTTTGTATTTTACAACATTGAATGACAGAGATGACAGGAGAGATGAAGAGGCTTTTTATTTTGCATTGCTATGTTGCGCTGCACCGAATAAAGATGTTAGATGTTTAGCAACGAAACTTCTTTATGAAGTGGCATCAAAAAATGATGGATATATTGATAAACTTATTTCTGAATACGATAAGATTTTAGATTTATATATTCAGGAATCTGTTATTTATGTACTCAGCCAGATGCATCAAGGTAATGAAACAATTATAGCTTTCTATAATGATATTATTAGTTCACATGAAGATTTGTCAGCAAAAAGTATTCGTAGAATAGCTACATATCTGGGGAAACCATATGCATTTATTACATGGAATAGAAAAGACTTATATAAGTATAATAAAAATGCACAAGTTTCAGATTATTTGAGTGACATATTATTTTCTGTGGATTTGATGAATAAAGATTTTCTACCATTTAGATATTGGGGAAAAGACCATATTGATATGTATACGAAATTTCTCGCCAATGAGAAGTTTGAAATCAAAAGAATAAATGATTATCTCAGCAATAAATATGCTTGTGTTTGTGGTGGTGAATGCAGTGGATGGATGGCATTCGAAAATAGAATTATACCGGAAATAGAACCTATGGCAGAGATTGAAACGGTTGATATGACTTCTTTTTTGCAGTGTTTTGAGCAAGTTTTTAGATATGTCTTTGAATATTATGAAACTTCGGCTGATAGAAAATCAATGAATATGCGAGAAGAAGATTTTATTCATTCTGTTTATATGAAGTGTGTGGATATTGCAACAGGTTTATATTATGGAAGTTTGATGTGTAATCATTATACTAATCAGTTTGCAACATATAATAATTATCAGAATAGCATAGGGTATGAAGTATATGACCCATTGGAATATGGTGAAGAGGTTATAATTACAGCACCAATTCCAACATTCCAAGATTATATAGAAAGACTTGGAGATTATGTAATCAATGCCTTAGAGCAACCGATACCTAGAGATATAAATTGGGTGAAAGATGTTGAATTGACGAGACGAAACATTTTGCATCTTATGGAAACAGTCAAAGTAAAGAAACAAGAGTGGGTGATGATTGCAGGAAGAATATCATTGCACGAAGAAGGAAAACACGATACAAAATGGCGAGATACGTACGATATATGGTGTTGTTCTTCTGATAAAGAGGCAATAGATGATGATGGCAATGCAAGGTATCTTACTATTGAATTAGAGGAATATTTAGGGGAACTTAAGGCATATCCAGAAAATAAAGAAAAGCCGTGGTTATGCAAAAGTGTTAAGAATATAGCAAGTCAATCTGATATTTTTGAAGAAACATCACTAGTATTGCCACCATCAGAAATTATAAAATTTTTTGATTTGCGATTGAATGTTTCTGACCTGTCATGGGAAACAGAAGATAAAGAAAAGATTATATTATGTAACAACAATAGGAATTCATATTATAGAGATCCAATTGGTGGAACAGCTTTTATCCGTAAAGACTACTTTGATAAATATGCCAAATCACATTGTATTAAATATTTTGCTTTTGCAGAAAGGCTTATTCCCGAAACAGGATATGCAGATGAAACATCTTTGCATTTTGAAATTAAAGATGGTCAGATTATAAAAGAGATACGGAATGATGGTGGACATGGTAGTTATAACAGAGTTAGCAATCCGTTGTGTGATAATTGTCCGCATGCAAATGTTATAGAAACTAGCCAAAATGAATCACCAGAATATGATATGGAATGGTTAAAAAATATGCTTGAAGAATATGGGATTGAAGATGACTCGGATTTGATTGGAGCTGAAGAAATGCTATTTATATGTTACCCAAAATGTTCAACCTGCCAGAAGGCTAAAAAGTGGCTAGATGAGCATAATATTAAATATACTGAGCGTCATATTGTAGATGCGAATCCTACATATGATGAATTGAAAGAATGGTATGGAAAGAGCGGACTTCCTCTTAAGAAGTTTTTTAATACCAGTGGACTTCTTTATAAAGAAATGCAGCTTAAGGATAAGCTTTCTACAATGAGTGAAGAGGAACAGTTACAATTGCTTGCAACAAATGGAATGTTGGTAAAGCGTCCACTTATTGTAAATGGCGATACTGTGCTAGTTGGTTTTAAGGAAGCGGAATGGTCTGAAAAATTGAATTGATAATAGTTGACTATTCGTTTATGTGTATAGAGGAAAGGAGTTGAAAATCTCATATGTCAGATTTATTTGATTTGTCGAACTTTGATAAATATAAAGAAGATAACTGCCGAGAAGTAAAAAAGGCAGAAGGTGGATTGCCTATAGCATTATGGGAGTCATATTCCTCATTTGCTAATTCTAATGGTGGAGTAATTATTCTTGGTGTTGGTGAACGCCAAGATGGAACTTGGTATACTACCGGATTAAAGAATGCAGACAAGTTAAAGAGAAACTTTTGGAATACAATTCATGATACCAAGAAAGTAAGCATTAATTTGTTATCTGATAAAAATGTGGAATCTTACGAGGTTAATGGAGATACCATATTGGTTATCTATGTGCCAAGAGCTAAGCGAGAGCAGAAGCCGGTTTATATTAACAATGATTTATTCGGTGGGTGCTATCGTAGAGATTGGGAAGGTGATTATCACTGTTCTAAAGCAGAGATTAAAGGTATGCTTCGTGATGCTGCTGATGAAACAGAGGATATGAAGATTGTTGAACAGTTTGATATTTCTGCAATTGATACAGAGTCTTTAAAGGGATTCAGAAATCATCATAAAAGCTATCGTCCAGAGCATGTATTTAACAATTTACCGGATGAAGAGTACTTGGAGCGAATAGGTGCAGCCGGATATGGTGAGGATGGTAAATTACATCCTACTACAGCAGGTTTGCTTATGTTTGGTGAGGAATATCATATTGTCAGAGAGTTTCCGGAGTATTTCTTAGATTACAGAGAAATGCTTGACCCTACAATACGTTGGACAGACCGTTTACAGTCTAGTTCTGGCGATTGGAGCGGTAATGTATTTGATTTCTTCTTTAGAGTAAATAACAAAATTGCAAAGGATATTAAGAAGCCTTTTAAGTTGGAAGGCATTACAAGAATTGATGATACTCCAGTTCATAAGGCAGTTCGAGAAGCATTAGTTAATTGCTTGGTCAATACGGATTATTTCTTACCTTGTGGAGTGGTGATCAAAAAGGAAGATGATAAACTAGTTATTGAGAATCCTGGCAGTATCCGCACCGGTAAAAAGCAGATGCTTCGTGGTGGCATTTCAGATCCGAGAAATAAAACATTAATGAAGATGTTTAACATGATTGGTATTGGAGAAAGAGCCGGAAGTGGCATCCCAGATATTTATCAAGTTTGGGAAAATGAAGGATGGCCAATGCCGGTTGTAGAGGAAAGTTATAATCCAGATAGAACTCGTTTATCGCTTGAATTTTCAAAGAAACAAGCGATAAAAACAAGCGATAAAAAACAAGCGATAAAAACAAGCGATAAAAATAAACTACGAAAAACTCAGGAAAAAGAGGAATTAATTAGAGAATACTTACGTCAGAACGGCTTGTCAAAAACGAGTGAAATTGCGGAATATATAGAATTGAGTCCAGCTAGAACAAGAGCGCTTCTATCTGATATGACAGATGTTGTGGTTGAAGGTGCAAATAAAAATAGAAAATACCGTTTAGCTACTGAAGATTAAAATAAAATCAGCAGAATAATCAGCGAAAAAAACAGCAGATTATTTGATAGGAAAATTATCATGCGTGGTGACCGCGCATGATACCACGCATGATACCGCGCATGAAGAGTGCCGAAGATTATTGCAGGACACAAGTTAGGACACAGGTTAGTGCTCAAGTTGGGCTCAAGCTAGGGCTCAGGCTGAGTGAACAAGCTGGGGTACAAGCCAGGAACAAGCTGGGTACAAGCATGAACCGATAACACTTGAGATATTCGAGTTAGTTGTTGTATCCGCGCCAATCTCGAGTGCTTATACCATAAGGTGGAGTGCTCATGGAAAACTATGCCAATGAAAAATGTCATAGAAAAAGTCTCAGAAATGTCATAGATAATTTCATTGCCATAAATGGGGATATGCAGGCGATGCTTGAAGGAGAGGGAAATACTTACCCTTCGACTTATTCCCCCCTAACCTAAAAATTACATAGATATATTCCCTATAACGGCACTTCCCTATATCCATTTTTGACATCCAATCACGCCTCACGGTCAGGTGAGGCTGTAGATTGGTTGTAGGGATAACTTATGGAGCAACCTTGGGCAAAATATAAAGTGCAATTCAAAGTGCAAGAATTGCACTTTGAAAGTTTAAAGGAAACATATCAAAACACAAGACATCAATCCAAGCCTGTCATTTCATGTGGAGACGGTTGTATTGATGTCAAAGGTGAACCCAGGCAAGTAAGAATAATGTGGTAAATTAAAGGCTTTTCAGAGAGCTATCGTTAGTGAGTACGATTAGCTGCTGGAAAGCCTTTCTTTTTATGTGAAGTAATGACTTTGTGAAAACTGGTCCATAATGCAGGGTTGACACTAGGGGATAGATAACAAGAGAAAATGAACCCTGGGGTTCACCCTATAACGATAGTAGAAATAAGAAAAACAGCGACCGGAGAGTTGGTATCCGGTCGCTGCAGGTTGATTAAAGCTCAGGCATTTCTGGAAGGACGATATGCAAAAGGAGAATCCGGACAAAATGCAGGTCCAGGAGGCGGAATGCCAGATGGAAATGGTCCGGATGGAAACGAAATGCTGGAATCTTATGAAAGTGATATCGCCTCTATCGAGGATGGTGACAAATACGGAAATAATATTGTAGACCTGTATAATCCAATCAACTATATTGGAGATGAAGATACAGAAAGCCCGACATGGACCAGAATTGTAATGGGTGCATCCGAAAGTGATATGTCGCTATTTGCGTCTATGAACATGCAGATTGCATGGCTTAACAGCAGAACAGATGTCAGACTGGAATGGCAGTGGGATGGTGGACATGTTCCGTCTGAAATTTTTGGGGAATCACTGACACTTTATGTTGATGAAATGTATGGACAATATGTGGAAGGAGCTGCGGAAGTAACAAAAGCAGCAGCGCAGACTCAGACAGAAAACGGAACTGCCACAGAAACAACAGGAACCAGTAAAGCAACTCCGGGGTTTGATGTTATGGATTATGGGCAGGAAACCTATGAATTTGGTTCTTCGACACAGGATGCGAGACACTTTGACAAGTATGTGTTGAAGGTACTGCAGGAAGATGCGGAAACCTTAAGTGAACTGTTTAATTCTGAAGAAAAATAACAGTAAACTTACGTCAGTATGAGTATAGGAAGGTTAAGAAGCAGATATGAAGATTATATCCAGTTATGACGTAGAATTGCGAAAACAGAATATCCCGATCCGCCAGACACTGGATATTTATCGTTCTGCGGTCAGCTGCCTGATTGAGATCTATGCCCAGACATGGGATGAACTGGCAGTGATCACGGAACCTAAAAAACGTTTCAATACCGACTTAAAAGAACTATTTTCAGAAATGGAACTCTTAAGAGCAGCATAAACACAGGCAGATATACAGCGGACTACCTGTGGTGTGGGAATCTGCCATATCTGGCATGGAAAAAGGCGCATGACTGCACATATCCTAAGTTACAGGCGTATCCGCCGATATTTAGCCTTGTCGCTTAAAGCGACCGAGGAGCATGTGACTTTAGCCATGTGATATCCACGGAGAGAATATCATTTTCAACTAACAATTCGGTAATGTTCATAAAGAACTGACGGTATACGAATAAGATTATGCAGCGTAATATTTATTATATTGAATGTATAAATTGATTTACATAGAACAATGCAGCCCCGATAGCAGGAGTGTATTGTCCATTTGTGCCAACAAAAATGTGCTCTTTGTTTAATGCGAATGGTGAGGAAACATTGATATGTTTAGTCAGGTAGGCAATGTCGTCCTCTAAAAAATATGGTGCCAGATAACCACTGATGATAATAGGCGCATCAATAATTAAATTAAGGTTTTTCATGGCAAAGGCCAGGTGATGGAGATAATCTTTCCAGATTTGTGTAAGCTGGGGAGATTTTTTTTCGCGTAAAAGAGAGAAAAAGTCTTTTATATTCATACCGGCAGCCTGTTCCAGAGCGTTGGCGGAACAGTAAGTTTCCAGACAGCCGCGGTTTCCACAATAACAGAGCGGTCCATCTGGATTAATACAGATATGTTCGATCGTGCCGCTGTGCATAGAACTTCCCTGATGAATCTGGTGGTTTGTGATGATAGCGCCTCCGAGATTACGATTCAGTAGAAAGACAACGGCGCTGTCAAGTTCCGGGTGTTTCCATAATTCCAGAAAGGCAGCAGACTTTGAATCATGTTCCAAATAACATGGATAAGGCAGATAACGGGAAAAGTCCTCCAGTATCATGCCTGTATTGTTCATGATATTTCCATACAGCACAGTAGAGTGATCAGGGGAGGTGATTCCTTGTGTAGCGATGGAAACACCAAGTATCTTTTCTTCATCATACTGATTTGTGGCAATGAATTCTTTGATTTTATCGGTGACCTGCTTATAGTAATCCGGCGTGTTGGAATATGGAAATGGAATGGTATTGGTATAGAGTGCATTTCCGTACAGGTCAACGGCAGTGATATGGAACATATTCTTTAAAATACCAATGCCAATGGAAATTCTGAAGTCAGATACAATCTGAATCGCATTTGCTTTTCTTCCGCCGGTGGATTCGAAATATCCATTTTTTTCTATTAAGCCATCCTGCTCTAACAGGTTCAGATTCTGGCTTACGGTGGACAATCCCATCTGTAAATCCTGAACGATCTGGCGCTTGGATGTTGTTTTTTTTCTGTAGATGTATTGATAAACTTTTGATCTGTTTATTTTTTTTACGCTGATATTGGTTAAACCTTTTTCACTCATAAGATTCTCCTGATTCTGTTATTGTAGCTGTTTTATAAATTATATATTTGATATAGTCTGGCAGAGCGCAAAAACTTGCCAGATTTTCTGGATTATATTATTTCCTGAATTGTTATAGATAGAGTTAAGTTCTAACTTTATGTATATTGTAGTATATAGAAAGTGAAAATGCAATAACGATAATAAGAACAGTAATGGTCAATATAACTGGTAAAAATACACAAAATAAGATTGAAAAAATTATACTTTTTGTCAATAGACTTTTAGATAGGGAGGATATATACTCGACTTACAGTTAAGATATAAACGTAAGTTTAAAACGTAACAAAAAGAAAACAAGGAGGATATATCATGAAATTATCACTGAATGGAATCAAAGAACAGGAAGCATGGGAAAAGGCCGGAATCACTCTGCCAGGTTATGACGTAGAGGCTGTTTCTGAGAAAGCGAAGAAAGAACCTGGTTGGGTACATTTCGGAATCGGAAATATTTTCCGTGTATTTATCGGTGGTATTGCTGACGGCCTTCTGGAAGAGGGCGTGCTTAACCGTGGCATTACATGTATAGAGACTTTTGATTATGATGTAGTAGACAAGATTTATGATCCATATGACAACCTGGGATTAAGCGTAATCCTGCATGGTGATGGAACACGTGAATACAAAGTAATAGGAGCTCTTGCAGAAGCAGTAAAAGCACAGTCTTCAGACCCGGCACACTGGAATCGGCTGAAAGAAATCTTTACTAGCAAATCCCTGCAGATGGTTTCCTTTACAATCACAGAGAAAGGTTACGCATTACAAAAAGCTGACGGGACATGGTTTCCGTTTGTAGAAGCTGATATCAAAAATGGTCCGGATAAAGCAACAGGTGCAATGGCAGTTCTGGTTGCGATGCTTTATGAAAGATATAAAGCAGGCAGATATCCAATTGCTCTGGTTTCCATGGATAACTGCTCACAGAATGGTGCGAAACTTCGTGAATCTGTACTGACTATGACAGAAGAGTGGAAGAAAGTCGGATTCGTAGATGAAGGATTCGTAAATTATGTAAGTGATGAGAAAATTGTTGCGTTCCCATGGACGATGATCGATAAGATCACACCTCGTCCAAGCGAGCAGATCGCAGCGGACCTTGAGAATCTTGGCGTTGAGAATATGCAGCCGGTTATCACAAGTAAGAAAACATATATTGCACCATTTGTTAATGCAGAGAAACCGCAGTATCTCGTAATTGAAGATAACTTCCCGAACGGCCGTCCGGCTCTGGAGAAAGGTTTCGGTGTATATATGGCTGACAGAAATACGGTTAACCTTTCTGAGCGTATGAAAGTAACAGTATGTCTGAACCCTGTACATTCTGCAACAGGTCCGCTGGGTGTGGTTCTTGGATATGATCTGTTTGCGCATATGCTGAACACAAACGAAGATATGATGAAGATGGCGCGTATGATTGCTTATGATGAAGGTCTTCCGGTAGTCGCAAACCCGGGAATCCTTTCTCCGCAGGCATTTGTGGATGAACTTTTTAATGAGCGTTTCCCAAATGAGTATTTGGGAGATACAAACCTTCGTCTGGCCGTAGATGTATCTCAGATGGTTGGTATCCGATTCGGTGAGACAATTAAAGCATATGTAGCGAAATTCGGAGACGCCTCCAGACTGACAGCTATTCCTTTGGGAATCGCAGGATGGCTTAGATATATGCTTGGTGTGGATGATGAAGGAAATAAATTTGAACTTGCACCAGACCCAATGAACGAGGAACTTCAGGAACAGTTTAAGGATATCGTAGTAGGAAAAACGGAGACATTCAAAGATCAGCTCAAACCGATCCTTTCCAATGAGCGTCTGTTCTTCACTGACCTTTACAAAGATGGAGTTGGTGAAAAGATTGAAGAAATGTTCCGCGAAATGCTCGCAGGACCTGGGGCTGTAAGAGCAACAATACATAAATATGTTGGCTAATTGCAGGTATAGTGATAATGAAAAAATCGGCGTCTTACAAAATTATGTAAGTATGCCGAGGACTCGAAGTGATTGAGAAACTTTTGAATATAAAATGTAATAGAAGTAGAGGTTCAGGAGGAAAAAGAAAATGACAGAAGCGGTATTTGTGGCGGAGCCATCAAGGCTGTTGATTGCGGCAGCAGTCGGAATAGTATTATTATTGCTGCTTATTATCAAATTTAAAATTCACCCGGTATTATCCCTGTTGATTTCAGCTTTGTTTATTGGGCTCGGAGCCGGAATGCCAGTTCCAACTCTGGTCAGCACAGTAGAAAAGGGTGCCGGTGAAACACTGCAGGGAATCGTGTTACTGATTGGTCTGGGTTCTTTGTTTGGCGGAATTCTGGAAGTATCGGGTGGTGCGCAGTGTGTTGCACAGACACTGGTAAATAAATTCAGCGAAAAGAAGGCAGGAATCGCACTTGGAATCACAGGACTGGTAGTTGGCACTACGGTATTTTTTGAGGCAGGCGTTGTGATTTTGATTCCGCTGGCATTTGGGCTTGCAAAGAAAACAAAGAAATCTACCTTATGTTATGTAATTCCGTTGCTGGCAGGTCTTGCAACAGGCTTTGCATTTATCCCGCCATCAGCCGGGTCTGTACTTGTTGCAAATATGCTGAATGTTGACCTGGGAGTTATGATCGCAGTAGGTGTACCTGTAGGAATCCTTTCCCTGCTCTTTGCCGGAATTTTGTGGTCAAATTTTATCGGCAGTCGTATTAGCACAGGACTTCCATCAAATATTCAGGAAGTCAGGGTGGAAGAGGAGGCAAATCTTCCGGCATTTTCTACAGTATTATGTATCATTCTTGTTCCGCTGGTTTTGATTCTTCTGAGTACCATTTCCACTTATGTTCCGGGAATTGATGCAGTACGTCCGGTATTGGAATTCCTCGGAACACCTTTTGTAGCCTTGATTATTGCAGTATTATTTGCAATGTATTTTCTTGGAAAAAGACAGGGATATGATGGAGAACAGTTAAAGAAGATCATGGACCGTTCACTTCGTCCTACAGGTCAGATTCTTCTGGTTATCACTGGAGGAGGAATTATCCGCTGGATTTTACAGGATTGCGGCATGGGCGATATCATTGGACCTGCACTTGAGAAAAGTGGACTTCCACTGATACTTGTAGCTTTTCTGATTGCGGCCTTGATTCGTGCCTCTGTAGGTGCGGCGGTAGTAGCTATGACGATGGCAGCGGGAATTATGGCGGCTATGCCGGGAGTTGCAGGATTATCTCCGGTTTATCTGGCGGCTATGGTCTGTGCGATTAACGGCGGTGCTACGGCATTCAGCCATGTCAATGATTCTGGCTTCTGGCTGGTAAGTTCTCTGCTGGAGATAGATGAAAAGACAACATTGAAATCATGGACAATGATGGAAACGATTATAGGACTTACAGGTCTGATCTGTGCAATTGTGATCAGCCTGTTTGCTTAGGGGGAGACAGATGATTGCAAAAGTAGTTTTGGGAACAATGCAGAATGCAAGAAAGCTGGTAAGCATTGTGGAAGCAATTCCATATGATGCGGAATTATGCGCTGGACGTTATGTGGTAAATGCAAAATCTATGCTTGGTGTTTTGAGTATGCCGGATTTTGAAACGGGCGAACTTCATGTTCATACAGATAATGCTAAGGAATGTGAAGAGATTCTGTTTAAACTGTTAGAGGCAGGACTTCTGATGGATACGAACGATGCAGTTTGTCGGTCAATCTATGACATCACAACTTTTGGGGAGATTCTGATTGATTTTACATCTCAGGGAAAAAATGAGGATGGACAGATGCTGTATGCGAGAAACCCGGGAGGAGCACCGGCAAATGTAGCGGTGGCGGCAGGAAGACTGGGAGCACATACTGCATTTATCGGAAAAGCCGGAAATGATATGCAAGGGAAATTTCTGCGCTCTGTATTAGAGAAAGAAAATGTTGATATAAAAGGCATGCTTATGGATGATAAGTATTTTACGACACTGGCGTTTGTGGAAGTGAGTGAAAGCGGTGAGCGTACATTTGCTTTTGCAAGAAAACCGGGAGCAGATACAAAGATTCAGAAAGAGGAGTTGGATATTGATATTCTGGATCAGACGTATATTTTCCATGTGGGTTCGCTGTCACTTACAGAACAGCCAGCGAGAGATACCACATTCTATGCGGTAAAAAGAGCAAAGAATAAGGGAAGCATTATTTCCTATGATCCAAATTACAGGGCATCTCTGTGGGAAAATGAAGAAACAGCGATAGAGAATATGAGAAGTCTGATTCCATATGTCGATATCATGAAAATCTCTGATGAAGAAATAGAACTTTTGACAGGATATCAGAATATGATGGAAGCAGTTGAGGAATTGTATCGTCAGGGTGTAAAAATCATAGCTGTTACTCTTGGTGGAAATGGAGCTTATATTTACAATAAAGAAGGCGGATGCATGGTTCCGGGATTTACGGTAGAGCATGTGACTGATACCAATGGAGCTGGTGATTCGTTCTGGGGTGGCTTCCTATATAAGATCAGTCAGTCGGATAAACAATTAGATGAACTGACTCAGAGCGAACTAGCAGAGTATGCCCTGTTTGGAAATGCAGTGGCGAGTCTTTGCGTGGAGAAAAAAGGGGCAATCCCGGCTATGCCGAAGCTTTCACAGGTAGAAGAGAGATTGGAGGATTCAAAATGGAAATGAAGTTAAAAGAACAGTTGAATGGAATTCAGCATGTTGGAATTCCAACAAATGATATTGAAAAAACCATTCGTTTTTATGAGGCACTGGGATTTGAGGTTGCCTTCCAGACAGTAAATGAAGGGGCAGACGAGAAGGTAGCTTTCTTAAAATTGAATACACTTGTAATCGAGACATATGAGAATAAGGCTGCTAAAATGGAAGACGGTGCGATTGACCATATTGCAATCGATGTAAAAGATATTGAGAAAGTGTATGAAATGATCAGTGAGGCTGGTTTAAATACAACGAAAGATACCGTACATTTCCTGCCTTTCTGGGAAAACGGAGTTAAATTTTTTACGATTAAAGGACCAAATAAGGAAAAAGTGGAATTTAGTCAGTATTTATAATAGTAAAACAAGTTATGCAGAAAGGCGTGAGTCATAGAAATGTGGCTTGCGTCTTTTTTGTCTGGAAAGGAAGTGGGGTAGAATGGCACAAGTCTTTCGTGTAGAACAAAACAGGAATAATTTTATTCTTATCAAGTTTTTAAATAGATAGTATAGTAAATGTAGGAAAATTACGAAATGGAGATTTGAAACGTAAACAGACTATGATAAAAATATTAATTATAGATGGTTTTTCCATAGTAAAAAATTTGAGGAGTATGAAAGTCAGGACACCGGTTACAGTTATGAAGGCAAGTCTGGATATGCTTGAAAGAGAAGGAATTCACAGCAAATATCTGGATTTAAAGGAAGGTGATGAGGTCGTGGAATGCGACCTCATTATTATAGAGGAATCTCTCCTCATCAGAACACCCCATGTATCCCGGAGTGGAATCTCTTTCCGGTAACGTGAAAATGGGATTACAGATGAAAATGAAACGTGGAGAACTGGTAGGCTTTAATGGTTGTTTTGGTTATGATTATCATCAGGATACAAAGACAATTACTGTAAATGAAACAGAAGCAGAAACAGTCCGACTCATATATGATATGTATTTGCAGGGAATTGGCAGTGGTACGATTGCCAAAAGGCTGGTAGAACTCGGGATTAAAAATAAGCGTGGCACGGTGGAATGGCATGATCATGGAGTTATGGGAATGATTAAAAATGAGAAGTATAAAGGTGATGTGCTTCTTG
>OGZE01000747.1_pt1 | contig 23214 bp, 26 predicted proteins | sample 1576731 | NCBI WGS metagenome assembly OGZE01 (sample SAMEA3541503, study PRJEB24748) | human gut metagenome | biome: human gut; feature: human-associated habitat; material: faeces | place: China | collected 2012 | reverse complement strand
TGGCTGTACGGGAGTATCATTATCAGACAGGACAGGTCATGGCGATAAAAGAGGACAAATCTTTTACAGGAACACAAATAAGTTGTCGCTCGCTTTAGCAGGGAAAAGGTCATGGCGTATCTGTTTCAACGGCTCGCTGTCTGTCAAACGTATTGAACTGCTTTATTCAGTTGTCAAAGAACACGAAAGAAGAAAATCGTCTTTCCTATATACCGCGTTGAAAAAGAGCAGAAGCGTAACCAATCTTCAAAACTTTTTTCTTTTCCTGTACCATATAGGGAAAGAAAGTGTCATTCTGCTAAGTTGGTGATGAAAAAATCTGATTTTCTTTTCACACCCTAACTACCCATGCAACACTATTACTACCAACTATGGAATGAAAGATTTTCTTTGCTCCATATAGGGAATGGAAACTACGGATTGTTAAGTTGAAATTGAAAATCGTTTCTTCTTTCACATCATATAGGGACAGCAACCACCGATTTAATGACCTGTTTTCAAAAAAAGTCAGATTTCCTTTCCTTGCACCATATCTGTACGCAAGTAACCGTTTTGTTGCAGATTTTTTGAAGAAATTAAAAAATACCGTCATTCCCTTGTGGAACATCGGTATCTTTCTCAATCATATCTGCTATGTCTGTTGTCATTTGTTTAATTTTTAATTCCTGCTTTTCTGTTAGTTTTGTATGTCTGTCGATTTCTTCCAGATAATTTGCTCCTGTTTTCTTTTCAATCTCTTTTATCATCAATAAAGAGGGCATGACCTGTCTTTCTAACCAGCGTTTTGTTTTATCCATATTGACAGCAACAGGCGTCATAATAAACGGAAGTGAGGTCGTTACATTATCCAAAAATATATCCCATAAAATATAATCGGGAAAATCTATCTGTGTGAGGATAAGGCTTGCTATGGTCTGTTCGGGATTTCTTGTAAAAACAAGTTGTTCTATCGTTTGTTCTGCTTTTCCATTTTTTAAACGAATTTCAAAGCGGTTCTTAATGTTTGTTTTTATACCTTTGCTTTCTTGTTCCTTTTCTTTTTCATACAGGCAAAAGTAGATAGAACTATTCTTTGAACCGATATAAAAGGTTTTTGCAGTATCTCCATGTGTACCCGATAATTTCCCGCTGTCTACTGCTTCATGGGTTCTTGAACGTTTCCATACCTTGTTGGCATAATAGCGTTCCCTTAGAATTTCTATATCCAGCAGTCCGCCCATATCATTGACCGCTAAATCTATGCGTTTAAAAACACCTTGATAATCTATACAACATCTTAAAAAGTAATACCAGTCTATCCCTCTTGCCTGTAAAACATATTCCAAGTTCCGACACCCCATACCTCTTAATTCCAATAAAACACCCATAGAACTATCTTTAGAAGCATTTACACTAATATCCCCATAGACATACTGTTCTTCATAGCCATACATTCCGTAATCTTCATGGATAAAATATTCGCTCTTCATTGCCAGTACATTTTTTATAATTTCCAATGCGTCTGTGGTGGGAAAACGAACACGCAGGTAGTCAATCGTTAAAGTGAAAGGCTGAGTACAATTACAATAATCAAGATAATGTAGAAGTATATGTTTCATTTCTTTACTGGCTTTTGTTTTTCCATTTTCAATTTCATTTAAGTTCTGCCTGCTGATTTGCAATTCCTGTGCCAGTCGTGATTGCGAATAATCACAGTCTTTTCTCTTTTGCTTTAATGTTTCAATAAATTTCATATCATTCATGCTTTATTCCTCCAATCAAAAAAGGCATATACTCATAGAAGCATACGCCTTGTATCTTATCATTATTTGCTATTGATATGCTGTTTTAGACCTGTCGGGTAGAAAAAATAGGGTGTGAAGTGAAATAAGTTCTTATAACCTTGTGAATCGTTGCATATCAGCAGTTTTATACTTATTTTTTCTCTTGTCTTTTGTAATAGTACCCCCCTGTTAGATAACGGGGGCTTAATCTTCGCTCGCCACAGGCTAGCTCACAGACGAAGTGAACCAGCCACTTGCAAGACATGGCAGAAAAATCTGAAAGATTTCCCTGCCACCGTGTCTGGATCACTCCGTCTTTAAAGTGGTAATATTGGTATTGTAATTCTGAACAATTTCCTTATTATTTTTCTTTGCGTTTATATTCTAAAGGAATTTTTCTTTTTCTCATTTGATTTTCAAATAAAGAAAATTCTAAATTATCATAAAATGTAAAAATTCTTTTCCCTTCAATATATATTTTTAAAGAACCTTTCTTAGTATAAACTCCTTTGGTAATATCATTAAAATTATATGTCCTAGTAATCCCATAAAATGAACGGTATTTGATTATATCACCATCTACAATTACTCTCCAGATTGCACTATCTAATGTTAAAATAGCAAAAAATATGAGAAAGGCAGAAACTGATATTACTTCCGATATATCAAATTCAGTAAAAAACACCGTATAAAAAAGGCAAAATGAAAATAAAAACATACCTAACGAAAAAAAGGGAAAGAATATATTATCATTTTGTATAACATAACTTTTTTCATCTTTATTTCCGTCTTCATTTTTCTGTTTTCTCTTTTCTAAGATACATAGTATTCCCCAGACAAATATCCATGGCAGTATCATGAGTAATAATGTGTTTTCTAATATCTTTTCCATATATCTCTCCACGTTTTCCAAAATTGATAAATATATTATAGCACTTACCTCATTTCAGTTCATTACTTTTCTGCTATCTGTCAGAATATTTTTTATCCCATGCCTTATCAAGAGTGCAAGCATTGCTTACGCAACAAGCTCTTGACAATTCATGCTCTAAAAAATGATAGATAATCAAGCAGAAAAAAGAACAAATTATGCTGTGTTACAGCAACAAAAAGACATCTCATATCTTGTATGAAATGCCTTTTTTCTTTTTTATGCGATTTTTCTTTATCGTATCAAGGTTCTTTCAATCGTAGTAAATTAGTGGTAAATTTCTTTTATATTTTCATTCACATTGCTTAATGTCCCTGTGTTTATGCGGATAATCAAATTTTTAATCTTTTTTTTCACATAAAAAGGCGTAATCATTTATAAGTAGTTATTTAAACTACCAGTTGGAAATATACCTGTATTTGTGTATATATGTTGGAGTAGTAATTTCCTTTGCTTTTTTGTGTAATACATTAAGTCTACTGGAAATTTTTCATTATTTTTCATTAAAATAACTATTTCCAAATCAATTCCAAGTGCACCATTTTTACCATGTGTATACTCTATATTTTTTTGTAACAATTCAAAAGAAAACCCATATTTGCTGATATTTTTTACATTCAATGTATTCTCTTTCTTTTGCATTTTACCATTTTCATGTTCTTTGGAAATTCGGCTAATAGTAATTATATCTGTATCATATTTTATCCAAGTATTAGGAAAAATTTTTAGTACTTTGTATAAGATCAGAATTATCAGTCCACTACTAAATATGCAAAGCAATTCAGCTCCTTTCGTATAATTTATAATACTATAAATTCCATATAGCATGATAAACATTCCAACACATAATCCCAATACTGAAAGCTTAAGATATCCTTTAGCATATATTTTTTTCATATATGTCTCCTTTGTATTTTAATAGTTAGTCTTTTTATATCTTCCATAAATAATAATTTGTCATTATCTCTATGAAGACATTATATCATCAGAAAAGTGGGAAATCATTCATTTTTTTAATATTGAAAAAAAGACACTATATTTCAAGTGTCATTCTCTTATACATCAGTATTCTGCAAGCAGGTAAACACAGGTTATTTCTTAATATCCTTTTGTTTGGGAAACTTCTGTTTCCCACTTTGAAATTGTTTTATCGCTCACATTCAGTTTTTCTGCCAATTCCTTTTGCGTGATTCCGTGTTTGATCCTTAACGTTCTTATCGTATTTCCTGTTACATAACTCATAGTAATCTCCCTTCACCTATAAGTTTATTGTATCAGTAAAATCTTTTTTTACAATCTACGCTAAGTAGAATACCTTTTTCATGAGCCCTTCAATGATTCTCCCCTCATTTATTGCAGCAACTTCTGTCAACAATATTTTGATTTTCTCAGATTAATCCGCATTTTTCAGCTGCTCGATCATGCTTTTCTTTCCCTGGAAATGATACGCAGCCTTTGGAACAAGCCATCCAAGCACCAGTAAAAACGGAAAAGTCACAAGCATTGGCCAGATTACAAACTGATATTTCATAAACCAGATTTGTGAGGTCAGTACCCGCAATATTGTCACGGACATCAACATACCGATGAGTAATGAAGATATCATTGTAAATCCTGCGTAATAAATCCCTTCCAATGTCAGCATCTTTATAATCTGTTTTTTCGTCATTCCGATTGATTCTAACATTGCCAGCTCACGGAGCCTTGTGACGATACTCGTCAGAATGGCATTGATAAAATTCAGGATACCGATCACGGCAACTACAAATGTCAAAAAACATCCAATGATTGTAAACATCCCTTTCAAACTTTCAAACTCGTTGGACCATTTTAATTTTGACTCGTAGTTCATCGTAGGCTCTGTCTTTTCCGAATAATTTTTGACGAATTGTTGAATCGCTTCTTCTCGGTCGTCTCTCACATCAAATGAATAGCTCATCAGATAGTCTTCCGATAAGTCCTTCCGAAATACTTCCGCTGTTGTATAATATGGAAATATCACAGAATAACGCGTAGATAACCCATAATAATTTTCTTTGATCACGGAGAGGATTTCTACTTCCCGCTCTTCGCCATTTGGAAAACTCAGAGTAACTTTGTCGCCCGCATGATGTACCATATCCTCTTTTCTTACCATTCCATTATCATCTGTCGACACTGCATAGATCAGATAGTTCCCCGTTGCCAGCTTTTCCTTAATCACATCAAGATCTTTCTCCCCTTCATAAACTTCCATTTTTTCAAATAGAAAATCATCTACCCCATAATACATTGTCTGATAGTTTTCTTCATTCAATTTTGTTACCGGAATTTTTTCTCCATTCCACATCCAGCAGAGTTCCCCATTTTCATTTACAGGCATATTTTTCGGAATTTTATAATCAGAAATCTTTACTCCGACCTGATCTGTTGCCGCATAGATCCGTCCACCTTTTTCAAATCCTTCCTGTTCTTCGCACGCTTCTATAAAGCTTTCCGTTAAATTTGATTCCTGAAGCTCTTCTTTTCTTGCAGAATACTCTGAATTAAAGTATTTTGCATTGGCAATCACAAAATCGGAACTGACAAAGTTCGCCAGATACTTGTCCATATCAAATGCATTTGTAAAAGTAAAAATACTGTTTAATAATACGATTGCAAGCGACAACGACACGATTACAATAACGGTCTTCCCTTTATTTCTTCCTAAATTAGAAAGTGCCATCCGACTGATTTTCCCGCCGTCTGCCGTTTTTTTCTGTTTCTTCGCCTGCCTTTTTCCTTCTGTGTAGCGCACAGCCTCCACAGGGGAAACTTTTGCCGCCAATTTCGCCGGTTTCCCTGCCGAAATGAATACTGTGACAAGTGCAAACACGGTTGCCCCAACAAAAATCCACGGATTCATAGATACTGCCGAATCACTGTTTCCCGCTATCGTATGTGATAAAAGCATTGGCACGATCGCCTTTCCTACAAAAAATCCAACAAAAAGTCCACACGGAATTCCGATGGTGGAAAGTAACAATGCCTGCCTTCGGATAATCTTTTTAATCTGCTTTCCAGTCGTTCCGATCGTCTTTAAAAGCCCGTAGAACCGTATATCTTTCATAACAGAAATCTGAAAAATGTTATAAATAATCAGATAGCCTGTCAAAACAATCAAAAATCCAACACCTGCAATCGCAGCAACTGTCATAGGGTCTCCCGAAGTACTCTCAGAAATATATGCCCAGTTTGCGTTGCTTGCAATATAGTTTTTTTCTCCCTCTTTTGTGGAGTATCCACTTTCCCTGGCTACCTTGTCCAGCTTCTCCTGTATCCCTTGGGAATTTTGAAAAACAATCTCCATTCGGATTGCGCCTACCGGAGAAGTATCCTGATCATAGGTGTACTGCAATTCCTCCTGATGTTCTGCCAGATATGCTTTGGATACAACAGTAAATCCCACATCAAGAGCCGGATCGGATCTGATCACTCCGGAAATGCGGAAGGTGCGCTCCACCGGCGCCTGTCCTTCCCGGATTTTCAGAAGTAGTGTAATCTGCTGCCCGGCTTTTACTTTCATCCCAAGTAGCTTTAACGATGTTTCATCGACCAGTACTTCCTCCGCCTTCTCCGGCGCTTTTCCATCAATGATCTCAATGAAATGGTGTCCATAAAAGTTCTTCGGATAATACCATATTTCCATATGTCGCTTTAAAAATTCTGGATTCTCCACCGTATTCGCCACGAGTCTGTTATCCGCACTTTCTTTGACCAGTGGATGTCTGCTCAGCTTTTCATACTGCTCCTCCGTAATATTTTTGAATACTCCATGAGAATCACCACCTGCCTGACGCATGGTCTGCCGCTGAAAATTCTCTGCGGTTCCGATTCCCACTGTAAATAATGTGGTAAACAACATTGCAGTCAGTGCAATAGCGATAATGGCAATGACATTCCTTGTCCGGTTTGCCCGGAAACTTTTATACGAGATCTTATCAATAACCTTTTTGTTACGCACCTTACGCATAGAATTCACCGCCCTTTCTGCGCGCATTTCTGCCCTTGATCTTTCCATCCTCGATACGTACGATCCGGTCTGCCATCTGGGCAATCTCCTCGTTATGTGTGATCATCACAACCGTTTGTCCGAACCGGTCGCTTGTCACTTTGAGAAGACTTAACACATCCTGACTTGTAGCTGAGTCAAGATTTCCCGTTGGCTCATCGGCGAGGATGATCGCAGGCTTACTGGCAAGCGCCCGGGCAATGGCTACCCTCTGCTGCTGTCCACCGGATAACTGAGATGGAAGATTATACCTTTTCTTATCCAGTCCCAGTACATGGATCACATCCTCCACAAAGTCTTCATCGACTTCATTTCCATCCAGCTCGATCGGAAGGACGATATTTTCATAGACGTTTAGCACCGGAACAAGGTTGTAGCTCTGAAATACAAATCCAATCTTTCTTCTTCGAAAAATTGTCAGTTCTTCTGGTTTCAGTGTAGAAATATTTCTTCCATCTACAATGACCTGACCGGCTGTCGGCACATCTAAACCTCCGAGCATATGAAGCAATGTTGACTTTCCACTTCCCGACGTTCCTACGATCGATACAAATTCTCCCTGTGCTACCGCCAGATCCACACCGTCCAATGCCCTCACAAGGGTATCTCCGCTTCCATAATATTTTTTCAACTCTTTTGCCTCTAAAATTGTCATACCAACAACTCCTTTCTATTCACACAGTTTCTTTTCATCCCTAACCATTTTTTGTTCTTTCTATATAAGAAAAAGACCTTATAGAATCAGAACCCGCCCCTCTTTCGTCATGCGGTTCCTTTCTATAAAGTCATTTTATAAAATCATTCTTACGAGAATCTTTCCAAAATCTAACAGTTTTGACAGATTTACTCTTTCTGAAGAAATATTTTAAAAATACTTCCGTTTCCTTCTTTGGATTCTACTTTGATATAGCCACCCTCGCGCTGAACGATTTCCCTGGCCAGATACAGTCCGATCCCGATGCCCTCTTCCTGCTGCACCAGGTCTGACCGGTAAAAGCGGCTGAAAATCTGTGCCCGCTCCTCTTCCCGGATTCCGATTCCCTGATCCTTGACCGCAATACAGAAATACATCTCATATGATATCCCTTCCACCTCTATCCGGCTTCCTTTCGGTGAATATTTTACTGCATTATCCAAAATATTATAGAGCGCTTCCTGCGTCCACTTCTGATCAAAGTTCGCTTTGCCTTCTATATCACCACAGATTTCTATCTGGATCTCCTTCTGCCTTGCCCTTGGCAGAATCTCCTCTGTCGCTTGACGCACAAGGCTTCCTACCCGCTGTACTGATGGACAGATTTTAAAAACATCCGACTCCAGCCGCGACATTTTCACAAGTGCCGTCGTGAGAAATTCCAGTTTTTTCGCATACGTTTCAATCTGTTCTGCCAGATATTTCTCCTGCTCTCCTTCGGTCTGCTCTTGTAAAAGTTCCGAATACAGCATGATATTTGCAAGTGGTGTCTTCATCTGATGAGAAATGTCCGAAATCATTGACTGAATATTTTCCCGCTCTGCTTTTGTCCGTTCCATCGACATACCGGACATCGTAAAATACTGTTTCCACTTTGACTCCAGCCGCGACAATTCTGTCTCATCATATGTCTCCTCCGTAAATGTTCCGTTGATTGCTTTAGTCAGCATCTCATCCAGTCTCTGAAGTGTCCTTGTTGTCCGAAAGATTCGCACACTGTTTCCCCCTTTCCCTTCTACCTTTTCTTTTTGTTTCTTCTATCTTTTTATCTCTCCCACACATAACCAAGTCCGTATACCGTTTGGATCGGATTTTTCTTTCCCGTCTGTTCCAGCTTTTTTCGCAGCCTTCCGACAGTCACCGAAAGTGCATTCTCCTCTACATACTGCGCTCCGTCACTCCAGATTCGATCCACCAGTTGCTCTCTGGTCAATGTCTGCCCCTGATGCTCAATCAAAATCCGCAGAAGCTTCTGCTCTGTCTTACTCAGCGTAACTTCCTGACCTTCTACTGTAAAATACATTTGTTCAAATACAAACCGATATCCGTCCTTTTCATAAGTAAGACCTTTGTCCTGTGCCATCCGTGCAAGCATCCGTTCCACCCGCGCCCGCAGGATCATCAGACTGAAGGGCTTCGTAATATAATCATCTGCCCCGAGAGAAAATCCGGTCACCTGATCGATTTCCAAATCATTTGCCGTCAGCATAATAACCGGAACTTCCGACTCTCTCCGGATCTCCTCAAGAAAGGTATATCCACTCCCATCCGGAAGATTGATATCCAGAATGATAAGAGATACTCTCTCCTCTTTCCAGATTCTTCTTGCTTCTTTAAGATTGTACGCTGAATAAAATCGATACTCCGGCGCGTGCAGGGCAAGTGTGATCCCTTGGTTTAAGCCTCTGTCATCTTCCACAATTAAAATCTTCTTCTCTGCCATACCGGCTCCCTCCTTTTCCGATTTCTCCATGTTTTCTGCTTTTTTTCTCATTCAATTCCTTTGGATGAAATGCACAAAACTTTTTCTCTGACCTCTATTATATCGAATTTCTCCTCGCAAAAACAAGTTTTTCTTATCACTCTTCTACATTTGCTCAAGCAAATTGTTTTTATAATATTCATTATTTGCGAATAAAAATACATTTTATTCTCATCTATTAGCGCTAATTTTTAATGTCTATTAGCCTTGATTTTTAATAGGTTTTTTTCTTATTTTTTGTGAAATTTTTTCTAAAAAATTGTAAAAAAAACATTTTCATCTTCCATCAGTTGTGATACAGTAAAGAAGTTCAGTAAGATAACACTCATTAATTACAGAAGGAGATTTGTACAATGAAGAAAATTTATGAAGGAAAAACCAAAGATGTATTCAGCCTTGAGAACGGAAATGTAATGCTCAAATTCAAAGATGACTGTACTGGAAAAGACGGAGTTTTTGATCCGGGCGAAAATAGTGTTGGATTAACAATCGAAGGTATTGGCAAAGCAAATCTTGAAACATCTGTTCACTATTTTGAACTGTTAAAAGATGCAGGCATCAAGACACACTATGTAGGTGCTGATGTGGAAAATGCTACAATGGAAGTGCTCCCTGCGACAGTGTTTGGACACGGATTAGAAGTAATCTGTCGTTTAGTTGCAACAGGAAGTTTCATCCGCAGATATGGAGAATATATCGAAGACGGAACAGTTCTTGACGGTGGTTATGTAGAGTGTACATTCAAAAACGATGCTTTAGGTGATCCGCTTGTGACTGGAGAAGGTCTTGCAGCACTCGGAATCATGACACCGGAAATGTTCGAAAGCATGAAAGAGCAGACATTAAAGATCACAAAGATCGTTGCTGATGATTTAAAATCTATCGGACTTGACCTCTGGGATATCAAATTTGAGTTCGGTTACAACAACGACGAAGTAATCCTGATCGATGAGATCGCTTCCGGAAACATGCGTGTTTACAAAGATGGAAAGATTGTAGAGCCAGTAGAACTGACAAAACTGATCTTAAATAGATAATACTGAAAAGGAACTGCCTGCAGATTTGATCAAGATAATTGACCAAACACTTTCTGCAAAGCAGTTCCTTTTTTATCCATTCTTATTTTCAACGGAGCAGCCAAATACGGCTGCTCCTTCTCTTCCCTTATTCCTTAGACTGATACAATCCCCACAGATATAAAATCGGCAAAATGAAATCGATAATGGAAAATACCTGAAATCCTACCAACATTATGGACTGGATAAATGCAATCACAACGATCACAAGGTAGATGATCATGCCGATCACACATACCTTAAAGGATTTTCCATTCAATCCAAAGATTCCGCATACAAGCATCAACAGGGAAGAAAATAATCCTTGAAGCAACGTCAACGGAGTTGCCATTGCTTTTACTGCACTCATATCTACTCCATTTACAACATCTCCCATAGACTGCAGCATAAAATAACTTCCTACGGTACCAATTGCCCCCATCACAGCAAGTACGATAAAGATAATTGATACAACTTTCAATAATTTGTTTGGTTTAAACATAGATCTCTCCTCCTTTTTCTTTTACTCTTCTGGCAAATTTCATTATGCCACAATGATTCCCTTCTGACAAATACATTTTCTTCTGTTACACTTTTAGAGCTGTCGCAGTGCATCGATCGGACTCATCTTCGCCGCCTTTCTCGCCGGATAAATGCCAAAGACAATTCCAACCCCACACGAGAAACAGGTCGTCAAAACGATTGCTGTCGGAGACAGTCTCGCAGATAATCCACCAATCTCCAGTACCGAGATTAGTCCAGACAGCCCTGCCCCGATCAAAATTCCGATGACTCCACCAATTCCAGAAATGATCGCAGACTCACACAAAAACTGTACGATAATGGATGATGTCTTCGCTCCCAGCGCCTTTCGGATTCCAATCTCTCTTGTCCGCTCTGTCACTGATACAAGCATGATGTTCATGACACCAATTCCTCCGACAACAAGGGAAATTCCTGCTACAAATGCTACAAAGGCTGTCACCATGTCAAGCACGCTTCCCATCGCTTCCGCCATGTTCATCTCCTGCTGTTTGACAAAGAGCTCCTCGCCCTCTCCCAAATGCCTTGCAGACAATGTCTGAATAGCAGATTTTGTAGCTGCATTTGCCTGGTCTCCACCATTTAAATAGATTGTCAGGCTGGAAAAATCCTCTATCTGGCTTCCCCAGTTTTCTGCTGTTGTATACGGCATCTCAAGAAATACCGGCATCTCCATACCGAACATCTTCATAGCTTCGTCATTCGCCTTCATCAATTCCTCATCAGAATCCCGGACTCCAACTATCTGGATGGTCTGCAGCACACCTTCGATCGTCGCCTCTAACTCCATTCCGATGACATCCGGTGTCCCAAACAAATACAATGCACTTGCTTTGTCAATAACGCAGACAGAATCTGCATTGAGCACATTGTCTTCGGTAAAATAATTTCCTCGGATGATCGAAGTCTGCATTGGATTCTTCTCCTCATCCGGCATTGTCAGTGTAACTGACGCATCAAACTCTCCTTTTCTCGTCGTGACTGTCCCCATCGTTGCGCCGGAAGACACTACTCCGATTGCCTTATTTCCAAGATTATCCTTTACCGCCTTCAGATCGTCCCAGGTAATAATATTCGTGTAGCTTGTAGCATCTTTATTAACAATCACAGAGACACTTTTTGTCTCGTCGGTCGCCATCACATCTGCCTTTAATCCGCTTCCGATTGACACAATTGTGATCACAGAAGAAATTCCGATAATGATTCCGAGCATCGTGAGGAAAGAACGCCCTTTGTTGGACTTGATACTGTACAATGCCATCTTAATGTATTCCAATAATTGTGCCATCGCGTACCTACCTTTCTATTTCTCCTCTGACTTCGCCACAGTTGTCGTTGTTACTTTCATCCCCTCTTCCACCGTTCCAAAAGTATCTGCAACAACTTTGTCTCCTTCTTTCAGACCTGACTTGATCTCCACCTTGCTGTTGGATGTAATTCCAAGTTCCACTGCCTTTTTCTTCACAACACCACTTTGTACTACATAGACAAAATCTCCTTCGGTCGAAGTATTTACATTTTCATTCGGAAGGTAAAGGACATCCTTTTCCTCTGCCACTGTCATTGTCAACTTTGCCGCAACCCCGATATAGATATTCTCGTCTGGATTCTGAATCTTTACATTTGCACCAATCACCGGGTTCCCTTTTGTATTTGGAACTGCAATCTTATCGATAGATTCTACAACTCCATCGTATTTATACTTTCCGATTTTTACAACCGCCTTGCTTCCAACTTCTACTTTGTCAAAATCACTTGCAGGAATTTCCAGCTTTACATTGACATCCTGATTGCTCACAAGTGTAAATAACTCTCCTCCTGCGACAGCAGTGCCGCCCTCCATCGTCTTTACATCAGAGATCACACCATCAAAATCTGCCTTGATTCCATCTCTTGCCTTTGCCATCAGTTCCTCAGAGCTGAGCACTGCCAGTTCTGCCAGATTCTCCGTGATTGCCATATTGTTGATCTGTCCCTGTGTGAGACTCGTATCCGGAATGCTTGCACTCGGTGTTTCTACAGAAATACTTGCACGAAGCTGCTCTGCCTGTGCCTGTAATGCCTGTACTTCCTGCTGTATCTGCGCATATGCTTGCTGGCTTCCGGTCTGTATCTGGGCACTGACCTGGGCAATCTGGGCATCGAGCGCTGCGTTTGCCCCTTCTTTTTCTGAAACTTCAAGAGATTTTTCATCTCTCTGTGTTTGTAATCTCTTCTTGTCTTCTTCAGATAGATTCTCGTCAGCAAGATCTATACGAATCTTTTCTATTTCCCCATACAATACAGCAATCCGCTCCAAATTTGCAGCCTTCTGTGCATTCCATTCGTCCAACTGCGGCTGAAGAGTCTGGTTCGCAGTAATTTCATCTTTCACACTCTGCTCCAGCGATGCCATCTGCTGTGATTTCGCTGAAATCTGTGATTCTACACTGGCGATCTGCTGTTCTGCCTGTGCACGGGCTGCACCAGCTGCCGCCTGTGCATCGGCCGCTGCCTTCGCTGCCTCAGAAGCACTTCGATCTGCCTGCTCCCTTGCGCTTTGATTTGTATTGACTGCAGACTGAAGATCCATCTGTGCTTTCTGATTGTTCTTTTCCAGATCAGACGTATCAAATGCCACAAGGAGATCTCCTGCTTTCACTGCCTGCCCGACTTTCGCACGAAGCTGGCTGACCGGCGCATTGACCGGGGAATAAAATACCTTTTTCTTCTCGCTGTCCACTGTTCCGGATACATTGTAGATTTCTTTCACATCTCCTCGTACCACTTCGACAACTTCCACAGTTCCTCCTGTCTTTTTCTCTTTTGAAGTAAATTGGGACGCAATCACTGCGACAACAACAATTCCCCCGATAACTGGAACAATCACCCAGTTCGGAAGCTTCTTCTTTTTCTTACGGACATCTGTAGTTTCTTTGCTTCCTTCCTCTTCCTCCGACAGAACGATCATGTCTGTCTCTTCATAAATCTCTTTGTCTTTCTTTCTCACGACTATTCTCCTTGCTTCTCTTCGTTTAAATAATCCTGCTCAATTCTTCCATCTCTTATGTAGATTACTCGCTTTACCTGCTCCGCGATTTCATTATCATGCGTGATGATAATGACTGTTCTTCCTGATTTGTGAAGCCCTTCTAAAATCTGCATGATCTCTTTTGTAGATTTTGAATCCAGATTTCCGGTAGGTTCATCTGCCAGTATCACCGGAGGGCTTGCCGCGATCGCTCTCGCCACTGCGACACGTTGTTGCTGACCTCCTGACATCTCTGACGGTTTATGTGTCATCCGCTTCTCGAGACCTACTTTGATCAGTGCCTGCTTTGCCGCGGCTCTTCGCGTCTTTCTGTCAATTCCCCGGTAAATCAACGGCAGCTCCACATTGCCAATCGCATCTAGATTGGCAATCAGATTAAACCCCTGAAAGATAAATCCAATCTCCTGATTTCTCACATCGGACAGTTCATTGTCCGTCATTCTCGAAACATCCTTTCCATGCAAAAAGTAACTTCCCGAAGTCGGTGTATCCAGACAACCGATCATATTCATCAATGTGGATTTTCCGGAGCCGGAATGACCAATGATCGCAACAAACTCTCCTTCATGGATCTCCAGGCTGACACCATCTAGCGCACGCACTTCGTTTTCACCCGGATTGTATATCTTATGCATATCTTTAATTGATATCAATGGTTCCACCTTGCCACCCCCATATTGCTATTCTGTGATATCTAAATGTACCTTTGTACTACTTAAATAATACAATTAGTATAGCACTTTTTTCCATAATTGCAATCATTTTTTTTAGAATTCCAAAATACAAAAAGAGATGAAAGAATACATCTCTGTATTTCTTCCATCTCTTTATATTGATTTGTCTTATGACTTTTAATTTTATGCTCTGAAATAATCCTGGATCTTATACTAACTCAAGGAGAACTTCCATTGCAGCATCACCTTTACGAAGACCAATCTTAACGATTCTTGTGTATCCACCTTTACGATCTTCGTATTTTGGTGCGATTTCGCTGAATAATTTTTCAACTAAATCTACTTCTTTTGTATTTTTCTTTCTTCCAGCAGCTTTTTCCGGAACTTCTGTCACTGGGTAGAGAACTTTTAACATTTCTCTTCTTGCATGAAGTCTTGAAGGCATATCTTTTTTGATTGTCTTTTCTACTTCATCGTAAACTGTAACTTTCTTTCCGTCTACAACTTCTTTCACTCTCTTGCCGTCTTTATCTTTACGTGCAACTTTTGCTTTTACAGTTACTTCTTCGTAATTGTCTTTTTCTTTTACTGCTAAAGCGATAAGACCTTCTGCAACTTTGCGGATTTCTTTTGCTTTTGCTTCTGTTGTAACGATCTTACCATTGTGAAGTAATGCTGTTACCTGGTTTCTGATTAATGCTTTTCTCTGGCTGCTTGTTCTGCTAAGTTTTCTATATTTTGCCATTTCTAATTTCCTCCATATTTCGGAACACACGGCTATGCACTTCGGGCTTATTAACCGGTGTCATCTAGTTATGCATCTTCGGGCTTACTAGCTAGATGCTGTTATCATTTACTCTTCTCCCGGGCTTAATTCTAATCCGAGTTCTTTTAATTTTGCAAGAACTTCCTCTAATGATTTCCGTCCGAGGTTACGAACTTTCATCATATCTTCCGGAGTTCTGTTTGTCAGTTCTTCCACTGTATTGATGCCGGCTCTCTTTAAGCAGTTGTAAGAACGAACAGAAAGCTCTAATTCATCAATGCTCATCTCTAACACTTTTTCTTTTTCATCGTCTTCTTTTTCGATCATAACTTCTGCAGCCTGAGCTACTTCTGAAAGATCGATGAATAATTTCAAGTGTTCGTTGAGAACCTTAGCAGCAAGGCTGACTGCCTCATCTGGAAGTAATGTTCCATTTGTATATACATCCAGTGTCAGTTTATCATAGTCTGTGATCTGTCCAACACGAGTATTCTCTACTGTCAGATTTACACGTTCTACCGGTGTGTAGATAGAATCAATCGGAATCACGCCGATCGGCAGTTCTTCGTTCTTGTTCTTATCTGCACTGATATAACCTCTGCCTTTTGTGATAGTAAGTTCCATGTAAAGTTTGCTGTCTGCACCGCCATTTAATGTAGCGATCACTGCATCCGGATTCATGATCTCGATATCTGGATCCACCTGAATATCAGCAGCAGTCACGACACCTTCGCCCTCGAACTCAATATAAGCAGTCTTCGGCTCATCTGTCTCGGAACTGTTCTTGATTGCCAGTGATTTCAGATTCATGATGATCTCTGTCACATCTTCCTTCACGCCCGGAATTGAACTGAACTCATGTAACACACCGTCAATCTTTACGTGGCTGATTGCAGCTCCCGGTAAAGAAGAAAGCATGATTCTTCTCAGAGAGTTACCAAGTGTTGTACCATATCCTCTTTCCAAAGGTTCTACAACAAATCTGCCATATTTTTTGTCTTCTGAAATCTCAGTAATTTCAATATTTGGTTTATTAAAATCAAACACGATAAAGTCCCTCCTTCTGGGCTATTAAACTATTGAGGGTAACTATACTCCAAATAAACTTCCCACAGCATATCTATATGCCGTACACATTTTCACACGATACTCTGTCTGAATCCGCATTCCGACAAATAATATATGATAGGATACAACTAGGGGTTCTCACAAAATGAAGCATTCAGCCAAGATATTGCCAACCGCCGATAGACGAAGACGATCTCCTGTAGAAATTTTCCATTTTGCAACACCCCTGTCTGTTGCAACGTAATCAAACGCAAAAGGTTTAATTATTTAGAATATAATTCGACGATCAACATCTCATCTACTGGAACGTCGATTGCTTCTCTTAATGGAAGCTCTTTTACAGTTCCTTTTAAGTTTTCAGCGTCTGCTTCTAACCAATCTGGTACCATTCTTCCGCCAGTCACTTCTAAGATGTCTTTGTATCTCTGAGAACCTTTATTCTTTTCTTTAATTTCGATAACATCTCCTGCTTTTACTAAGTAAGAAGGAATGTTTACCTGTTTTTCATTTACTAATACATGCTTATGGTCAACGATCTGTCTAGCTTCTTTTCTTGTTCTTGCTAAACCTAAACGGAATACAACGTTGTCTAATCTTGATTCAAGGAGAATCATAAGGTTATCACCTGTCATTCCGTTCATTTTCTGAGCCTTTGCAAAATAGTTTCTGAAAGGTTTTTCTAAAACGCCATAGATAAATTTTGCTTTTTGTTTTTCGCGTAATTGAAGTCCGTATTCGCTCATTTTTCTATTAGCTCTTTTTAATTGTCTGTTAGATTTTTTATCAATTCCTAAATAGATTGGGTCCATACCTAATGAACGGCATCTTTTCAGAACTGGAACTCTATTTACTGCCATTTTCGTATCCTCCTAATTACACTCTTCTACGTTTTGGTGGGCGACATCCGTTATGTGGAACTGGTGTTACGTCCTTGATGCTTGTTACATCGATTCCGCATGCCTGAAGCGCACGGATTGCTGCTTCTCTACCAGAACCTGGTCCTTTTACCATAACGTCTACTGATTTCAAACCATGTACTAATGCTGCTTTTGCTGCTGTCTCAGCTGCCATCTGTGCTGCATAAGGAGTAGATTTCCTTGAACCTCTAAATCCCAGACCACCTGCACTTGCCCATGAAAGAGCATTTCCCTGAGCATCTGTTAATGTTACGATTGTATTATTAAAAGATGACTGGATATGTGCTTGTCCTCGTTCAACGTTTTTCTTGACACGTTTCTTTGTCACTTTTTTTGTAACTTTCTTAGCCATTTAAACTAACCTACTTTCTACGAATTCTTATTATTTCTTCTTGTTTGCTACTGTTCTCTTAGGACCTTTTCTTGTTCTGGCATTTGTCTTTGTCTTCTGACCACGTACCGGAAGTCCTCTTCTGTGACGGATTCCTCTATAGCATCCGATTTCCTGTAATCTCTTGATGTTAAGAGCGATCTCTCTTCTAAGATCACCTTCTACTAACTGAGTTTCATCGATTACAGCACTGATTTTCTTTACTTCTTCGTCAGTTAAATCTCTGACACGAGTATCAGGATTTACTCCTGCCTCTTCTAAGATACGATTAGAGCTTACTCTACCAATTCCGTAGATGTAAGTTAATCCGATTTCTACACGTTTGTCTCTTGGTAAGTCTACACCAGCAATACGAGCCATGTGATTTTCCTCCATTTTGAATCTTGGTCAGTAAGAAGTATGCATAGCCCCTGGGTTACAGGTCTGAAATGTAGTATACACCCTCTTCTGCCGTAGTTTATATTGTCTCAAATTGGGACGCCGGGATCTTCATCCTTCTTCACTGCGTCCAGCCACAGTTTCCCGTGACCTTTCTGGCCGGAGCCAGTATTATAAGCAATATACAATCGGTATGTTCTTGTATATTTTAATAACACCACACACCCTGGTGTGTCATGTTACAGCCGCCTAAATAAATCTTTGTGCTTTACGCACAAATTCGACAACGACGCTTATTATCCTTGTCTTTGTTTGTGTTTCGGATTTTCACAGATTACTCTGATGCTTCCTTTTCTTTTAATGATTTTGCATTTTTCGCAAATTGGTTTAACTGATGATCTAACCTTCACGTCAAATCCTCCTTTCATCCACTGCTCTGCCTATATTTACCCACTATTCTGCAAAATAATCACAAAACAGTTCGCCTAATATTATAGCATTATAATTTTAATAAAGTCAATAGTTTTTTACTTATCTCTCCAAATAATTCTACCTTTTGACAAATCATACGGTGATAACTCTAAGGTTACTTTATCTCCCGGAAGAATTTTGATAAAATTCATACGCAGCTTTCCGCTGATATGTGCAAGTACCTGATGTCCATTTTCTAATTCTACCTGAAACATCGCATTTGGTAACTTCTCTACTACTGTTCCTTCAATTTCAATCACGTCAGCTTTTGACATTTTTTACACCCTCCTAATGATTCACGTTCTTTTCCTTATATAATTTCAGTATCCGTTTTACTGCCACATCGTCTGCGGCCTGTATCTCGTATCGTTCTGTAATGATCTGTACATGCTTCCTTTTCTTTTTTTTAGGTTTGTCACATGTACGATTTTCTCCATTTACAAGATACACATCGTTTTCATCCATATCTTTGATGATATAAATCTGCCCTTTGTCATGCCCAGCTTTTGATCTTGCGAGCATTCCTGTTTCTAATTCCTTCATATTCTGTCCTCTTACTTCAATAAGGTTAAAAGTACCGGTTCGTCTTTTGTGATCAACACCGTATTTTCGTAATGTGCAGATAAGGAACCATCTCTTGTCACGACTGTCCAGTCATCATCCAGCCAGTCGACCTCATGCGTACCGATGTTGATCATCGGTTCGATCGCCAGTGTCATTCCAGCGCGCAGTTTCGGTCCTCTTCTTCCCTGTGCAAAGTTTGGTATCTCAGGTGATTCGTGCAGGTGAGTACCGATTCCATGTCCGCATAATTCTCTTACGACACCATATCCTCTCTCCTCCGCATATCTTCCGATTGCTGCTGAAATTTCAAATAAATGCATTCCCTCTCGGGCAAATTTGATTCCTTCAAAGAAAGATTCTCTTGTCACCTTGATCAGATCAGCTGCTTCCTTGCTGATTTCGCCGACCGCATGTGTCCTTGCAGCATCCGAATGATATCCTTTGTAGATCACTCCTGCATCGAGACTGACAATATCTCCTTCTTTTATGATCCTGTTCTTCGACGGAATCCCATGTACCACTTCGTCATTGACTGATACACAGATGGACGCCGGATATCCATTATAATTGAGAAATGACGGAATGCATCCATAACTTCTGATCACTTCCTCACCGATCTTATCAATGTCAAGTGTCGTCATCCCCGGGTGCAATGCCTTCTCAAGTTCCTCATGTACGGCTGCGAGAATCCTTCCCGCCTCTGTCATCAGTTCGATTTCTCTTGCCGATTTCATTGTAATTGGCATATGCTTACGCTCCTAAAATCTCAACGATCGCCGCAAATACAGCTTCCATATCCACTGTTCCGTCGACCTCTTTTAATACATGCTTCTCTGTGTAGTATTGGATCAAAGGCTGTGTCTGCTCATGGTAAACACCAAGACGCTTTAAAACTGTCTCTGGCTGATCGTCCTCTCTTAAGATCAAGTCTGCACCACAGACATCACATACATTCTCCACCTTTGTCGGTGCATATTCTACATGATAAGTGGCACCGCAGCCTACACATGCTCTTCTTCCTGACATTCGATTTACAATGTTTTCATCTGGTACTTCTACATTGATCGCATAGTCCACTTTCTGTCCAAGTGCTTCCAATGCACGGTCAAGCGCTTCTGCCTGCGGAATTGTTCTCGGGAATCCATCAAGTACATATCCATTTTTGCAGTCTTCCTGATTCACTCGATCCACAACCAGATTTACTACAAGCTCATCCGGAACAAGAAGTCCCTGATCCATATATGTCTTTGCCTGTTTTCCCAGTTCTGTCCTGTTTTTAATATTCGCTCTGAAAATATCTCCTGTGGAAATATGTGGAATCTGATATTTTGCAGCAATTTTTTTTGCCTGTGTTCCTTTGCCTGCCCCCGGCGCACCTAGCATAATAATTTTCATGGCATTTTCCTCCAAACGCGACGATATGTCCGTATAGTATTTTAGTGTTCTGAAAAAATTCAGAACACTAATTGATTACTTATTTAAAAAACCTTTATAATTTCGTACAAGCAGCTGGGATTCAATCTGTTTGATCGTCTCCAGTACAACACCTACGATAATGATCAGAGATGTTCCGCCGAAGGAAACATTTGCTCCGAGCCAGCCATTGAATACGAAAGGAATTACCTGTACAATGATCAGTCCTACTGCTCCGATAAAGATGATATAATTCAGGATCTTTGTCAGATAGTCTGCTGTCGGTTTTCCCGGACGGATACCCGGAATGAACCCACCGCTCTTTTTCATATTGTTTGCAATCTCTAACGGATTAAATGTAATAGATGTATAGAAATATGCAAAGAAAACAGTCAGGACAATATATAAGATCAGTCCCCAGGAATATTTTAATTGCTCTGGATTACACCAGTTATTAGAACTTAATCCTTTCAGAATCTCACTTCCGATTCCCTTTCCGTTTCCCTTTCCTAAGAAAGAAGCGATCACGACCGGGAATTGCATCAGAGAAGATGCAAAAATAACAGGAACAACACCTGCTGTATTTACTTTCAATGGGATAAATGAAGACTGTCCTCCTACACTTCTTCTTCCCTGGATTCTCTGGGAATACTGAACAGCGATCTTTCTCTGTCCATCTTGAAGAATAATAACAAAGACAACTACTACAAGTATAATTGCAAGTATAATAACAGCTGCGAGTCCTGCGGAAGCAAGGCTCTTGCCTTTCATGAACTGATTATACAGTGTCACAAAGTCATCCGGTACCCTTGAAATGATATTGATCAGAAGTACGATGGAAATACCATTTCCCACACCCTTCTCATTAATCCGCTCACCGATCCACATAAGGAACGCAGAACCGGCTGTGAGTGTCACTACTACTACTGCAGCATTTACAAAATTAAAATCAACAAGAAGTCCCTGACGTCCAAATCCAACAGCCATTGCTGTAGATTCAATCAGTGCAAGAGCTACTGTCACATAACGAGTAATCGCTGCGATCTTCTTTCTTCCATCTTCTCCATCTTTCTGCATTTCCTCTAATTTTGGAATTGCAATTGTGAGAAGCTGCATAATGATAGAAGATGTAATGTATGGAGTGATGCTCAGCGCGAATACTGACATCTGTGTGAAAGAACCGCCAGTGAAAGCGTTAAAAAAGTTAAACGCTTCCCCTGTCTGACTTTCAAAAAAATTCTGAATATAAGTTGGATCAACACCCGGTGTCGGCAATTGTGAACCTATTCGAATCACAACAAGCATCATAAATGTATAGAAAATCTTTTTTCTAATATCTGCCACTTGAAATGCTTTCCGAAATGTTTTTAGCATTAGATCACCTCTGCTTTTCCACCGAGAGCCTCAATTTTAGCTGCAGCGCTTGCGCTGAAAGCATTTGCCTGAACAGTAAGTTTCTTTGTAAGTTCACCGTTTCCAAGAATCTTAACACCATCTCTAGGATTCTTAACGATTCCTGCTTCGATTAATGTCTCAACTGAAACAACTGAATCATTTTCAAATACTTCTAATGCGCTCAGATTAATACCAACGATTTCTTTAGAGTTTCTGCATGTGAAACCTCTCTTTGGTATTCTTCTGTATAATGGCATCTGTCCACCTTCAAAACCTGGTCTTGTAGCGCCTGAACGTGCTTTCTGACCTTTATGTCCTTTACCAGCAGTTTTGCCATTTCCTGACCCATGTCCGCGGCCTCTTCTGAAATTATCACTATGTTTTGACCCATCAGCAGGTCTTAAGCTTGATAAGTTCATCGTGACACCTCCTTGTCTATAATTATGCTTCTTCTACTTTCACTAAATGTCTAACTTGCTGAACCATTCCTCTTGTTGCAGCGTTGTCCGGTAATTCAACTGTTTTGTTCAGTTTCTTTAAACCTAAAGCTTCCACTGTCTTTTTGTGTTTTGGAACAGCACCGATTGTAGATTTTACTAATGTAACTTTTAAATTTGCCATGTTCAATCTCCTCCTTAGCCTAAAATCTCTTCAACAGATTTTCCGCGAAGTTTAGCTACTTCTTCTGGAGTTTTAATCTGACTTAATCCCTCGATCGTAGCAAGTACTACGTTCTGTTTGTTGTTAGATCCTAAAGATTTTGTACGGATATTTTTGATACCTGCAAGCTCGATAACCGCACGTGCCGGACCTCCGGCGATAACTCCAGTACCGTCTGGAGCTTTTTTAAGTAATACAGAAGCACTTCCGAATTTACCAATTAAATCGTGTGTAATACTTCCATTCTCATCTAATGAAACAGAAATAAGTTTTTTTGCTGCATCTTCTTTTCCTTTGCGGATTGCTTCCGGAATTTCAGCAGCTTTTCCTAAACCAGCACCAACATGGCCATTTCCATCACCAACAACTACTAAAGCTGTGAATCTGAAGTTACGACCACCTTTAACAACTTTTGTTACTCGTTTGATTGATACCACTTTTTCTGTTAGTTCTAATTGACTAGCATCAATGCGATTTTGTTTCATTGTGTTCCTCCTCCTAGAATTCTAATCCAGCTTCTCTAGCTGCATCAGCTAATGCTTTGATTTTTCCCTGGTATATAAATCCGCCTCTGTCAAAGACAACAGTGTTAATACCTTTTTCAATTGCTCTCTTTGCAATCACTGTTCCTAAATATGCTGCTGCATCAACGTTGTTAGTTTTTTCTAATTCTGCTTTTACTTCTTTCTGAAGAGTAGATGCAGATAC
>OGZE01000742.1_pt1 | contig 23517 bp, 33 predicted proteins | sample 1576731 | NCBI WGS metagenome assembly OGZE01 (sample SAMEA3541503, study PRJEB24748) | human gut metagenome | biome: human gut; feature: human-associated habitat; material: faeces | place: China | collected 2012 | reverse complement strand
CTCTAACTGAACTCGCTTATAGTTAGAGATACCTTTTATCTTCTCCGGATCGTCAAGACCGGAGAAATCTATCTTCGCACCATTTACCAGACATTTAATAGTATTCTGTTGGAGTTTGAACAAATGGGATATCCCAAGACCGATCGCAGCGACCTTATAATCTTCATAAATGGTTTTGAGAATAGAAGCTCCTACCTTACGCATGACAAGAGTGTTCTCACCATCCTGTAATGTCTGTATCAGTATTGTTTGTGCCACACTATACGACTTACCGGAAGATGAACCTCCATAGAGAATGATAAAACGGATAGTCTCATCATTCAAGTACTTCAATAGATAGAATCCGTTAGGATTTAGCTTCTTATAATTTATAACCATATTGTTCTAAAAGTAAGGTTTCTCCGTAAGATGAATACCGGATTTTGTAGTTCAAATTGTTCTATTCTTCCGAATTCTCATTATCTTCAAATCCGATACGAAGTTCACCGACTTTATTTCCGTCTCCACCTTTGATGTTGACATTCTTATCGGCTTCCCATCCATTCCAGGCACCAAGAATCCGGGCGGCTTCTGTCTTGCCGTTGAACTCATAATTAACCACTCCTCTATTATTCTGAATCTTCTTCAACGCATTACGGGCGCGCTTTGGAAGTTGGGACGGACTTCTCATCTTTGTTTTCCCGGTAACAGGGTCTACATAATGTAAATCATCGGGATCAGCGAGTACAATATCCATTAATACCTTCTCGACCGTTTTCCTCTCTACTTCAGTCTCTTTCGCCCTCTGTTGCTTAATCTCACTTATCCTTGCACTAACCTTGCTATTGGCTAACAATCTGCTAGCAGCACTCCAAATCGTTTCAGGTTTCATCTTTGACGCATCATAAGACATCCTATATGCTTCACTAGCATTACCTTCTGTATCAACGTAGTATTTACAGAATTTCTCTTGCTTGAATGTTAATGGTTTCTCTTGCTTTCCCATATCAATTGTTATTTATTCCTACGAGAAAAAGAAGCTGCCCTCTATCCTTTAAAAGCTCATAGGTGGCAAGCAGTGTGCTGCCAGTTGTTAATATGTCATCATACACTATTATTTTCTTTTCCTTTATCGGACGAAGAAGAAAGAATTCTGGATTCAATCTATCTTTAGTTAGGCACTGAATTGCATTCTCATAGAATGGTATTTTCACCGCCCCAGCTATTTTCGTGCAGATAGAGGTTGCAAAATGAAAGCCCTCGTTGTGTCTCCGTCGCGGTGTGGTGACTATACACCATCCTTCATATCCCCCTACTATGAAGCGGTGGAGAAACTCACACGCTCTCTCTGCAAAGAATGATGCAAGTTCCTCCGACTGTTTAATTTCTGAAAAGCTGGTACCAGTCTTGGAACGAGTGAACTGGGAGATGTAATAGATATCACCCTTTTTATGAAGTGATACCTTTTCTTTCAGATCACATAACCGTTCCTGATGAGACCAGCTCTTACATTTCACCGCTTCCGGCTTATCCCAGTCATCAATACGACATATCTTTCCCTTTCTTTTCATCAAAAATCTTCTTTACTCCATCCTCGACAGATGTATAAGACAAAGGTACTAAATAGATATCCCGGTTCACCGACTGCTCTAAATTGTCAAAATCCCGTTTTTCATTAATTAGCTCAATTTCAAGCGGTTTGTAGTATTTTACTAAAGAAGCAAAATACATAGTAGTCACAGGTTGGACGTTACAAATATTGATAAGCTGCCGGTTACAGCCCACCGCATAAATAAGCCCTTCGACGACATCATCTATGTAAGTGAAGCACCGGATATTCTGACCACAGTTGTATAATGACACGTTTTCCTTTTCCATCAGGAACCAGAGAAGAGTTCTTTTTCGCGGATTAGGTCCATATACATTATGCAGCCGACACCCGGTCGCAGCCTTACAATAGATAGATGCATACTGTTCATCAAAGTACTTACTTATACCATAGAGACTTGTTGTGTTCTCCGGGTTCGCGGTCGATGAACTGGCATATACTAATTTTACATGGTATTGGTTACATGCATCGGCTATGCACATAAAGGTATCAATATTATCTTTCCGGATCTGTTCCAGATTTCCATTGAATACACTTGTTTGTGCTGCCAGGTGAAATACACAGTCGATATCACCGTACTTTAGAAGTTCACATACTTTTGAAGCTTCAGTACCGTTCTTTCGATCGATACCTATCACTTCAACATTTCTTTTCGCTAATTCTTGGCAGAGGGCTTTACCTATGAAGCCTTCACTGCCGGTTACAATCATTTTTCTCATCATCACAAAATATAAAAGGGTGCATCTTTTCAGATACACCCAAGTCAACAACATAAAAAAGGTCACTGATATAAACCAACAACCTTACTCAATATTAAAATACATCTATTACTTCATAAATATTTTTCTTGTTCCATGGCACTTAAAACATATCCCGTTTTGCACATGGTTATATTGTGGCAGAAAGCCAATTCCGTTACAACGATCACACGTTTCTAACTCATCATTAATTTTACGCATATCAACATCATAAATAGGAACTTCTTGTTTCTCATGTAAATGGCGATGACAATCTTCACAAAGCGTTACAAGATCTTTCCAATAATACCCCCACGGCAAAGTATTTCCATAATAATAAAACGTATGATGAACATTTAGTTTAGGAAAAAACTTATTCTGCCCATCACACATTAAATCTATAAATATACAAAACTCATTGGTTGTAATCTTAACCGATTGATGATTATTTTCGTGATCTATCACTTGAATATACCCACCTTCATCACTACCTGTCTTATTGAAATGATCTATTATAAAACCAACACCATAAAAACTATTACTACCATTTTTTTCCTCAAGTGGCTGTTCTCGTACATTATTTTTTCGTTCTATAAAAGTTTTTATTGTCTGAATATCAGAATCTTTATGTGCCATTAATTTATAATGTAATGGCTTATGAGAAAAAAGTATTTTATCTTTGGGAATATGATCACAATAAAGTCGAATATCTTTATAATTAAAAATTTCCACCGCATATTGATAATCTGTTTGACCATCTTTCTGGTTAATCAACGGGCGATAATAATTATTCCATTTGGTAGGCTTAAAGAAATATTCTTTACTGATACAATTTTCTTTATCAATAATAATTTCTTGTATTGTTTTTCCATCAAATCTATAATCTGAAAAAAAATCCAGCGCTTCAGTTAGTGAGGTGATTGGTACAAATAGATGATTCTGAAACCCTTTCTTATGGCATATTTGGCACGTATAGTTATCACGCTTTAGTATCTCACCCTTAAATTTTTTCCACTCTTCAGCATTTAGCAACTCTTGGTAGTTATACATAATATCATAAAATAAATTATACCTGCAAATATATATATATTCATATTATGACATAAACTCATGCTTTTAATTTAGAATTATTTACCACAGTATCGGCACCTGAATTCCCCATATAATTACATCACTTGAATTTCTTTTTTGGAAGAGATAACACATAGACAAGTGTCTTCCCTGAATTAATATTTTCATATTCCCAAAATGACAATTTCCCTTTAGTCGGTATCGGTTCTGGAAATAATATAGGATTGGCTAACACCCAATTATAAATAGGATTTTCATAATGGCCTTTACTATTATCTGTTTTCTCCGCCCATTTAGAAGGATGATTGATAGAGCATCCAATTTTTTCTACACTTCCAATGATAGCAGAATTGACAATGCCCTCTGCGCATATTATTTTTCGTTGAAACTCAACAGGCAGACTATCCCATTGAGCCTTTGTAAATACACTATTGGGATTTCTCATTTATACAGTTTTTCCACTTGCATGGATTAACACTTTATGCCCGATGTATTTCCATGGACACGCCCAAGTACGATTTTCGACATCCTTGATACCGTGGACTATCAAAGAGGCCCACGGTTGTTTTATTGTTATTGCTTTCATTTTTGTTTTATACAATTAATTTTATACTTTTGCTGCCAAATAATTAAACTCTAATATTATGACTGATTTAAATGATTTTTTAAGCTATAACGATCCTTGGAATAATGATCCTTTTTATTTGTTTGAAAATGATAGTGAACGAATTGCATTTAAAGAGTGGTTTCTTAAAGAAGCAAAGAAATACAATTACCATACTCACTATAAATATAGCCAAGAATTATTAGAAAGTATCATTCCTGCGGGTTGTTATGGTAATGGACAGTATCTAGCAATTAAAAATAAAAATAAATACGTCGAAGGTTTAGTATCTCCAAATGGAACCTATGTTAATGATGAATATATTCCTCATGGGTTTAACCTCGCACAAAAAAGAGTTGTTGATTTTACATATAAAAAAATAGTAAATGAAACTCCTAAATATCTATCAAAACTTCCAACGGAATATTGGGGAATTGAAATTCCATATGATTATATTTTACAAGAGAGTAAAAAAAACGAAAAGATATCTCCTTACTTTCTACACAAACCTTTGCTACTTCAATATTGGAGAGACCAGATTAAATCAAATGAATAAAATTATTCAAGTTTACTCTAAAATTTTATTTCTTTTTCATCAAGATTTGAATTATTATATTTGCAAAATTCTATACTGTTTTTAATGCAGAATATTTAATTCGCCCCCTCATACTATCCATAGAATTATTTACAATATATTTTAATAACTATAAATATGAAACATCTTGTAGAACAAATATATAATTTTTTTAAACAAAACATTGAATTGGAGAAGAAAGTCACATTATATGATTTCTTAAAAACAATTCCTGGATTTGAGATTCAAACGCCTGACAGTTCTAGTATGGTTAGTATGAATATGGATATAGCAAACAATATTTCTTCTCTATGCAAGAAGATGGCGTCACAAGATATGCTATTAATACCCATTAAGACCAATCCAACAATATTTCTAAACGATGAATATCTTTCTATTGGAGAAGTAAATTATACAGACCCTATAGAATTTATACGCGATCTTAAATATGGTACTTATGATTTTAAATATCAAGGATTCGTATACACACGAAGCTGGTTTAAGCATTCTGTCTTGCCGATAAGTGGAATCAACGCAAAAGGAGATGAAGACATGGGAACTGCCTATTACATAGGTGACAACATGTTTGTAACTGCGGCTCATTGTATTAATGGACTAGAACGATTTAATCTTTTATTAAATGATACGATTCCAATTAAGCTTCGTGAAGTATGGTTTGCTGCAGGAGAGGATTCTAACGATTATGATCTAGCAATTATAATGGCGGATGAAACTATTAAAGTACCAGCTTTTATGCTTGATAAACCTTCTGTTCTAGATCCTGTACTTACTATAGGATATCCTCTAATACCTGGTATGTTTACTATACAAACGTCAGAAACAGCCTCTGTCGGAGCTTATATCAGATCTGACCAGAAAGCAGCAGTTGGCCAAGTTGTTACACCTGTAAATAGCTATTTATCCAAACTGGATTTCTTTATTATCAATGCAAGAGTGAAGGGTGGTAATAGTGGTGGCCCTGTCATCAATGAATCTGGAAAAGTCATAGGAACAGTAGTACAAATTCCGTTTGATAACCAAGGAGGATCAGATGGTGGCCGTTATGACATTATGGGATATGGTGTATGTTTACCTTCAGAATATATCAAAATCTTAATAAATAATCGCGACACAAAATCATTGGTTGCCAAAGATGGATATTATAGTATAAAGCATGGCTGAAACAAGAAGAAAGTATATCATAACCCTTATAAATAGAAAATCACCCTCGTCACTTCATATTCCATGGCGAGGGTAACTTCATTGAAAGGAGAATTATTTATTCGAAATTTCAGTTTTGATAGGATTCATTCCATCATTAAAGATAATCTCTGAACTTTTTTTCAGCAAGCTTTTCCATTTTCTCACCATTCATTCTTGCCATTCGTTCTATTTTAAGAAAATATGCTTCATCCACAACATAGGCGTTTGAATCAAATTTATATCTAAACTTTATTTCACTCATTTTTTCTTGTAATTAAAAAATAATCTCTGTAAACTCATATGAACTAAGTGCATTTTCCAAACTATCGAAAGAGTCAAATTCTCTTTTAATGCGTCCAAACTGATATGAATACACTTCTTCACCTCGTTTACGCTCCATGCTAATAATATATCTGAAACCATCTTCCCGTGTAACTGTAACAGGATAACCTTCTGTTATATTATCAATTATCTTTTGTTCGTTTAAAATCACTTTATTCATAGTTCTATTTGTTATTTACATGTTTGACTTTTAATTATTTACTCCTATAAAGGTAATCATTATTGACAAGTTTAACAAACAGAAACTTCGCCATTTTAACGCCATTTTCATTCGGTCTTTTTCTTCAGCAATTCAAGTACAATTCTTTCCCCTTCTTTCATTCCATCAAGATAGCCTTTTGCATGTTCACCGACATTATACACTATAAAAGAGAGGATCAACAAAAACAGTCCGAGCGAACGATGCCAGTATGGAAGTTGGACTGTAAACGGCTTGACTGTTATAGAAAAGTGTCCTACATATAGCAGGAACACAAACAAAATCACACATGAAATAATTGTTGTTTTCATATTACTCTGTAAATAAATTAAGTTGAGTTGTAAACTCGGGTTTATAAATTCTAAATTTACGGTTAAAGAAAGTCTCAAAGGCTGTTACAATTTCAGAGATGGTATTATCCGCAATTCCTAATAATTTATCATCGGCAACTATAAGAGATAAAGCCTTGTCAAGAGTCATTTTCTTCTCAATAAACAGGGAATACACTAAATGTCTACGGGTATATTCCCCAGCCTTGAGTGACTCAACTTCTTCAGGAGTGGCCTTTCTCTTGTACAATACTTTATACCAATGTGTTTCAGCAGTACGAGCACGCTTTTGTCTCGGTAACAAGTCATAAAACACGGCAATTTCATTCTTTTGGATACACTTATGTTTTTTACGAACACCATACATCACATAAGGAGTGTTCCAATCAGGATGAGTCTTTCGATATTCAAGCTCGAGCTCTCGATCAATAAGATCTTGCTCAAAGTCTTGTTTCATTAATCATTCCTCGAACCAGGCAGCAAGTGCTTCTTCTCGATCATAATAATCTTTTCCATTTATACATAAGGGAATCATAATAACTATTTTTGTTGCATTTCACGTTTAAATCTTTCCTCTAAATCAAAAATGGTTTCTCCACTATTACGCCGATAGGGCCTATCGGTATTTAACTGAAGTTCTTTCAGCTTTTTCCAATACCATGGAAGGTACAAATACATATTCTTCAACTCCTTCAAGTTCTTATTTCCACAACACCAGCAACTCACACGATCAAGTAGCTCATATAGCCTTACTCCATCCTCATGCCAAACAAAGCCTTTTGTGTAACAATACTGGAGTGCATCTGCTTCAGTAATGCCCCAATCACGAAGTGGTAAAACCCGATTTGGTCGTTTTTCCTTTTCAAAGCGATGGGTCTCATCGGCAGCAATACCGACATAATCAATTCCGTCTTTTGTGTGAGCTTTCAATGTACGAAGTTTTTCACTCGTTCCCCACCGGCATGTTCCCCCACACCAACTATATCCTTTTTTATGGATAATATTGGTCCCTCTTTTCTTAACCGGCCTTTCAAACATTGTCCAAAGAAAAGGTTGCTCCGGATGCAGTTCTGTATATTTAATGCCAAGTTTTTTAAGAATTGGAAGAACAGCATCACGAGTGTTATAGATTGCCTGAAATTCCATACCTGTATCATAGAAAACGACTTCATCCAACTGATATCCTTTATCTATTAGCATGAAAAGCATTGCCAAGGAATCCTTTCCAAAGCTGACTGAAGCATAATATTTCATACAAAAAATTTAATAGACAAGTCACTTTTTCTTCTTTGCCCTCTGATTATTAATCTGTGACATACACATACGGCACCAGGAAGTCAACAAATGATATTCCTTACCTTTTCTCACCACTATACGATTGTAGAACCGGTTCAAGTAGAAGTAATTCCGCAATGGGTACATTTTTTCATTTCACGTCCTGAATCATCTATAATCCGATTACGCGGCTTACGACGAATTAGAGTACAACTTTTACACTTCTCATCAGTTTCGCGGTGCCGCCGGCAATGTGGTAAGGATTTTGCTCCACATTTAGCAAACACTTTACAATCTCTACGAGGTATTGATTGACACACATTCATGGCTTCCTCGCATTCAAGAATTTATTTACTACACGAGAAAGTACATCCTCATTCTCCGGCATCAGCCATTCTTTTGCAACGTTCCAAGCAATACTCATAGCAGGATTGAAGTTATCCTTCCTGACTGTGTGATGAGACAAACGTCCTTCAGTGGGCTTCAAACCCTTATCATGTAAGATACACAGTCCATTCTCGAAAAAAGCACAATACCCCTTACCAGCAACGGGCTGAATCATCGGAATAGCAATATTAATAACCCCTAAGAATATACCAGCAGCCCAGTTCGTCAGCGCTAACCTGTCGGCATAACCTGCATCAATAATTCGTTCAATATCATCAGGAGTACCTAAACATGGCGTATGACATTGTTGTTTACAAACACTGCATGAGCATTGTACAGGTACACGACCTGAAGCCCTCATTACCCTTTGTAATGAGGTTTCTTTTGATAATTCTCTCATAGTAAATTATTTGAGATACTACAAATTATTAAACATCGCCCCACAGCTTTACTGCAAGGTCATAATTTTTTTTAGCCTCTTTTACTGCTTTATTGGCATAAGCCATAGCGTATGTATGCTCGCGTCGGTACTTACCGGACTTCAATCCTTCGTGATATTCTTTTGCTTGTTCCAACTTATGTTCGTAGAAATCTATACTTTCCGGCATGGACAAGTTTATCGTATTAGCCCTTTTTTCCCAATACTTCGCAACTCTTTCATGTTCGGCAGCCTTATCGCTAAACTCAACGCTTTTCCCCATATTGTTCCACGCATCATCTATCGCTTTTCTGTGTCGCTTCTCGCTATGATGTCCCACTTTGATAGGCTCACCTAGAGAAAGAAAATCCTTATCTTTATTGGACTTGTTGTAATATTCACAGCTTTTCTGTACAGCAGATGTAGCCCATTCATGACGACGTTCAGCTCTTTGTTTGGCCCACTCTTGCACATTAAAGCCATCAGCCCGTACGATTGAGTAGTAATAGAATCCATCACGTTCGTAAATGAGGTTGAAAACAATACATTCATTTTCTTTTCCATACTTGGTGGTAACTTCAATAGTTTCACCTTTTTCGTGCTTCTCATCACACTTTGCCAAAAATACATTTGGCGCAAATTTGTAATACGTGTTCATTTTTTTAATTAAATTGGTTTGACTTATATGAAAAATGAGAAACCACAGCTACTTAGCCGTGGTTTCATCATTAAATAACTTTGGTTGACTGGGTTGAACCAAATCATCGAATAAACCAGGAACACGAGGTTGTAACGCCTTGTATTCTTCCTGAAAGAATTCTTCTTTGGTTCTCCCATGTTTTTTACCCTTTCGTGTATGTACATCGAAAGTGTAATCTGGAATAGGAATAGGATAACGCCTGACATCATTTATCCACTTTTCTATATCAATATCCTTTCTATCATAGATGAAGTTTTGCAAATGATCCGCATCACGATTCTTTCTACATTCACAAAGGAGAATGACAGCTTTACTCACAAATATCCTCCCTTTGGGTTCAGTAGCAACCTTGTTTACCAGCTCATGTCCCTGCCATAATGCTTCTATCTCTTTCGTAATGATTCCAAAACAGTCTTCAGCACTAATGGTAAACAAACGCTTCCACACATAGTCGCGGTACCCACTCGCCCAAAGTTCCAATGCAAAAAAGCCGGCTACCCCGGTGTCGGCTCGTCTAATGGCTTTCTGCATTGCAGAACTCACCTCAAAGAAATCATATCCGCAAATTGTTCTAATAATCATAATTCTAATTTAATGGTTTGACTTTTAATTGATTACATCAGTAAAATTAGCTAAAAAAGACGAATATGGCAAACAGAATGGACACCATTTAAGCGCCTTTTTTACAGACTATTAGAATTTGAATTTGCATGATATATTATATTGAACGAGCTGCTTTGTTTTGTCTTTCCCATTAGTGGTTGCACTCTTTAGCAAAATACTATCACCAAAATTCTTTTTGATAAAGAGGATAGATTTACGTTCCTCTTCCTGATTCCTTATAGAAGCAAGCCCGCCAGCATTTACAAAAGTGTTCTTTTGCTCAAAATTATACCGCAAATCGGTTAAAACCTTACGCTCTTTGTACTTCATATAACAAGAAATCCAAAAATCTTCCTTCAAACGTATTTCCTCGTTCCACCAGGTGTTTTTGTTATAGATTACTCCATAGCTACAACCGGTTATCATTTTCGAAAGAGAAAGAAAAGCAGATTCATCATACATTACCGGCGATATCCGAGCGGTGAAGCCAAACAGATGAACATCCATCATACTGGCCATTTCATATAATGACTGAATGATGTTAGTTATCTTATCTTTATCCTTTATCCGGCTAGGTTCTCCTTTTTCCGCATAAATAGGTTTACAGGCATGGACATCATCATCGAGCATGAAGAGCTCACCAAAATGTTTCGCCATCCAATTACGTTTAGGGATGAGGCCGATTACATCGTCCGGATGAGTAACTATTTCACATTCCGGGTTAAACTGCTGGTACAAGTCAGCTTGACTTTCGGCAACGCAAATGATAGGATCGTTCACCAACTTTTTAGCGAACACCCGGTCATGGCGTTTATGACTTGGTATTACTATCTTGCAGGGCATGGCGAACGTCTTTTATATCAATTACATTGGATTTACTTATTTTCCCGGTCTTGTACGACTTCATGTGCTGCATATCCAGCCTTTCACGAAGCCAGTTGCTATCTACCTCATTACTTGATGTGATGATAAACAACTCATGTTTTTCGTCATACTTTGGAATGAGAGGATAAATGGCTGTATCATCCGTAATGGTATCGAAGCGCTCTTTAAATTCATCCTCTTTCTTCTCTGGGGCAAATTCGATACCCCAGTCTTGGAGTTCCGCCTTATTCCACTCGTTTTCCATAACGTCCAAATCATTCTCACCAAAATTGACATTATCTTTAGTGGCATATTCCCTCAACTTCTTAACGGGGGTATCAGGTGCCAGGATTTTACAGGATAGTTCTTTATAACCTAACTCCTTGCAAGCTCGCAAACGTAAATTACCACAAACAACAATATATCTGCCATCATTGTAGGGAAAAACTATAAGTTCTCGAAGCTCAAGCATCTCTGGCGAATCCTGAATGCTTTTCTTCATCGCTTCAAAGCGGTAATCACGAAAAAAACGTGGATTTTTCGGCAATCCCGTGAGCTGCCCCTTATTAAAATCAAGTAGGCAGACTTGAATAATCTCTGTCATAACTAACTATATTAAAATCAACAACACAAAATCAACAACACAAACAGTCAGTAACAACACCTAATCATTTTTTCTATCATCGAACTCTATCTTATCTTTGATAAGCTGTTCAATGTCCTCACAACCAAATCTTTTTAAATAGGCAACAAGGTAAATTATCATCTCGGCTGCCAATTCTTCATCTTCCGAATATTTAGGAAGATTATCACTCCTATATTTAGAAGCAATATCGAATTTTCTCCAAACAGCTTCAATTCTTATGCTAAACGCTTTTCTTGAGCTATGCTCATTCATCTTAAAGCGCTTCTTCATGATATTCAAGCATCTTTGGGCAAACCTATTCAATGTTATCATATCGATCGGGTTAAATTGTTAGACTATGAATAATCTCACATGATTCTTTTAGGCTGGTCCCTGATGCGAAACCAATAAACATATTCTTTATCTATCAGCATACTATTATTTATTTTGAGGATCTGTTGTATCCAAATACTTCCTGTATTCCAATTCTGTTTTGGCAAGATTGATTACGGTATTAACCCCTTGGAAAACTTGTTTTGCTTGGCTCACTTTACTAGGATCTTCTTTCACATCCTTAATTTGTTGAAGAACCAAATTCCTCAAATCTTGTAAAATGGTAGGGTTCACTGTAGACACCTTATTCAACCGTTCATTAGCCAACACGACAACTGTGTTTGTTATTGGCCGGAAACGATTCAATTTGGAAGCCAAATCAAACATACTAAATACCAATACTTTGCCATTATTCAAGTATATTTCAACTTCGGTACCATCATCACCAGTACCGTCACAGTAATTGAGAATTACAACTTCTTCATTCTGATAAAGGAATGGTTTATTAACCATTTCTTTCAATCTATCTATTGCTCCATCAGTCATGATTCATTCTTTTTTGTTGCTTTATTAATTTGTCTATTCAAAGCTCCTTTTAGCTTGATTAGGTATTGAACATCTTCCGGATATCGGGCATACAAAGAATTCTCTTTTTTTAATTGTTCAGGACGACTAATCATGTAAAGGTTCTCAATGGAAACGTTTTGCCTGTTGCCATCCTTAAACTGAATATTATAACCAGGGGGGGATTCTCCATTATGCTCAATCCATACAAGCCGATGTTTAAGTTCAAAGACATTCGGTTCGGCAGTTTTCACTTCAATGTAACCGTCACGAGTTATGCGTTCATAACCGACTGGTTTATGATTTTTGGGGATATGTCCTTTCTTAAATCGAGTAGCTTTCGTTTTTGCCAATTGTTCCTCTGACATATATTCCGTTTGCTTACGTCCCTTGTTCATCGGTTGGTGGCCTTTGGGAAAGAAGCTTTTAGAAGCGCATTGAAATTTAAATTCTTTAGATTTAAAGAGCCGTAATTTAAATGCAATTCCATTTACAGCAGAATAAGTGGTACCTAATATCTGTGCTATTTCCTCATTAGTATGATTGGGATACAACTTTTTCAATTTATCAAGTCTCTCACTATTCCAAAACGAGATTCTCGGAGAGCGCCTAAGTTTTCGAATCAAGGCCTTTGTTTTAACAGCACTAAGTGTTTTATCAAGACGCCTAGCAAGTTCTTTTAAATCAGCAGTCGGGTACTCACTGTCAAGTATAGCAAGTTGTTCGCCAGTCCACGTTTTCATAAGTGCGTCAATAAAGAGAGGAAACCACTAGGCTTCCTCTGTGTTATCGTTATTTAGCTCTTTCAGTCTTTCTTTGAGCTTCTTTTCTTTCTTATCATATGAATCCGCAAGTTTCTTAGAGAGCGCTTTGAAATCATCCGGATATTGTTCTGCAAAAAGGATTTTCTGACACTTTTGCAAATAGGAGTAGAAATTCACATTATTCGATGATAAGCATTCAGCAATAAAGGCTCTATACCATTGGTGTCGGTCAGCTTGGTTGTTTTTGACATAATTTACAAAATCACTCTCACCATTCCATTTTTTCAAATTCAGTTTTTCAAGATAAGTACTGCTACAACCGCTAAGAACCAGCACATCAAAAACAAGTTGTTCATTTTCAGAGAATTCTTTTGTTCTCTGATAATATGTTTTCTCTTGCGCCCACTTACGCATTTCTTCAGCAGACTTCTCCTTGACTATATCCTTCGCTCTTTTTAATTGGGCGTTTATTTTTTCCCTTTCTATCTCTTTTAGATCGGCAACGGCGGAAGTAGAGGAAGCCGTTTCTTTTCTAACATAATAGAAACTAACGTTAAATTCGGGAGAATAATGTCCAAAAAATGAAAGACAACGATAAACTTCTCCATCTTCAAGCATTTTCAAAGTGCGTTCATCATCTTCTGAATACCAGCACTTACATCTAAAGATTTCATCAGGATCAACTATTTCAAATCCAAGTTGTTTAACAGCTTCCAAAGTTTTTTCATAGAAAACCTTTCTATCTTCTCCCCAATATGTATCAGGACGTCTAGCGATAATTACTGTTTTTCCAAATGAAAGAGGTTCGCCAACTTTAACAAGATGTTCATATTCTAGTTGAATTTTCCGCGTCACATAAGCAATTTGTTTTTTCTCATAGCAAGCAGCATTGATACATCTAGCATCCTTACTATTCATTTCATAGAACAAACAACCATGATTACACGTATTATTCTCACATTGAGAACATGATTTAATATCAGTATTTTCCCAATTATCGGAATCATCTTTAATCCAAGGTGCGTTACCAAGCTCCATGAAAGAATTACTCACAAATTCTCGAATCATAGCAGTAGTACATTGTTCTTCCTCCTCCTCATGAAACTCTTTTTGAGTATCTTCATCCAATTTAGAAAGAATCATAGCACCGGACAATGGTATATCTCCATTTCTTACCCGCTCTTTTAGTTCAGGAATAAGAGAATTCAATTTAATACGGTCAAATACAAACCGGGTAGACTTTCCTATTTTAAGAGCGATATCTTCCAAAGTTCGTCCTTTTTCAGCCAACTGCGCAAAGGCAAAAGCTTCTTCGATGGGATCAACATCTTTTCTTTGAAGATTCTCGGTAATCATCGCTTCAAAAGCCTCATCATCTGTCATTTCTCTGACAATGCAGGAAATCGCTTGGAATTGTTCTGATTTCTTGCGATGTGCCTTGATTTTAGCAACATTCTCTTTATCTTCCTTCTCTTTCAATAGTGATACAGCACGGAAGCGGCGCTCACCACATACAATTTCATACGAACAGGGAATTGTTGTCACATCACCAGTCTCCAAGTTGGTCACATCCTCGGATTTGGCAACTCGAACAGTGATAGGCTGTAATAAGCCTTGTTTCTCAATATTACTTGCAAGCTCTTGAAGAGCTACTTCATCAAAAGTCTTTCTCGGATTCAAAGGAGAAGGACTGATAAGGTCAATTCTAATGTTTTGTACTTCCATAATTTAATTATATTGGTTTGACTTTTAATTCATTACATCAGTAAAGTTATCGTAAAATAACAAGTTATGCAAACAGAAACTTCGCCATTTTAACGCCATTTTCATGCGGGCTTATTACGTATTTGAATGAAGCCACGTTTTTCCGTTTCCCGAAGCAATTCCATATCTTCCTCACGGATATAACAATCCGTTTCACCATTAACAGTTGTGTGATTAGGAATACCAAAACGCTCCCGTATTCTTCTTTTCACTTCAGGAATATCTTCAAGTTTGATATGCCTAGTGTTCCAGTAAATTGTCACCTTCTGCTTCTTGTTTGCCATTTTCTCTTTTGTTTAGATAAGAGATTATTTCATTTGAGAGACTTAACGCTTTAGCAGCTTCTTCATCTCCTTGCTCAACTCTAAGTTTGAGTTCGTTCCGGTATTCTTCATACGACAAGCCACTTGTAAAACTCGTTTCCCCTGACAATTTAGCCTTATGAGTATTCCATGACTGATTATCAGCAACAGCACAACGTTCTTTGTTGTATTCACGAAGCCATCCCATAATGATAGAACCATCAATACGATTGTAATTTTCACCATATTTCATTTTCATTGCATTCTTGAAACACAGTTTAAAATCATCAGTTTTCATATAGGGATATTCTTCAATGATTAAATCTACTGTAGTAGCAACTTGGGTAGCAGACATTGTATTACTAACATTGAAAAACTCCAAGGCATCAGCTATCAATATGACCAGCACTGCTCTAGCCTGTGGTTCACCAAACTTTCTTATGATAGTGCCAATAGAAGGTTCATCACTTTGAAATACATCTTCAACCTTCTTTGGGCATAGAGCTTTGCAGTAGTTCTTCGGCGAGGTCCGTAAGACTGCTAACCGATTCTCTTCTTGTGGCCGCAGTATCAGTTCGTTTTCCATTATAATTACCTTCTAAAATATTTGTAAATTTTGTAGGCAAGAATATCCAGTCAAAAGTGCACCTCCAATTTTTATCGTTTTGTCCAAGCAAGAAAGGACTGTCTAAAACCAATTGGAACACATCGAATATAGCTTGCTTCCCGTATTGTGCGACACGTGCTTTAATAGCTTTCTTTCGTTTTGCATCTATGGACTTTATAGCAGGAAGTTTACCTTTAAACGTGGAATTAAAATAATCCATTAGCCCACCCCAATCAATCTTTTCCTCGGGGAACAAAGAAAGCTCGTCTTTCTTTGATTCTCCTTTAGGAGAAGTTTCTTTCTTTTTTAAATGAGAATCATTATCATCTACATAATCATTATCATATTCATTATCATTATCGGGTTTTGTGGGTTCTTTTGGGTTTCCAAATAACCCAGTGGGTTTTGTGGGTTCTTTGGGTTCTTTTGGGTTTTCACTTTTCGGACGTCCCCCCTTAGAACCATTGCTCTTATTCCTTTCCACAATAGACATATACTTTTCAGTATCCCTGTCTATATCTATCTTTATAAAGTTGAAAGCAATATTTGCCATAGGTTTCAACCCCCGAAGATTTCCCGTTGTCGCATACTCAATTATGCTTTCGTAAATCTCCAGCCTGACATCATCCGGCAAATCCTTGATTGCTTCTCTCCACCCTTTATAAAAGATGAATGAATTTCTTTCCATATTTTAAGGGATTATACTCCGATTAGTAATAAAACTCACAGACCTTTTGCTTCCTTCAGTTTTTTCGCTTCTTCCTTGTAATGAGTAATCAGCTTTTCTAATTGAAAGTCACTAAATTGCTTAGTAACATTTTTCTTGGCTTCCAGGATCAGCACATTTCGTTCACCATACTTGGCAACTAGACGTCTGCGATAATCCTGAATATTTCCTTCCATGAAGCGGTTACAATGTGAACATTGAGCATTGCAGTTCATTTCATCAAAGCGAGTACTCATGTGTTGGCGGTTGATGTAATGACCGCAATCTGCTTTATTGAAAGGCTTTATTTTACCACATGAAATACACTGAAAATATCCATTAGGCATCGTATCACGATAACGGATGAATAAACTAAATATTCTGTCTAGTTTATCGACAAGATCAGGTTTCTTCTTGACCTTAACACCTTCTACCTCGAAAAGAGGCTTTTTCTTTTCTTTCTTCTTGTAATTTCTCCACATGATAATTAAAATACTACATTGGTTAATTGACGGCCACGACTCATTATACACCATTTTCCCTTTTCAGGCTGTTCTATGCGTAACTCTTCAACACGCCCAAAACGCCGGAAATTCCCACTCAAATCAACAACCCAACCCTCTTTACCTTGGCAGGGACGAATAACACGACCGACCATTTGATAATAGAGGGAAAGGGATTTGGTTGGACGTGCAAGAACAATCGTATCAAGCTCCGGGTAATCGAATCCGGTTGTAAGTACTCCGACATTAGCAACAACTTTTATTCTTCCATCTTTAAAACCTTTCAGAATTCGTGCCCTTTCCTCCTTTGGAGTAGAACCGCTAACGATCGCACAATTAGGAATTTCGGAAGCCAGTTTTTCAGCTTCACGAATAAACCTCGTGAATATTAAAATACCTTTGCGTGGTATGCCCGATTTGGGGTTCAACAGACGTTTTGTCCATCCAACTATATCTTTGTATATGTCCACACGTTCAAACTCTTGCAGAAGACTTTTTTCATCGTAATCTGCACCAGTAGAATTAGTCCTGACTCTACTTAAATCCAACTTTGTAATATCATAGTATTTCAAACTTGCGAGAAATCCTTTAGCAAGCAGTTCACTCACCTGACAGTGATAAATAACATCAGTGAAAACCTTTGGCCGGGTACGAGTTATAAATTTAAGCATAGCACCACCTCTTCCTGAACATAATCTGTAAGGAGTCGCTGTCAGCCCAATAACTTTCCTTTGCTCATCTTCAAAGAATTCCTTATACATTCCTTTCTCCGGATTCACTAAATGACATTCATCAATCAGAACGTGCTTGAAATGTTTGAAGAAACTCATGTGTTTCATCACACTACCAATCATAGCAAACGTAATACGATTGATATCCTTTCTTCCGGCAGAAGCTGAATAAACTCCACAATCGAATATGCCGTATGATTGAAGTTTCGCAAAATTTTGTTCGAGTATTTCCTTGCTAGGCTGGAACACTATCAGCGGCCCGTCTATCCGTGCAGCTATATTGGCAATGACAAGGGACTTCCCGGCACCAGTGGGAAGAACTATCACGTAGTTTTTCTTTTCCTTGGATTTAAAAACGCTGACCGCTGCATCACTAGCACTTTTTTGGTAGTCTCTTAACTGGTATGTCATAATTTGATGTGATATTTATGAACTTTCGAATGACAGTCACCACAAAGGGTAACGAGACAATCAAGATGTTCAAGCTCATGACCAACGATTGATTTTCCGTTAACCCTGTATGTTTTGTGGTGAATCTCTAAATTAAAGTCTTTACCGCACATCTGGCATTTATGTCCGTCCCTAATACGAACTTTACGCTTGGCTTCTTCCCAATCTGGATTATTCACAAGCCGCTTCACATAGTTGGACTTCCTGCCTTTTTTGTGCTGCAATCTACTCATCGTCTTCCGGTTCTTCTTCAGGAAGTTTATCAGACAGGTCTTCTTCGAACTTGTCCCCATAATCTTCTGTATCATCAATAGGACGTTCTACTTCAGGATATTCAATACCAAACAAATCAAGCATCGCTTTTCTGTTTCGATCTTCCTGTGCCCAAAGAGAACGTTTGTCCCAATCAGGAATTTTTTCAGCTTTCACAAGCTTAAACTCACCGTTCACCCATGAATAATACAGGAAATATCCATCAAGAGCAAACCGGATCGTATTCTTACTTGAAAGATGATACTCCCTCGTCCCCTTTTTGACCTCGGCAGCCAGGTCTTTAATTTCAGTCTTAATAGAAGCTAACCTGTCTTGTGCATCACTCTTAATTTTCTTTGCACGTTCAATGGCTTCCAACAGTTCACGTTCGCGTTTGGGGACCTCATTCTCTTGCTTGATGCAATACTCTTCACGAATTTCGGAAATCTCAAATTCATCCAGTAAACGTTGTGTCACCTCACTTTCAGGGAATGTAGCATTGAAATGCTCATTCACCAACTTTATCAATTCATCTACATTCGTAGAACCCTGAAATAAAACAGGGGGAAATTTTTCCCGAATAGAATCGGGAACTACAAACTCGATTGTCTCGGGTTCGTAGTTTCTCAAATTTGCAATCATAAATTATAAAAGGATTAATTAGTACCGGTTTTGGTACTCATGAATAAAATCTAAGTAATGCTGGTCTTCAGGCAATGGAAGTGTAATACCAAACTCGGTGGCCGCATCTATTTTCACGCTTTCCATGAAATTATGCATCTCTAAAGTATTAAGTTTACTTGTTCCTCGCACAATAGTTTCCACCTTACCATTCACATGAACCTGTTTCACAAGAAACTTCTTACAATACAAGTCATGTATATCCTGAACTCCAGCAGCAGTGCTCCAATACTCTTCACCTGTGTATTCACGCAAACAGGCACCAATACACTGAAACCATTTCCACATGAGAGCATTTTGATTTAATGTTCTCGGCTGTGTTTTTTTCTTAATGGTTACAGTGTATTCTCCATTACGAAGTGTGCTGCACATGAACTCGAAAGACTTATCCATTTGGATTTTGCCATCTTTCTTCGTCAATGTTGCTTCCATAACCTATCAGAATGGCAAATCGTCCTTGGTCGGTGGTGGCGGTGGCGGGCACTCATTCACCGCACTTCGAGTCTGATTATTGGTGTGTTCCGGAAGAGGTGGCGGTGGTGGCGCTTGTTGAGGCTTAACAGAAAGCATCTCCATATTATCAACAAAAAGTTCTGTAATATACCGTTTAATTCCTCTGCTATCATCATAACTCCGAGTTCTTATCTTTCCTTCCAGATACAACTTGTCTCCCTTATGGACATACTTCTCAACAACATCGGCAAGACCACGCCAAACAACAATATTATGCCATTCAGTTCTTTCAGGAACCTGTGTTCCATTGGCAAGGGTATAACCTTTTTCAGTGGTGGCAAAGGAGAAAGTGGCCACTTTAGAACCAGCTTCCAAAATTCTAATATCGGGGTCTTTGCCAACATGCCCGATAAGCATCAATTTATTTAAACTCATGATTTATCCTCCCTTATTGTTACACGGATACTATCAGCTTTAGGAACTGTTTTGATATACTTAGAATATAATTCCGGATAGTCAGCCTGAAACTTTTTAGTATCAAAATTGTCACTCGTAGAAGCGGGTGTATAACTAACTCGCAATCTTCCGGCATCCCATGACTTGACACCATTCTCACGCATAGCAGTTTTCAATTTTGCCTTATAATCTTTCTGAATCTTGGTTAGACCTGCAAGTTCTTCCTCAATCCCGATTATAGTATTTACAAGCTGCACTGGAATAAGTAACTTGTCATCATCAGGGGTAGGAACGGGAAGATTGGATAGATATTGCTCACCCTTCTTCTCGCATTCCATTAACTTCTTGACTTCTTTATCAGGCTTACGAGGAATTTCAACCAATTCATGTTTATCACCACGTACCCAAATGCCGAACAATTTATCAACTTTGAGTAATGGATTTTGAAGTTCAAAGAAATAAGCATAGATTGACAACTGCCAACTTAAATACTCCTTATCAAGATGAAGGGTAGTTTTGATGTCAACAAGACTAATCCTACCGGCTTTCTCCCAAACACAATCTATATTCGATGCAAAGTATTCGTTATCAGAAACGGTATATTCATTGGCAAGCGCCTTATATCCGGCATTTACCCTCATTCTGATATAATTCTCTGCTTCAATACTTTCAGGAGGTAAGCCTGTTACATCAGCAAACTGGCATTGAGCATGAATAAGGCTACCCTTCTCTGCAGCTCTCTTCAATACAAAATCGGGGACATCTTTATATTTGTCAGGGAACAACTGCCGGCTAATCATACCGGTTATACCTTGCAACTGTTTTTCACCGAGCATATAAGTGTGGTTTTCCTCATTGAAAACCACACTGGATTTCACTAATTCTATCATTATTATCAATTTCTAGGAGGATACGTTTTCTGCATGTCAATAGTTATGTTTCTGAACTCCTTATTATTGTGAAGTTCGGGATGTTCAGTCCAAACTCTCTCAAGCTCTTCGCGGCTTTTAACACCAGTCATTTGTTTAATTGCACGATCCAGGTCTACACCAGTATATACTTTGCCCGAAGCGTTTGAAGCAGAAACATTGGGAGCATATACTTTTTCCTTTGTATTACCATAAGCAAAACGAACGCGGTTTTTATTGTCCACAATAACAAGTAAAATAATCTCCTTTTGCTCGTTATAACCAATCTCTTTTACACTGAATTTGGTGTATAGAGCAGGAGAACCTGTTTTGCTCTGATATATTTCATTTTTCTCAAGTGGAATCCAAATGAAAGGACCCGTATAAAGTTCACGCCCAATTCCCCAGTTAAATCCTGCACGTTTAAAGGCGTCCGAAGCCTGCCCTTTCTCTTTTTCTGTGCTAGATTCTGTCCCAACATCCTGTTTACTCACCCATTCCTTCTTTTCATTATCCCAAATGGACAACGTACAGAATAGATTCCCATTAACGACATCATGGTGCCGTTTCCAGTTCATTTCTCCGAACACTTCATCAAGTATTCTCATGTCTACTCGAGCATCCTTGTATAATAGCAAGGAGCAGCCCGAACCGTCCGGTTTCATAGTACCAACCCTACATTCAATTTCAGAAGCTAGAAGCGGTCTGATAGAATTTTTCTTCTTCTCTTCATTCTGAACCGTTGATACAGTGTTTTTTCTCGCTGTCATAATTCTAATTTAATGGTTTGACTTTTAGCTCATTACATCAGTAAAGGTAATCGTTATTGACAAGTTTAGCAAACAGAAACTTCGCCATTTTAACGCCATTTTCAGGTAGTAAAAACTGCCTGTACGATATTGTACAGGCAGAAAAATAAGAAAATGAATAATCCAATGTACCTTATGGAACGGCTACGCTTTGAAGGGTGTACGGCTCCCTGATTTATACATAATGTAAATGCTAGTGGACGGAACCGGAGTCGAACCGGTCTCACGGAATATTGGTGCACCTCACCGCAGTTTCAACCAACGATATACATATCCGCCCGATTAATTAAAAAGGTGCACTATCTTCACAGACCATACACCCCAATCACAAACACAAAACAAAACTCATGAACTACTATAATTTAATTAGGATCAGAAGGGTGAATGGCGTGGGGATCGACCCCACATCACGCATATCTGCGTATGCTGCCAATTACACCAGCCATCCGTTTTAAGTGAACTATTCTCACGAACCATTCACCTAGAACACAAACACAAAATAAAACACGACATTAACTATTAAATAGCACTCTCACGAGCTTCTTGCTTCCGGATAGCCGTTCAAAGCACACCGGAATAGTATAGAACAATTAAAACTCAAATAACAGGGGCTTTAACCCTACAGCGTCCTTTTCGCTGGCAACATTAGTTAAACATAAAAAGAAAAATTCTCTGTGAAGGAACCCGGACTCGAACCGGGATGATAGATTACCTATGTATGACTTTCTTCAATCTATCTGCATACTTGCGTTTACCAATTCCGCCATTCCTTCAGGTCGTAGCCAGACGCTTCCGGCTACATTGATTGTATATATAATGCAAATATATTTTCACCCTCACGGGTTACTTAACTCTGATTGAGTTGAGCCGGGAAACGGATTCGAACCGCTGACCTCATGTAGAAACATGCGCTCTGACCAACTGGGCTATCCCGGCAGATGCCCGGCGAACCGGGCTAAATAAACATGACAAATACTAAAATTAAGCAATGCAGACCTTCACAGGCTATCTTTATTTTGTTTCCTATCTTCGTAGTATCGAAAACAGATATAATTCACTGATACGACAGTCACCAATACAAAAGCAGCAATAAATTCTTTCTTGCTAACTTCAATGCTATCTATAAGATACAGTGTTGTCCATAAGGCAATGAACATCATGGCATACTGTATCACTTTAATCTTTTTCATTTCTTCCGTTTTTTAGATTTAACTTTCCTTCCCGCACATCGGCAATGAAGTAATACTTGAGCAGCATTACAATGCCACTTGCCGTTTTGGACATTAGTGGGCTTATCACTTTCAATCTTACCCGCTTCTATAAGATTCATCAATTTCTTTTCCCCACCCACATAATACGCAGACTTATCTTTTCCAAACGTTTCTGTAGAAAACAGACGGAGAATATTATCTAGCAATATTTCAGCCATTTCACCTCTGATCATCTCAACAAGCAAGGTAGTTATGCAATTCTGGTTACTATAAACTGCATATTTTTTACATCTGACTTTGTTTTCCAAGCCATTCCTTCAGCTTTTTCTTTATAAAGCCGAGCATTCAATGTATTAGTTACAGACGGTTTCTGAACGATAGGAAATACTTCTATTGCACCAACATCCATACTCCGTAATACATCAATTACGTTACGTCTCTGAATATCCTTTTCCATACAATCTAATTTTAAATTAAACATTGAAGCGATGAGCGGATTCGAAC
>OGZE01000738.1_pt1 | contig 23693 bp, 20 predicted proteins | sample 1576731 | NCBI WGS metagenome assembly OGZE01 (sample SAMEA3541503, study PRJEB24748) | human gut metagenome | biome: human gut; feature: human-associated habitat; material: faeces | place: China | collected 2012 | reverse complement strand
TATCAGTGGAATGAATGGGCACAGCACACCATTGCCGTAGGACAGACAGCTGGACACGAATATGTTGGAGAGATCGTAGAGATGGGATCTGGCGTAGAAGGATTCAACATCGGAGATATTGTATCCGGAGAAGGACATATTGTATGCGGAAAATGCCGTAACTGTCTGGAAGGGCACAAAGAGAACTGTAAAGATGCAAAAGGTGTCGGCGTAAACCGCGATGGAGCATTTGCAGAATACCTTGTCATCCCTGCTGCTAACGTATGGCCGACAAATCCGGCAATCCCGGAAGAGATGTATGCAATCTTTGATCCATTTGGAAATGCGACACATACAGCACTTTCTTATGAAGTATTAGGAGAAGATGTGCTGATCACAGGAGCAGGACCGATCGGAATCATGGCAGCGGCAATCGCAAAATTTGCAGGAGCAAGACACGTTGTTATCACAGATTTTAACCAGTATCGTCTGGATCTTGCAAAGAAACTGGGAGCAACAAGAACAGTAAATCTTGCAAATGAGAAATTGGAAGAAGTCATGAAGGAAATCGGAATGACAGAAGGATTCGACGTTGGTATGGAAATGTCCGGAGCACAAGCTGGATTTAGAGACATGATCGACAACATGAAGCACGGCGGTAAGATTGCAGTATTAGGACTTCAGAGACCAGATGCACAGATCAACTGGGAGACAGTTATCTGGAATGGACTGAATATCCGCGGAATTTACGGACGTAAAGTATGGGATACATGGTATAAGATGACTACAATGCTTCAGGCAGGACTGGACATCTCTGATATCATCACACATAGACTGAATATTAAAGATTACAAGGCAGGATTTGATGCAATGATTTCCGGACAGTCAGGAAAGGTTATCCTGAACTGGGAAGACTTAGATCAGTTAGAGGCACAGTCACAGGAATTTTAAGATCGAAAACGACAAAAAAGTTGTCTGAAAGAAAGGAAGATTTCAACATGGCACGTAAAAATGATATTTTAAGTATCTACACAAAAGAAGTAGAAGACATTAAAGCAGCAGGATTATTTAAAGGAGAAGCTCCGATCGTTTCTCCACAGAGCGCAAAAGTAAAACTGGAGGACGGAAGAGAAGTTATCAACATGTGTGCAAATAACTATCTCGGACTTGGAGACAACCAGAGACTGATTGATGCAGCAAAGAGAACATACGATGAGAGAGGATACGGAGTTGCATCTGTACGTTTTATCTGTGGAACACAGGATATTCACAAACAACTGGAAGCGAAGATTTCAGGATTCCTCGGAACAGATGATACGATTCTTTACTCTTCTTGTTTTGATGCCAATGGTGGGTTGTTTGAGACAATCTTAACAGCAGACGATGCCGTTATCAGCGATGAATTAAATCATGCTTCTATCATCGACGGAGTACGTCTCTGCAAAGCAAAACGTTTCCGTTACAAAAATAACAACATGGAAGATCTGGAAGCAAAATTGAAAGAAGCAGATGAAGCCGGAGCAAGAATTAAACTGATCGCAACAGACGGTGTATTCTCTATGGATGGAATTATCTGTAACTTAAAAGGTGTATGTGATCTTGCAGACAAATACAATGCACTCGTGATGGTAGATGACAGCCATGCGGTAGGATTTGTCGGAGCTCACGGACGTGGAACAGCAGAGCATTGTGGTGTAGAAGGACGTGTGGATATCATCACAGGTACTTTAGGAAAAGCACTTGGTGGAGCGTCAGGCGGATACACATCAGGAAGAAAAGAAATCATCGATCTGCTTCGTCAGAGAAGCCGTCCGTATTTATTCTCCAACTCTCTTGCTCCAGCAATTGCAGGTGCAAGTATTGAAATGTTCAATATGTTAGAGGAAAGTACAGAACTTCGTGACCACTTAGAAGAAACGACAGCATACTATCGTAAACAACTTGTAGACAACGGATTTGATATCATCATGGGAACACATCCATGTGTACCTGTAATGTTATATGATGAAGTGACAGCAGCAGAATTTGCAGAGCGTATGAGAGCAAAAGGGGTATATGTTGTTGCATTCTCTTATCCGGTAGTTCCGAAGGGAAAAGCAAGAATCCGTACACAGGTATGTGCAAGCCATACAAAAGAAGATATCGACTTCATTGTAAAATGCTTCATCGAAGTAAGAGAAGAAATGGGACTGAACAAATAAATATTGCTTACTCCATGATTAACTATTATAAAGAAAAGGCATCCACGATAAAAAGTGGGTGCCTTTTGCAGCTAGAGCATATTCAAACAGGAAGAAATCAGGATGGGAACCATCAGGGAACAGATGACACCATTGAAGACAGACAGAACTACAGTTTCCTCATTTGTGTATTTCAAAATGAGAGGCAAGGTAGTGTCTTCACTTGTAGCTGCTGCGGAAGCGATACAAGTATAGTAATTCAAGCGAACAGCGAGAAACGGAATCAGAATGAAAGAAAACATTTCTCGCATAAGATTACTCATAAAAGCAATACTTCCTAGTTCCACATTCGCTAAGCTGCTAATGGTTACCCCTGCCAGACTATACCAGCCTAAACCACTGGTGATAGCAGTACCATACCCAATAGGCATTTTTAAAATCAGGGAGCAAATCACTCCACCTAAGAAAGAACCAATAATAATTCCGATTGGAATAATAAAAATTTTCAGATGATATTCCTTTATTTTTGACAAAATCCCTCTTTGCATTCCTATGCTGATTCCAACAGAAAACATCAAAATATATAAAACCAAATCGGTGTTTTCGCTAATGATGTTTAAAAAGGTAAAATCGATACCAGACATTCCATAAAGCAGTCCGATGACCAGTGCGCAAATCATAAATAAAACAATCATTCTTCGACCTCTTTTTCTTGTTTCGTAGTTTTCTTTATCATTAATTTTTTTGTTAGAATAAAAACGATGAGAATAGACAAGACAGTTGGAACTAAAAAGAACAATAAACTTGACAGCCCCAAAGAAGATAAATCTTTCAAAAAATTGTCATTTCTGCCTAATGTCACGCCCATAGAAAAAATTAAAAGAAAAGTGCATGTAAGGGAGATGATTTCATTCCCTTTCTTTGTACGGTTTGGTATAAGAAAGCGTCCTGCAAGAACACCAAGTCCCATAATCATTAAGACATCCATGGATAACCCCCCTTTACTTAGAAACTTTTACACATAATTATAGCACAGTACACTGGTAAAGTGAACCCCATTCTGTTTGCCAAAGAGCTTTGTGCGTGTTATGATTTACTTGAGTTGTATTAGCATGAAAAAATCTGTTGTCAAAGGTACAACAAGAAAGGTGTTAGAACATATGAATGAAAAATTTTTAGAACAGCTTTTGAGTGAAATATCAGTATCAGGCTATGAGGAACCAATACAGGATGTGGTGGAAACACAGATGAGAGACTGTGCCGATGAGATCAGACGAGATGAGATGAGCAATCTAATCTGTGTAGTGAATCCAGAGGCGAAAAGGCGAATCATGCTTTCTGCACATGCGGATGAGATTGGGCTGATGATCTCTAATATTACTGAGGACGGAAGAATTCAGGTGATTGCCCGCGGAGGAATTATTTTGGCAACATATCTCGGACAACAAGTGCAGATCAAGACTGCGCAGGGGAATATTCCTGGCGTTGTGGAGACTTGCCGGGAGTTGACAAAGAAGAGTGATTTAAAGACATCAGACATTCGTATTGATATAGGAGCGGAAGATAAAGAAGAAGCGCTTCGGTATGTAAGTCTTGGAGATCCGATCGTTCTTGATACAAAAATACACAGGATGGCAAATGGAAGATTGACTGCCAGAGCATTGGATGACAGAGTTGGTGTTTTTATTATCATGGAAGCACTTAGGAAAGCAAAGGCAGAAGGTTGCAAAGTTGGAGTTTATGCAGCATCCACGGTTGGAGAAGAGACAACTATGAGCGGTGCTTACTGGACGAGTACAAGAATTCAGCCGGATCTTGCAATTGTGGTCGATGTGACCTATACAAGCGATTATTCGGGAACAAATGCGGCAGATTTCGGTACAGTCAAACTTGGCGGAGGGCCGGTACTATGCAATAGCCCAATGGTTGTCAAGAAGTTGAATGAGGAAATGAAAGCCTGTGCGAAAAAAGTTGGAATTGAAGTGCAGATGGAGGCGGCAAGTCGTATGACTTATACCGATGGAGATAAGATCCACTTCTCCAACCAAGGAGTTCCGATGGTACTTGTGTCCATTCCGCTGCGTTATATGCATACACCGGCAGAAATGGCGGATTTAAAAGATGTACAGGATTGCATCGATTTAATTGCAGAATTTTTGGTGGAACAAAGCAGATAGAAACAATAACTCGGAAATAAGAAAGAATGTAAAAGAAAATGATATGCTCCCTTCCGGGCAGATAAGGAACAACCAAGCTTATCGCCGGGAAGGGAGCATGTTTTTTATTACATGGAAAATCTCGCTTACGAGATTCTTTGTTTATAGAAGAGTATTCTATGTGTCTGCCATCTGAGATAAGTATTCCATCGCGCGCAGCAGTTCTTCTTTTTGTTCCGGAAGTCTTCCGCGCAGCGTGTAAGTGTTTAAAACAGTCGTATCTTCAAAGAGACAATCTTTTACTGTGAGATTTTCAAGAAGCAGATACTCTTCTCTGAGTATTTCTTCAGGTGTCATTGGATCAAAATGTCCTCGTTTACTCTCGCGATACAGAGGAGTACCCGGGAACAGGTGAAGCTTCAGACACCAGATATCTTTTGGATGGATCGTATTTAAAAATTTTGCAGTTTCAATTGCGTGAAGTCTCGAGAACGTGCGACCTCCAAGACCGAGAATGACGGTGACATAATATCCGATCCTGGCACGATCCAGCATGTGAAAACCTTTGCGCATATCGGCAGAAGTTACACCTTTATTCATTACATCAAGAATTGGATCGCTGCCGGACTCCAGACCAAGATGCAGGTCAGAGAGTCCGGCTTTTTTGAGCAGTTCCAGTTCCTCAGGAGTCTTTCGAAGTACATCGTCAATGCGCGAATACATTGCAAATTCTTTTACTTGTGGCATGTAGGTCCGTACAAGGGAGAACAGGCGCAGCAGGCGCTCACTCTCGATGACAAATGCATTTTCTCCAAGGAAAAAGACACGGGGATTCTCGGGTTGGAGTTTTGAAAGTATTTTTAGATTTTCCTCGATTTTTTCATCGGAGTGAAGGGAAAATGTATCTTTGGCAAAGTCGCAGAACCGGCATTTTCCCCAGCTGCATCCGAGCGCTACTTCCAGCGGGGCAGACTGTTCTTCCCAAGGAGGAAGGTAAATGGTATCGTGTGTATAGATTGATGCGTATAATTCTTCACGTGTCATAGAAGAACACCTTCTTTCCAGATTCTGGGAATGATTAGTATCCATAAGAGCCGTCTAAAGATTCATCGTGTGCAATCCATTCTTCCACGTCGATGACCCGGTAGTCATCTTTGGTGTCGCGGATGTATACTTTGTCAATTCCGGCATTGATGATCATTTTTTTGCACATGGAACAACTGTTAGAATTTTCGACATAGTCGTTCGTCTTCATGTCGATTCCGGTAAGATATAAAGAACTTCCAATCATTTTATCGCGGGAGGCGCTGATGATCGCGTTGGCTTCTGCGTGTACACTGCGGCATAATTCGTAGCGTTCTCCTCTTGGGATTTTTAATTTTTCACGGATACACATATTGATATCTGTGCAATTTTTTCGGCCACGAGGGGCACCGGCATATCCGGTGGAGATCACTTCATCGTTTTTTACGATGACTGCGCCATAGTGTTTTCGCAGACAGGTACAGCGCTGAGATACCATTTCTGCAAGGTCAAGGTAGTAGTTGATTTTATCACGTCTCATATTAGTTTTCCTCTCTTAAATGATAAAGTGTTCTATAAAAATCTGGGTAGGAGACATCCACACAAGAACTGTTTTGGATAGTGGTTGTTCCGTCTGCAACCAGTGCTGCAATCGAAAATGCCATGGCAATCCGATGATCGAAATAGCTGTCTATCACAGCACCGTGAAGGAGTGTCTTTCCACGGATGATCATACCATCGTCAGTTGGTGTGACATCTGCCCCCATTTTCTTTAAATTTTCTGTCACGGTGTCGATCCGGTTTGTTTCTTTGACTTTCAGTTCGGCAGCATCCCGGATGATAGTTGTCCCTTCCGCGCAGGCAGCAAGAACAGCGATTATCGGGATTTCATCAATGAGTGTCGGAATCTGGGAACCCTCAATGACGGTGCCGTGAAGTTCGCTTGTGCGGACAAGGAGATCAGCAGTAGGCTCTCCGCCATCATTGGTCTTGGAAAGGTAGGTGATATCTGCTCCCATAGCCTCGCAGACAGATAAGATCCCGGCGCGTGTCGGATTGATTCCGACATTTTTTATAACAATCTCGGAGTGTGGGACAAGCAGTCCGGCAGCGATAAAGTACGCTGCGGAAGAAATGTCGCCAGGTACAAAAATTTTCTGACCAAAAAGTTCGTTGCATGGCTGGATCATAGAAACAGCTCCGGCATCTGTTTTTGTGTTTGTAAGCTCCGCACCGAATGCCCGCAGCAGACGTTCGGTATGGTCACGAGACAGTTCCGGCTCTGTTACGGATGTATCACTGTCTGCATATAGACCGGCAAGAAGTATAGCAGATTTTACCTGCGCAGAGGCAATGTTGGAAGAGTAAGAGATCCCATGCAAGTCAGCAGGGCGGATTCGAAGAGGGGCACACCCATTGCCGGAAAGACTTGTGATGTCTGCTCCCATCATGGAGAGTGGGGTAATGATCCGACCCATCGGTCTTGTGTTGAGAGAAGCATCTCCGGAAAGTGTCGTCTCAAAAGGCTGTCCGGCTAGGATACCGGAAATCAGTCTTGTCGTTGTGCCGCTATTCTTTGTATCCAGGGCAGAAGATGGACGGCGAAGTCCACGGAGTCCTTTTCCGTGGACAAGCACGGTATCTTGATTATTTTCGATAGAAATTCCCATTTGTGCAAAGCAATCGATGGTGGCAAGGCAATCTGCCCCTTGGAGAAATCCGTGGATTTCTGTCAGACCATTTGCAAGTGCTCCAAACATTACCGCACGGTGAGAGATAGATTTATCTCCCGGAATAGTAACGGTTCCTCGTAGTTTTGTTGTAGGTTTAAGTTCCATTGTAAATCCTTTCTGAAAGAAAATGTTTCAAAAATTTTAGGTATGAATCTGAGTGAAAAAGGAGAAGTGCGTTTCTCCATACGAAGTATTATCTTTCGTATACAATATAGCGATACTTCTGAAGAAGTTTCACTGCTTTCTGTGAGGAGAGTTCTTCGTAAAATTCAATGCGAAGAACACCTTCTTCAAACTCTCGGTTGTGAATGATTCCGATGTTTTTTATACTGATATGGTTGGAAGCGAGGATGGTTGCAATGGTTGCAATTCCGCCGGCTTCGTCAATAATATCACAGTAAATAACGAATTCCTTTTTGATACAGCCAAAGGAACTGTCAGGAATAGAATTTCTGTAGTTGTTTGCGCGGTCAAAGAAGTCATAAAGCTGCTCGGAATTACAGGTTTCTACAGACTTCTTTGTCTCGATCAGGAGGTGAATGTAAGAATCCAGGATCTCAGAAATCTGTTTGTGATTCTTTAGACAGATATGCTGCCACATAGTAGGAGAAGATGAGGCGATTCGCGTAATATCCTTAAATCCTCCGGCGGCAAGCAGTTTCATATATTCATTTGCCGTATTCGTCTGTTCTACAAAATTTACTAGACCAGAAGCAATGATATGGGGCAGATGGCTGATCGTTCCGGTGACAAAATCATGCTCCTTGGCATTCATAATAATCGGGATTGCTTTCAAGGAGGCGATGAAATCTTTGTAAGCAGTTACTTTCTCCTGCGAGACTTTTTCTGACGGAGTCAGGACAAAATATGCATTTTCAATTAGAATTGCTTTTGCATTTGCAAATCCGCTCTTTTCAGAACCGGCCATCGGATGTCCGCCGATAAAATATTCTTCCAGCTCGAGCTTTTTGACTGCTTCGTGGATAGAATTCTTTACGCTGCCGACATCTGTCAGAATACAGCCTTCGTGCAGATAGGTTTTCAATTGTGCCAAATAGGCATTGTTATAGGCGACAGGAGCACATAGAAACAGATATGTGCAGTTGCAAAAGCTGTCGTTGATCGAAGAACATGCGGTGTCGATGATGCCTTCCTGGGCAGCGAGTGCCAGTGTTTCTTTTTGCTTATCAAATGCGACCAGTTCAAAGTCCGGATAGTATTGCCGGATTGCCTTTGCGATCGATCCTCCAATCAGTCCAAGTCCGATAAAACCAATTTTTTCTTTCATATTTCATATGTCCTTCCAGTATATATCAATCAGAAAATTTTATATGAATTATTGTAAGCTATTTTTTCATATTTGTCAAAGCTATGATGCTTTAAAGTGAAAAAGAATATATTGTATAAAATTTGTATAAATTACATAAAAGAGTTGTAATTTATATATTTTTTTAGTACAATATACACATGACAAAAACGTGCTAGAAGGAGGCAGCAATATGAAGGTTTACAGAACGGATGAAATTAGAAATGTCGTGTTACTTGGACATGGCGGCAGTGGAAAAACAAGCTTAGTGGAAGCGATGGCTTTCGTATCAGGGGTGACCAACCGTATGGGAAAGATTTCTGATCACAATACGCTCAGCGATTTTGATAAAGAAGAGCAGAAGAGAGAATTTTCCATCCATACAACGTTATATCCGATTGAATGGGAAAAGGCAAAGATCAATGTGCTTGATACTCCGGGATATTTCGACTTTGTCGGGGAAGTAGAAGAGGCGGTCAGTGCAGCGGATGCGGCTGTCATTGTTGTATCAGGAAAAGCAGGTGTGGAAGTCGGAACAGAAAAGGCATGGGAGCTCTGTGATAAGTATAATCTGCCTCGTATGGTCTATGTGACGGAGATGGATATGGATGATGCGAGTTTCCGTAATGTTGTGGAAGAATTGACAGCGAGATATGGAAAGGTTATTGCACCGCATTTCCAGCCGATCAGAGAGAACGAACAGCTGGTAGGATATGTCAATGTCATCAAGAATGCAGCAAGAAGATATACGGGCATTGGACAGCGAGAAGAATGTGAGATTCCAGATTATTGTCTGCCAAACCTTAAAATATACAGAGACACATTGTTAGAGACAGTTGCCGAGACAAGTGAAGACTTGATGGAGCGTTACTTTGCAGGAGAAGAATTTTCCGTAGAAGAAATTCGTTCTGCGCTTAGAGTAAATGTGATGGATGGAAGTATTGTTCCGGTTGGAATGGGATCCAATACGATGGCACAGGGAGTGGCCAACCTTCTGTCAGATATCGTAAGGTTTTTCCCAAGCCCGGATAAGAGAGAGTGTGTTGGATTTAACCGTACGACAAAGGCAATCTATGAAGCAAATTATGACTTTGCAAAGGCAAAGACAGCCTATGTCTTCAAGACCATGGTGGATCCTTTTATCGGAAAATATTCGTTTGTCAAAGTATGCTCTGGTGTTTTAAAAGGAGAGGACGTTCTGTATAATACGAGTACAGATGCAGAAGAAAAGCCAGGAAAATTATATACCATGCAGGGAAATAAGCCGGTAGAAGTGCAGGAGCTGCATGCGGGAGATATCGGTGCCATCGCAAAATTAAGTGCGACTAGAACCGGAGACACGCTTGCCACTAAGAATACGCAGGTTGTATATCCAAAGACAGATCATTCTGTTCCGTATACATATATGAAATATGTTGTAAAATCGAAAGGAGACGAGGATAAAGTATCTCAGGCGCTGGCAAAGATCATGGCAGAAGATGTGACTGTCAAGGTAGTTAACGACAGTGAAAATCATCAGACACTTCTCTATGGTATGGGTGAGCAACATTTGGAAGTCATCGTCAGCGAACTGGCAAACCGCTATAAAGTAGAGGTTACGCTGGAGACACCGAAAGTTGCATTCCGTGAGACGATCCGTAGGACTTCCGATATCGATACAAAATATAAGAAACAGTCCGGTGGACATGGTCAGTATGGACATGTCAAGATGAAATTTGAACCATCAGGCGACCTGGAGACACCATATATTTTTGAGGAGACAGTCGTAGGGGGAGCAGTTCCGAAGAATTATTTCCCGGCAGTCGAAAAAGGTCTTCAGGAATCTGTAGGCAAGGGACCTCTTGCAGGATATCCGGTAGTCGGTGTGAAAGCAACGCTGTATGATGGATCTTATCATCCGGTTGACTCCTCTGAGATGGCATTCAAGACTGCGACCATGCAGGCGTTTAAGAAAGGAATCATGGAGGCTTCTCCGGTTCTCTTAGAGCCTATTGCAACATTGAAAGTGACTGTGCCGGATGAGTACACTGGGGATGTCATGGGAGATTTGAACAAACGTCGCGGACGTGTACTCGGAATGACACCAGTGCAGGGTGGAAAACAGATCATCGAGGCGGATATTCCGATGACGGGAGTGTTCGGATATTGCACAGTGCTTCGTTCTATGACCGGAGGACGCGGAACTTATGAGTATGAATTTGCAAGATATGAGCAGGCGCCTTCTGATGTACAAGAGAAAGAAATCGCAAAGCGCGCAGCGGAAGAGTAGATTGTATATAAAATAGGAAAGCAGTGATAGAAATAGAAATCTATCACGGAACTGGCAGAGAGTCTGAGACGGCGGAAGCAGTCCCGGATTCTCTGTCTTTTTGTATCTGAAAATCAGAGAATAGTCTCTTGAAAAATATGGTACATCTTCTTGGGTTTTGTATGCTGTGAAGAGATGGCTGAGAGGGATATTAAAAGAAAATAAAAATATGTAAAAATACATTAAAATTACATAAAGATTTCCCTTGACTTTCTAATAGAAAGTGTTATAATTTGCATGCTGATTATCGGTTTAGACAATGAGTAATTTACAAAATGAAAAAGTAATGTGAGAAAAGAGGAAAGTGCGATGAAAATTGTAATTATAGGAGATGGGAAAGTGGGCTTTAAGCTTGCAAAACAACTCTCTGAAGAAAATTATGACATCGTTTTGATCGATCCAAATGAGGGAAAATTGAAAGAGACCATCAACAGGCTGGACATTTTCTGTATCACTGGAGATGGAGTCAGTGCAGAAGTGCAGAAGCAGGCGGATGTACCCCACGCAGATCTGGTGATTGCCTGTGCGTCTACGGATGAACTGAATATGTTAAGTTGTCTGATTGCCAGAAGGCTGGGAGCCAGACATACGATTGCCCGTGTAAGAAATCCGGTTTATCTGCAGCAGCTTGATATTTTGAAGGAAGATCTGCATTTAAGTATGGCAGTAAACCCTGAATTGACAGTTGCAAATGAGATTTCCAGAGTACTGATCTTCCCGGTTGCAAGTAAGGTGGAAACGTTTGCAAAAGGAAGAGTGGAACTGGTAGAATTTCCGCTTCAGCAGGAAAGCTCGATTACTGGAATATCCCTTGCAGAATTTTATAAAAAGTATAAGATTAAAGTTTTGATCTGTGCAGTACAGCGGGGAACACAGGTTTATATTCCGGATGGGGAATTTGTCCTGCAGCCAGGAGACAGGCTTCACATAGCGGCATCTCATCGAGAGATGGAAATTTTCTTTAAAAAAATTGGAAATCGTAAAAATAAAATCAAAAAGGTATTGATCTGCGGAGGAGGAAGAGTTGGATTCTATCTCGCAAAGCAGTTGACGAAGCTTGGAATGCAGGTAAAGATCATAGAGAAAGACCTGGCAAAGAGTGAAGGACTGTGTGAGGCGCTTCCGGAAGCTACTATTATTCATGGGGATGGATCGGATAATGAACTTCTGATCGAAGAGGGAATCGGTGATGCAGATGCCTTTATTGCACTTACGGGAATGGATGAAGAGAATATCATCATGGCACTTTTTGCAAAACAGCAGGGAGTTCCAAAGATTGTGGCGAAAGTCAATGAAGATTCCAGGGCAGAGATGGTGGCAGGATTTGGGATCAACAGCATTGTATCTACAAAATCTGCGACTGCCGATGCAATTTTAAGCTATGTGCGCGCACGCCAGAATTCAATCCGCAGTGCCAATATTGAGGCAATGTACCATCTTGTAGATGATCGTGTTGAGGCACTGGAATTTATTATAAAAAAACAGACCTCCTATGTGGGAGTACCACTGAAGAGCCTGGAAACTAAGAAAGATGTGCTGATTGCATGTATTGTAAGGAATCGAAAAATTATTATTCCCGGAGGAGAGGATTGCCTCCAGATCGGGGATAGTGTGATCGTAATTACATTGAAATGCAAAGTACAGGATTTTCATGATATTTTAGTGTAGTGGTGGAAGAAAAATGAATTACAAAATGACAGCTTATGTATTAGGAAAAATGTTGGGGGTGGAAGCACTTGTACTTTGTATCCCGGCAGCAGTATCCTTGATTTATGGGGAAACTTCAGACATGGCAGCATTTGGGATTACAAGCGCTGTGCTGTGTGTCTTTTTCCTTCTCTTTGGTAGAAAAAAACCAGAAAATGGAAGAATCTATGGGAAGGACGGGCTTGTGATCGTAGCCGCAGCATGGATATTGTGGTCTGTATTCGGAGCACTTCCATTTTATTTATCAAGAGAGATTCCATCGTATGTGGACGCTCTGTTTGAGACCGTATCTGGATTTACGACGACAGGATCTACCATTCTTACAGATATAGAGGCGCTCTCTTATGGAATGAATTTCTGGAGATGTCTGACGCACTGGATTGGTGGAATGGGTGTACTTGTGTTTGTTATGGTAGTGACTTCTCTGGATGATAAAAGTTCTATGCATTTAATGCGGGCAGAAGTTCCAGGACCAGAAGCGGATAAACTTGTTCCGAAAGCGCGAGAGACCGCAAAGCTTTTATATGCAATGTATCTGGCACTCACTGTCGCGGAGATCATTTTCCTTCTGGCGGGAGGAATGAACTTATATGATAGTATCATTCACTCCTTTAGTACCGCAGGAACCGGAGGATTTGCAAATCATAACAGCAGCGTTGCTTACTATGACAGTGCTTATATTGACGGGGTGGTCACCGTTTTTATGATCCTGTTTGGAATCAACTTTAATATGTATTTTCTTCTTTTAATAAAAGATGTAAAATCTGTCTGGAAAAATGAGGAAGTCAGAGCATATCTGGGAATTATAGTGGCGGCAACTTTGGTGATCACCTGCAATGTTCTCTCTATTTACAAAGAACCGTTAAAAGCTTTCCGATATTCGATTTTTCAGGTTGCATCAATTATTACAACGACAGGATTTGCCACGGCAGACTTTAATTTGTGGCCGGAATTGTCAAAATGTATTTTGCTTCTCATTATGGTGATTGGTGCATGTGCCGGCTCTACCGGAGGTGGAGTGAAAGTGTCCAGATTTTTGATCTTGTGGAAAAGTATTTTGAAGCAGGTGAAAGGAATGCTGCATCCGAAATCGGTTAATGTTGTAAAAGTAAATGGAAAGAAAATCAGCAATGAGACGTTGCAAGGGGTGTATGCATATTTTAGTGCATATGTATTTGTATTTGGAATTTCTGTGCTTCTTGTGGCACTTGATAATTTTGATTTTGCAACAACCATATCGGGAGTGCTGACTACATTGAGCAATGTAGGTCCGGGAATTTCAAGAGTAGGTCCGATAGAAAACTTCCAGTCTTTCTCGGTGTTATCTAAAATTGTATTTTCTATGGATATGCTGATCGGAAGGCTTGAAATCTTCCCGTTTCTTATGATTTGTTCTCCAAGTTTCTGGAGAAAACATTTCTAGATTCTATTGTTTATAAGAAGTTTATAAAATATCATCAGACATTGTTTGCGCTGATGATATTTTTGTATTATACTGTTCATTATAACTTATTGATATATAGAAAATGGAGGATGTTATGAAAAAAGCAAAGGCAAAAATAATTGGAGCGATTGTGCTTGCGATTGTTGCATTTTTGTATTACTATTTTACACTGCCGGCAATCAATATCCACTCTCGTGATTTTTGGTTCTTTATTGGGATTTTAGTTGCAGTTCTTGCGCTGATCTACGCGTGGAAGAAACGGCTTCGTCCAGATGAGATTAAGACGAGTAAAGGGATGAAGGCGATTCTATTTGTACTGGCAGCAGTTGTTGTTGTGTATCTTGTGGGAGCGTTACTTTCTTCTCCGATCGTAAATGCGAAGAAGTATCAGAAGCTTCTTAAAGTAGAGGAGGGAGAATTTACAAAGGATATCGAAGAACTTTCCTTTGATCAAATCCCGCTGCTTGACAAAGAGTCTGCAACACTTCTCGGAAATCGAAAGATGGGAAGTATGGTAGATATGGTATCTCAATTTGAGGTGGATGATATTTACAGCCAGATCAACTATCAAGGAAGACCGGTACGTGTTTCTCCGCTCAAATATGCCAGTGGTATTAAATGGATCACGAATCAGTCTGAAGGAATCCCGGCGTATGTCCGTATTGATATGGCCACACAGTCTACAGAGCTTGTAAAATTAGAAAAAGGTATCAAGTATTCTACAAGCGAATATTTTAACCGGAACATTTACAGACATTTGCGCTTCAATTATCCGACTTATATTTTTGACCAGTTAAGTTTTGAGACAGATGATGACGGAGTTCCATACTGGGTATGCCCGGTGAAGAAGTTTAACATTGGTCTGTTTGGAGGAGAGACTGTTGGAAGAGTTGTACTGTGTAATGCAGTGACAGGAGAGACGAAAGACTATGCGATCGATGATGTGCCGAAGTGGATTGACCGTGCATATTCTTCTGATCTTCTTGTACAGCTTTATGATTACTATGGAGCGCTGAAGCATGGATTTTTGAACAGTGTGCTTGGACAGAAAGACTGCCTGAAGACGACAGAAGGATATAACTATCTTGCGATCGATGACGATGTATGGGTATATACGGGTGTGACATCCGTGAGTGGTGACCAGTCCAACGTCGGATTTGTTCTGATGAACCAGAGAACAATGGAAACAAAATTTTATCCGATCGAAGGTGCTACAGAGGCTTCTGCAATGTCATCTGCAGAAGGTCAGGTACAGAACTTGAAATACAAGGCGACTTTCCCGCTTCTTTTAAATCTCTCCGGAGAGCCGACTTATTTTATCGCATTAAAAGATGATGCGGGCCTTGTTAAGAAGTATGCGATGGTAAATGTACAGAAATATCAGCTTGTAGCAATCGGAGATACGGTAAGCCAGTGTGAGGAAAAATACAATGAACTTCTTCTGACGGATGGTGTGATCAAGGAAGAGGAAGACAAGCGAGAAGTACAGACGATGGAAGGAACCATTGCGAAGATTGCACAGGGAGTCGTGGAAGGAAACTCACATTACTATATTCTTCTGGAAGAATCAGAGGAGATTTTTGATGTGTCGGTAGTAGACTTTATTGATGTCATCCGCTATGAGCCGGGACAGAAAGTGACGATTGAATATAAGCAGGATGAGAAGGTAAATACAGTTTTAAGTATTAAATAGAGCAGGATTTGCAATGAAATCAGCATTTTTGGAAATGCATTTTATAGAAAATGCCGATAGAATAGAAAGAAGTGAAAAAAGAAAAGTAAGGATGTGGAAAAATGGGAGAGAAGAAACAGAGAGTAGCGGTAATCTTTGGAGGGCAATCCTCTGAGCATGAAGTTTCCTGTAAGTCAGCAGTTACAGTGATCTCGCATATTGACCGGACAAAATATGAGCCGGTTTTAATCGGGATCACAAAAGAGGGATGCTGGCTGGAAGTGGAAGATACAGAAGCAATTAGAAATGATACCTGGCGTGAAAACGGGAAGCGGGCAATTCTTTCACCGGATGCCGGAGAACATGGAATTCTCGTGTTGGGGGATACTGTGGAGAAGATCCAGGTAGATGTGATCTTTCCAGTTCTTCACGGAATGTACGGTGAAGATGGAACCATCCAGGGATTGTTTGAACTTGCGAAAATCCCTTATGTCGGATGTGGGGTACTTGCATCAGCGGTATCCATGGATAAACTTTACACGAAGATCATTGTAGATCATCTTGGAATCCGTCAGGCAAAATTTGTTGGAATCCATGCATATGAGCTTGAGGAGATCGACAAGGCGCTTGACAAGGTGGAGGAAATGCTTCCGTATCCGGTATTTGTAAAGCCGTCCAAAGCAGGGTCTTCTCAGGGAGTCAATCAGGCAAAAAACAGAGAAGAATTACAGGCAGCATTGCTTGAAGCGGCAAAGCATGATACAAAGATTCTTGTAGAAGAGACGATTAAAGGGCGTGAGATTGAATGTGCCGTGCTTGGTGGAAAGAATGTGAAAGCATCTGACGTCGGTGAAATTAAGGCAGCAGATACGTTCTACACTTATGAAGCAAAGTACAATAATCCGGATTCTAAGACAGATACTCATCCGGAACTGCCAGAAGGAGCATTGGAAAAGGTGAGAGAAGATGCTGTTGCAATTTTCAAAGCGGTAGATGGCTTTGGACTTTCCAGAGTGGATTTCTTCCTGGAACATGGTACAAATGAAGTGATTTTCAATGAGATCAATACATTGCCTGGATTTACGAATATCAGCATGTACCCAATGCTTTGGAGAGAAAAAGGAATCGATACGACAGAGCTTGTGACAGAGCTGATCGAGCTTGCATTTGAAAGAAAATAGAGTATACGAAAATAGAAAAAAGATAAGAGAAAAGCCTTGCGGTAGCAATTACTGCAAGGCTTTTAAACGTAATGGAAATTGTGAACTATTAACTTTTCCATTTGAATTGCTTCGTTGTTTTAATTAAGAAGTGCACAGTCAGTCAAGTCAATTCCGTTTAACTGGTCTTTCTCTGCGCTGATACTTAAATAGAAATTCACATCATGTCTCTTAGAGATATTTTTCAACCGTTCAATGAAGCGAGGCATATTCTCAGAAGAAATATTGGCATGTTTTAAAATACCATCGATAAAAATAGCCTGAATATCATGGTTAGCACTAAGCATTCCATAAATAAATCCAGTGTAGTCGTCAATGTTCTTGATGGAAGGATAGTCATCCATACAGATTACTCTGATATCAAAAGATAAACTGTATGTATCGTTGTGACTGTTCTTGATAAACGTTACATTGCCGTCACACTGCTTTACTGTCTCATTTGCTAATTCGATCATCTGTTGTGTTTTGCCGCTCCCTTTAGGGCCTGTTAATAAATTTACCATGGCACTATCTCCTTTATAATGTTTTTTCGTTCTGTCGATTATGTAATGTATTATACACTAATTATAAGAAAATGGCAATAAAATATAAAAATTTATGCGAAATTTACAAAAAAATACAGCTTTTCCCAATGCCTTGACAAATAGTCTTCGTATGATAAAATAGAAATATCATTGAAATTGTGATGACAGATTGAATCAGACAATGGCAAAGAAGAGGAGTAGTAAGAGCCTATCGTTTTCAGAGAGCTGCCGGCAGGTGTGAGGCAGCAGCGTAATCTCCGAACTCACCTTGGAGCCCTTCTATTGAACGAGAGATACAGAATACACTGTATGGAAGTAGATAGAGGCGGGACTTCCCGTTACAGAAGCAATGAGTGCGTACAGTGAGATGCTGTATGAATAAGAGTGGTACCACGGAAATCAGCCTTTTCGTCTCTTGATGAGATGAGAGGTTTTTTTTATTGCATAGGAAATTGATTTCCGCAGAGGGAATTCTTGGAGAAAAAGGAGGAAAAAAGAATGGCAGTACCTTATAATCATAAGGCGATTGAAAAAAAATGGCGTGAAAACTGGGAAAAGCATCCAGTGAACGTAAAAGAAGATGAAAATGGAAAGAGAGAGAAATATTATTGTCTCGATATGTTCCCATATCCATCAGGAAATGGTCTCCATGTCGGACACTGGAGAGGATACGTAATCTCTGATGTATGGAGCAGATATAAGTTATTACAGAAATACTATATTGTACATCCAATGGGATGGGATGCATTTGGACTTCCGGCAGAAAACTATGCAATCAAGATGGGTGTGCATCCATCGATTTCTACTGCTGAGAATGTAAAAAATATTAAGAGACAGATCAATGAGATCGCAGCTCTCTATGACTGGGATATGGAAGTCAATACAACTGATCCAGAATTTTATAAATGGACACAATGGATCTTTGTAAAAATGTTCAAAGAAGGACTGGCATACGAGAAGGAATTCCCGATCAACTGGTGCCCTTCCTGCAAGACAGGTCTTGCGAATGAAGAAGTAGTAAATGGTAAATGTGAGCGCTGCGGAACAGAAGTGACAAAGAAAAATCTTCGTCAGTGGATGCTTCGGATCACAAAATACGCAGAGAGGCTTCTTGCAGATCTCGATAAATTAGATTGGCCGGAGAAGGTAAAGAAGATGCAGGCAGACTGGATCGGAAAATCTTACGGTGCAGAAGTTGATTTCCAGGTAGAAGGAAGAGAAGATAAGATCACTGTCTATACGACAAGACCGGATACTCTTCACGGCGCGACATTTATGGTACTTGCACCGGAGCATGCGCTTGCTAAGAGTCTTGCGACAGACGAGACAAGAGAAGCGGTAGAACAGTATATCTATGATGCTTCTATGAAGTCGAATGTAGACAGACTTCAGGATAAGGAAAAGACAGGAGTGTTTACAGGATCTTATGCGATCAACCCATTAAATGGAGCAAAGACACCAATCTGGCTCTCTGATTATGTTCTCGCAGACTATGGTACCGGAGCAATCATGTGTGTGCCGGCTCACGATGATCGTGACTTTGCATTTGCAAAGAAATTCGATCTTCCAATCGTACAGGTAATCGCAAAAGATGGAAAAGAAATTGAAAATATGACAGAGGCCTATACAGAGGCAGCAGGAACGATGATCAATTCTGGTGAGTGGAACGGAATGGAATCAGCTGTTCTGAAAAAAGAAGCGCCGCATATCATCGAAGAACGTGGATTTGGAAAGGCAACTGTCAACTATAAACTGCGTGACTGGGTATTCTCTCGCCAGCGTTACTGGGGAGAACCAATTCCGATCGTACACTGCCCGGATTGTGGAGCAGTTCCAGTACCGGAAGATCAGCTTCCTCTGACACTTCCGGAAGTAGATTCTTATGAGCCGACCGGAACAGGAGAATCTCCGCTTGCAGGAATTGAAAGCTGGGTAAATACAACTTGTCCAGTTTGTGGAAAACCTGCAAAACGTGAGACAAACACAATGCCGCAGTGGGCTGGATCTTCCTGGTATTTCCTCCGCTATGTGGACAGCCATAATTCCGAAGCACTTGTATCAAGAGAAAAAGCAGATGAGATGCTTCCGGTAGATATGTATATTGGAGGAGTAGAACACGCGGTACTTCATTTATTGTACTCTCGTTTCTATACAAAATTCCTCTGTGATATCGGGGCGATTGATTTTGATGAGCCATTCAAGAAATTATTCAATCAGGGAATGATCACTGGTAAAAACGGAATTAAGATGAGTAAATCAAAAGGAAACGTCGTATCTCCGGATGATCTTGTAAGAGATTACGGCTGCGACTCTCTGAGAATGTATGAATTATTCGTAGGCCCACCGGAATTAGATGCAGAGTGGGATGACAGAGGAATCGATGGTGTTTACCGTTTCTTAAATAAAGTATGGAATCTCGTTATGGACAGCAAAGACAAAAATGTCAGCGCAACAAAAGAGATGATCAAGATCCGCAATAAAATGGTATATGATATTACAACACGTTTGGAAAGCTTTAGCTTAAACACAGTTATTTCAGGATTTATGGAGTACAACAATAAGCTGAATGAGATTGCAAAAAAAGCAGGCGGCGTGGATAAAGAAACATTAAGCACACTGGCAGTACTGCTTGCTCCGTTTGCTCCGCATATGGCAGAAGAGTTATGGCAGCAGCTCGGACACGAAGGAACCGTATTCAATGCGGGATGGCCGACTTATGATGAAGAGGCGATGAAAGACGACGAGGTTGAAATCGCTGTACAGATCAACGGAAAGACAAGAGCTGTCGTGACACTTGCGGCAGATGTATCTAAAGAAGATGCAATTGCAAAAGGAAAAGAAGCAGTGGCAGATAAACTGACAGGAACGATTGTAAAAGAGATTTACGTTCCGGGAAGAATTATTAATATTGTGCAGAAATAATTTGAGAGAAAATCTCACAACAGAATAAAGTGCTTGGAAATATTGAAAAGTTCGCTTAAAATCAAGATTTGCAGACATTTTTCTTCAAAGAAAAGGTATCGTAGAATACCGCAAAATATCGTAACAGATTTTTTAAATGGAGTAAAATTGGAGTAAAGATTGAAAGAAAATGGAGTAAATATTTCAAAAAGACATTATAGGAATGACGCAGATAGTAGAGATATTGTCTGCGTTATTTTTAACAGAGATAGCGTGGACAATTTTCAATTTAAGATTAAGGAAGTGAAACAAATATGCAACCTGTTTTTACATTGCAGTACGGGGAATTTGCTGTGGCAGATTATTTATCAAAAAGTATAAAAGAGGCTTCAGTATTTATTCCCTCTTCAGCACAGGAAAAAGGGATTGACCTGTTATTATATAAATTTTCCAACGGGGTGAATTTGCTAAATACAATACAGGTCAAGATGTCGAGAGCTTATTACAATGTAAGTTCAAAATATCAAAGTACATTATGGTACAATAGATTTGAGCCGCAGGACAATGCAGATTGGTTCATTTTAGTCGGTATATATGCAAATTGCCCTAAAGATGTAAATGCTTCGATTAAGGCATTTGAATGGGACACAATTATGCTGGCGTTTAAAAATAAAGAAATGAAGCAATTTATGGACGAAGTTCGATTAAAAACAGATATTGAAAGAAAAGATAAAATGTTTGGATTCGGTTTCAATGAAAAGAATGAAATAGTTCAAACAAGAGGATATATAGAAGAACGTAATATGTCCCAGTATTTGATTGAAAATAGGATTGAAGAAATTAGAAATTCATTTCGATAATAAATCGCGATATTTACAAGGACTATAAGAGAAAGACATTAAAGGGGGAAAATTATGGATTTGTTAAAGAAGACGTTAAAGAAAACAGTTCAAGTTGCTAAAAAGGCATCTAGCGTAGCAATAGATACCGCAAATAAAAAAGTAGATGAGATAAAACAAAAACAAATAGATAAAGAACGGAAATTTATTGAAGAGTTTCCGTATCAACATAGAATTTCTGTTAGACAAATGGATTCTACATCAGTAGACTTGCTGTTGTGGGAAGTTTTAGAGAGGGACTCCTATGTTGTTTATGACGTAAATGAAAAACCTATTTATATTATCAAAGGAACGGTTATGATGGGAAAACATCATTTTGTTATCACTAATCCAGAAAAAAGGGTTGTAGGTAAAATAAGAAAAGCGATATTTAATATGCCAATTCCATTTGAGAAAGAAAAAGAAAAATGTATTATAGAACTTAATGGAGAAGAACCTTTTGAATTAGAAACATACATATCGTTTGGAGAAAGGGAATATCACTTTTTTAATAAAGGCTTAAAAATAAGAGTGACAGATAAATTAGAAAGGGAATTTAAAATCAATAATAGAAAGCATAAAAAGCCAGTGGTACATATTTATAAAAAAGGGTTAATAAGAGATAGATATACAGTAGGATTTGATGAAGAAAAAAATGAAATATTGGCAGTAGCTTTGACCATAGGGCTTGATATTATACGCTTTAATTAAAGTTTGTTATTCTGTGCCTTTATTCATTAAATTATATATTTAATGTAAGTGATTAGAGACAAAATTCCATTGACAAATTATTATTTCAATATTATTATAATATTAAAATAATAATTGGAGGCGTGATATGAGCGTAAATTTAATGAACATATTCAAAAATGTTGATTTGAAAAAAGAAGGAAAAACGGTAGCGAATGTAGTTTCATTAGCTTTTAAACCTAATAAGAAAACTGGAGCTAAAATTGCAAGAGCAGTATTAGATGATGGGACAACTTTGATTAAAAGTGTTACAGCTTCGGGAGTTGTTTCACAGACGATACATAAAATTCCGGAAATAACTTCAACAGTACAAAGAAATGCGGTTATTAAAGATATGGCAAAACAAAAAATCAATCAAGAAACAATCGCTGCCATGTTAGATATATCTCAGTCAACTGTTTCAAATGTAATCAGAAAGAAATAGTGAGGTCAAGGAACAAGGCGAAGCCGATACGCCGTAGGGCAGTCCTTGACGGAACGGACACAGCCAACAGCACCATGATACAGCAGAGGACTTGAAAGGTCAGAAACCTTGCAAGTCCTCTTGTCTGTTACTGGTCGTTATGTTTTAAGTAAAGTGCTTCTTTTACCAGTTCTTTTTCAAATGCCTTTATGTGACCGCTTTGTATTCCATTGTCGATATAAAAGCAGTCGTCAGCCTGTGAGTACGAAAGCATGGTAACTTTCGGTTCATAAGTCTTTGTATCAATTCCATAATAATAGACGGTGGCAGTCGAAAGTTCCACATTGATACTGTCAAAATCTCTTGTAAAAACGCTGTGCCTGTCTGCGTGGAAAAAATCAGACGGACATTCGTAGAACTCGGAACTATCTTCTCTTAAAAATAAAGGCAGTATATGTACTTCATTTCCGCTTCGGTTGACAAGGACATAAAAGCGTGGAATGAGGGCGGAATGCTGTGTTTTCATTGCGATATACATATCATCTAAATCATCAAGAAGATACTCGGAGCAGGAGTTGTTGTAAAAGACGTATTGCAGGGCAGTATCATATTTTTGAGCATTTTCCATAGGTACATTTTCCCCGTAAAGCCAACGCAAATCTACATCTAAAGAGTCGGCAATCAGTTCTAGTTTGTCGGCTTTCGGATTGTACTGTCCCGAAAGATAGGAACTGAACGCTCCTTTGCTGATACCAGTATCTTTGACTATATCTACTTGTTTTTTGTTTTTTGCTTTCATGGCAAATTTAATCCGTTCTGCGATTGTATTCATCTGAAAACCCTCTCTTTCCATATCCTGTTATAACTTTTCATATCTTATCGTCTAAGGACACTATACCACAAGTTCAGAAAAAAGAAAACAAAAAGTTCATAAAAAACTAAACTTTATATTGCAAAACGAATATGCATCAAGACGATCAAGCATTCTTCCTAGTTTTGGCGCATGCTCTGGTTGGATTCCCTTCTTGGAACCACTTTCATAAAATTCCCTTAAGCCTTTGTGCGCAAATGATTTAATCATATTTATATTATACCGTGTAACGCTATGGGTGTCAAATAAGAAAATATAGTTCAGAAAAAATAAGATTCAGTAATTTTCCAGTTACCGTTTGCTTGATAAGCATATCTGATGAACGAATCTGCGGAAGATTCCTGGGAGCATCAGTATCCCGGACAGCATCCACGCCTAGTTCAGGCCGGGGAGATAAATCCATCCTGTAACCACAAAATAGAAAAAACCCGGAGTTGCAACCTCCGGGATTTTTCACATATTACTTGAGCACTTTTGTCGTTTTTGCCTAACGGTAGCCTAACATTAGTATAACATGTATGTTTTTTTCTGTATACCTAATAGTTTCCTTTTTTAATCTAATTTCTCATATAATTAAAATAATCGCGCCATTCGAATTCTGTACGGTATCATTGTATTGCGATTATTACGGAAATGGT
>OGZE01000711.1_pt1 | contig 24242 bp, 20 predicted proteins | sample 1576731 | NCBI WGS metagenome assembly OGZE01 (sample SAMEA3541503, study PRJEB24748) | human gut metagenome | biome: human gut; feature: human-associated habitat; material: faeces | place: China | collected 2012 | reverse complement strand
ATCACAGAGCGGGTGCTTGCGATGCCGTGCGTCAAACGTGTCGACGGCAAGGGGCTGATGCTCGGCGTCACGCTCGGCGGCATGGACAGCAAAACGGCCGCGGCGGCCTGCCTGGAGCATGGGCTGATTATTTTGACCGCAAAGGAAAAGCTGCGGATGCTGCCGCCGCTGACGATTACATATGCGGAAATCGACGAAGGGCTACAGAGTTTAAGAGAGGTGTTGTCACAATGAAGCATTTGTTAAAGCTGCTCGACCTTTCCGGCGAACAGATTACGGAACTGCTCAATCTGGGCGATCAGCTCAAATATGAGCAGAAACATGGCATCGACCACCAGAGGTTAAAGGGCCAGACGCTCGGTATGATCTTCCAGAAAAGCTCCACGCGCACGCGCGTATCGTTTGAGGTGGGCATCCACCAGCTCGGCGGCACGGGGCTGTTTCTTTCGGCCAACGACCTCCAGATCGGCCGCGGCGAACCGGTGCAGGATACGGCGCGCGTACTTTCGCGCTATCTTGACGGCGTCATGATCCGCACATTCGCGCAGCAGGAGGTCGAGGATCTCGCAAAATTCGGTTCCATTCCGGTCATCAACGGCCTGACCGATTTCTGCCATCCCTGCCAGGTGCTCGCCGACCTGATGACGGTACGCGAGCATAAAGGCGGTTTGGCGGGGCTGAAGCTCTGCTACATCGGCGACGGCAACAATATGGCCAATTCCCTGATCGTCGGCGGTTTAAAGGTAGGCATGAACGTGTCGGTCGCTACGCCGAAGGCGTACCAGCCGGATGGAACGGTGCTCTCGTTCGCGTCGGCTTATGGCGATAAATTCAGCCTGACCGACGACATCCATGCGGCGGCGGCCGGCGCCGACGTTGTTTTTACGGACGTCTGGGCGTCGATGGGCATGGAGGGCGAGGCGCAGCAGCGCCGCGCGGCCTTCACTGGCTATCAGGTCAACGACGAGCTTCTTTCCGTATGCGCCAGGGATGTTATGGTGCAGCACTGCCTGCCTGCGCACCGCGGCGAGGAGATTACGGAGTCCGTTTTCGAGGCGCACGCCAATGAAATCTTTGACGAGGCCGAGAACCGCCTGCACGCGCAGAAGGCCGTCATGGTCAAGCTCATGGAGAAGCCCCCGCTTTTTTGAAAAAAAGCTCGGCGAAAAACTTTCCGGCCTTTTTGAAAAAAGGCCTCAGCGAAAAACTTTAATCGGCTGCGCCGCGAACGGCGGGTTTGGCGCTGCGTGAAAACAGGCTGTGCCGCGAACAGCGGGGCGCCCGGGCACGCCTTGTCTTTCCGGCTGGAGCGGCGCGCATTTGACAGCGATACTCTGATAGGATAAAATGAGGTACGGAAACGCTTAAAAAACGCTTGAAAATAACCCTTTATCCAGAGAGGTGCCGATATGAATCATTTGCGCTGTACGGCGCTGCTGCTTGCCGCGCTGAAAATCGGACTGATCATCACTGGCGTAAGTACGTTCTGGCAGTATATCGTAACAGGTATCATCATAGTCATTGCCGCTTATTTTGAGGAAATCCAAAGCAAGCTGTCCTCAAAATTTTCCAAGGCACAAGCATGATAATGGAGACAGGACAAATGGATGGGAAGGTTGTTGTTATAGGAAGCCTGAATTATGACATAATCCTGAAAACAGACAGGATGCCGCTTAAGGGTGAGACCCACAACGCTGAAAGCTCACAATGCTGCTGCGGTGGAAAAGGCGGAAACCAGGCAGTACAATGTGCCAAATTAGGCATCCCCACTTATATGGCCGGACATGTGGGAAATGACTGCTACGGGGATATATTGATAAAGGGTCTTAAGGCATACGGCGTGGATACCGCCTATGTCAGACGCACATCTGCTGCCAGCGGCATGGGAATCGTACATACCCTGCGGGACGGAAGCGTCTTTGCCACCATAACCAAGGGCGCGAACCATACACTTAAGCACAAGGACGTGGATGAAATAGCCCATCTTCTGGATGAACATACGGTTCTGATCCTGCAGATGGAAATCCCGGTACAGGTCCTTGAATATGCAATCCAGACAGCTGCCAGCGCAGGGTGCACCATATTGTTCAACATGGCTCCTGCCATGGAGTTTGACGAGACATACATGAAAATGTGCCACTATCTTATCATGAATGAGGTGGAAGCACAGTTTTATACGGGAAAAGACTTAACCTCTGTCCCTGCGGCCAGGTCCGGACTGACTGAATTTGCAGGAAAAATGGGGAATACATGTATTTTCACCCTGGGGAAACAGGGAGCCATGGCATGCCGGGACCGTGGATTCCATTATAAGGAATCCTATTGTGTCAAAGCAGTGGAAACCACAGGAGCCGGCGACTCCTTTGTGGGCGGGCTTGCATACGGGGTGCTGAATCATATGGACTTAAGCAGTATGCTGGACTTCGCCACCTGCTGCAGCGCACTGACGGTCCAGGGCACAGGCGCCCAGGACTCCATGCCTGATATTCAGGCGGTCCTGGATTTTTACAGGAACTACTCAAAATGAAACAATCGTAAAATTGACAATCTTGGCATTTCATGTATACTTTATAGTGAAGATTTACGTGAATGATACAGGGGAGGGGTCTGATGATTCCATACGAAAGACGACAGATATTGCTAAATGAATTAGAAAAACAGGATATGGTAACCCTTAGTGATTTTGCCAGGGCATTACATGGCGTATCTGAGTCTACAATAAGAAGGGATTTGAAAATTCTGGAGGGCGAAGGTCAGATTGTCCTTCTGAGGGGCGGCGCGGCCAAAATCAAAACCGGCTCCTACGACACCCCGATTCATTCCAGAGGCTTATATAAAATCAAAGAAAAAGAAGCAATTGCAAGGACAGCGGCCAAACTTGTACATGACGGCGAAGTCATATACATTGATTCCGGGACCACCTGCCTGAAAATGATCTCTTACCTTAAGAATAAAAGAATCACCGTTGTTACGACCAATGCCATGGTTGTCCCCAGCATCTTGGAAACAGATATTCATGTAATCATGATTGGCGGGGATGTATTAAAATCCACAGCATCCATTGTGGGCAGCATAACGGATAACAGTTTAAAGGACATGTTTTTTGACAAGGCGTTTATCGGCGCAACCGGATATGACCTGCAGTCCGGCATCAACACCCCTGACAGCAGGGAAGCCAATAAAAAAAGGATCATCAAGGAAAACTCCTCCGAAGTATATGTACTGGCCGACAGCTCCAAATCAGGTAAACGCACCATGTGCAAGGCCATGGAACTGTCTGAGTGCACAATCATAACCGAACAGGAGACCGAACTGTTAAAAGAACATGCCAATTACATCCTTGCCAAGGATTAGGAGCGGTTATGGTAAACAAAAAGATACTCGGTATGGACATCGGCGGCACCAACCTGCGCATGGGCCTGGTGGATGAAACCCTGTCCGTGTCCGGCCTGGAGGTAATCCCTGCCAGGCAGGTATACCGGTCAGATAATACGCCTGAAGCCCTAAGCGCAGTGATAGAGGGCTACATAAACCGGCATCCGGACAGCGGACGCCCCCTTATGATAGCGGCCGGTTTCCCGTCCGTTGTTGATAAAAGCAGAAGGCGCCTGTATTCATCTACCAATTTCCCCGGCCTTGACGGCGTGGACATGGTCGGCTTCCTGGAGAAAAACCTGGGCATACCAACCATCATTGACCACGATGCCTACTACCTCCTGGCATATGACATCCACCAGTTCCGGCTTCCTCTAAGCGGGGCCGTAACCGGTTTTTATTTCGGCACAGGAATGGGCAATGCAATCTATATAAACGGAATGCCTTTTACAGGCAAAAATGGGGCTGCCGCGGAAGTGGGCCACATAAAGACAGGTTTAAGCAGCCGCCCCTGCAGCTGCGGCAATCAGGGGTGCATCGAGATGTATTGCTGCGGCAAGGCCCTTGAACAGCTGCAAAAAACATGCTTTGCAGATACGGATATCTCCGATCTGTTTACCAGGTGGGGGGATACCCGGGAATTGGACGAATTTGTCCATTATATGTCCGTGCCGGTGGTTGCGGAAGTGAATATCCTGGACCCGGAAGCGGTTGTCATTGGAGGCGGGATTGTCCAGATGAAGGATTTCCCCAAGAAAAAACTGGTACAATATATACTGGAAAACACCTTACGTGATCACAAGTGGAAGTATGATTCCGGTGTATCCGGTGGGGAGTGTCGTGTATGTCAATGGTGTGAACCCGGAAGAGCTGGAAGCAGGGGATGATATCAGTTTTTATATGACAGAAGATGTTGTGGCAACGCATCGGATTGGAGGAGTTGACAAAGCAGGGAAGTGCGTTACCACTTATGGGGTGAATAACCTTGATTCAGAAGGTAATCAAATCAATGACGCAAAAGCCGTTGATTTTGATCATATAATCGGGCGGGTGGAATACTCAATTCCGATCGTAGGATATGTGTATATGTTGATAAGGACGACGTCGGGAAAGGCAGGTGTGATCATTATAGTCCTTAGCCTATTCGCAGTTTCACGAATCCTGCAATACTTAGAGAAGGAGAAGAGAAGATGAAAGAAACAAACAAAAGCAGAAACAAATCAAAAATGGCAGCAGTCATTGCCGTATTACTTGTGTGCGTTTTGGCTGTCGGAGGTACGATTGCGTATCTGACAACTCACAGTAAATTAACCAACTCATTCACAGTAGGTAATATCGGACCGATCGAACCAGAGAAACCAGGTCCGGATCCTGAAGTACCGATTGACCCAGACGATACAACAAAATTAAATGGAAACCTGTATGAGCCACATTGGGTAGCAGATTCAAAATTGATGCCGGGAAACACTGTTGCGAAAGACCCGTATGTAGGTGTTGGACCTGGAAGTGAAGCATGTGATGTGTATGTTTACGTAACAAATGAAATGGTAAACAATCAGATGATGTATTTTGCAATGAATGAGGGATGGTCTGCAGTGGAAGCTGACGCGATTACAGTAGATCAGAAAACATATTACACAGGCGGTCTGTTCAAATATGATGCAGGTTTAGATGCATCTAATGTAAAAGATAAAAATGTGTGGACAGACAAAGCGCTGTTTGATAACGTACTTGTTTCCAAAGATGCAAATATCGAAGACTTTGTAGCAAAAGAAGATGCTACAGGCAGAACAATTACTGTACAGGCATTCTTGCATCAGTCAAAAGATGCTCAGGGAACAGAGATTGAAGACAATGTAATCTTAGAAGCAGCCAAAAAAGCATTTGGTATTACAAAATAATTGAAAAAGATAAATTTACATAATCATTTAAAAATATGCAGGATTTGATTAGCGAATAAAATAGGAAGCAGGAGGAGAGAGCTATGAAAAGTATGAAAGAAAGGATAACAATTATTTGTATTATTTCGATATTGCTTTGTGCTCTTTCCTCCGTTGCTTTTTCAACGAGTGAAGGCACAGCGGAAAATATTATTTCGTTTGGCAGGCTGAAAATTCAGCTGATCAATAACAGGATGGATGAAAATGGAGAAGAAGTCTCCGTAACGACAGAAGAGGAAAAGTTAAACGGGAATCAGGTATCTCGTATCATAAAAGTAAAAAATATATGTGAACACCCGGTATATGTCAGGGTCAAGATTGAGTTTAGCGGTGAAGATAAACAAGGAAAGTTTCAGGCGGGAGAGTATGTCTCGTTCCAAGATCCGACCGGAGAATGGGTAAAACATGGAGAGTGGTATTACCATAGCAAAGCGCTGGAGCAGGATCAGGTGACGGGCAATCTTTTTGAGGAACTGATATTTGATTTAGATAGATTAAAGACAGACCATGCAGGAAGCAAAATTGAATTTGTAGTTTCCGCACAGGCTGTTCAAAGTGAAAATAACGGAACATCGGCAGAGACAGCGAATGGCTGGCCGAAGGAGGCAGAATAATGAAGAGAGAAAACGAAAGGCAAATTAAGAAAAATTTATCAAAGATCTTGGGTGTGCTGGTACTCTGTCTTATAATGCCTCTCTTATTTTCAATTTCTGCAGAGGCGAAAGAAGCAGAGGAATCTCAGCAGCAAGAGAAAGTGCAGCAAACAGAGAGAATAAACGAAATTAATACATTTGAAGATTTTTTTATTTTTGCAATGGCAAGTCAGACACTGGATTACGAGGGACACAGGGTGGTCCTAAATACAGATTTGGATCTTACAGATGCTGATATTAAGGCCATGTTGGAAAAATATGGTGTAACGCATCTTACGGTTGGAACGAAGGACAGACCGTTTAAAGGAACGTTTGATGGTCAAAATCATAGAATCAAAGGTCTTGTCTATGAACCGAATATTATAAAGGACCCGAATAGTGGATTGTTTTCTTTTACAGATGGAGCCACTATTCAGAATCTTACTCTGGAAAATGCAGATATAGAAGCAATTTATCAAGGCGGAATTGTGGTTGGTCATGCAAAAAACACACACCTGGAAAATCTGACAGTTTTAAACAGTAAGATCAAGCTGTCTCCGGCAAACAATGTAATCTCGCTGATTACAAACCTTGGATTCTGTGGTGGAGGAATCGCAGGAATTATGGAAGACAGCGTAATGTATAACTGTGAGATCAGTGGAACAGAGATTGTTAATAACAGTACATCGGGAGTCACCGGAGTCGGAGGAGAAGGTCTGTATATGGGCGGTCTGGTCGGCTGGGCAGAAGATTCTACGATCGAATATTCAAGAGTACGTTCTAATTATGTGGGAGAAAGCAATGAATTACAGGAAAGCGTTGTCAGAAATGATTATGATATCACAGTCGGCGCTCTTGGAGGAAAATCCGTTTATGCCGGAGGAATTGTCGGTGGTGTGAATACAGCTGATGGAGAAACAAGGATTGTAGATTGTTTCTGTACAGCAGACGTATCTTTTTATGCGGCAAACTATGTCGCAGTCGGTTCGGGAATTGCGGGATATGCAGGCGGTATCACAGGTGCACTTAGGGGAAATTCCCACATTGAGCGATGTCATTATGCCGGAAATATTCATTCCAAACAGTACAATGCCATCCTTGTGATTCCGATTATTCAGACAGATGTAAACATCAGTGGTATTGCAAATATTAAAGAGAGTCAGGCAACGGTGACAGATTCCTATTTTAAACGAAGTGAAAGCAGTAGCAGTAAAACGATAAGAGCGGTGGAAGATTGGAACGATACGCCACAGTATTCGGCAAAAGATGATAAAACATATGAAGATCGTGAGTTCTGGAAAGATCATGACTATGATTTTGAAGGAACAAAAATCAGAGGAGAAGCTACAGAGCACATCAATAAATGGGTAATGGATTATGATTTGGGAATTCCGGTTCACGGAAGCCATATGTCTGTGACATTTGACTTCCCGGGAGCAGGGGTGGTATCCGTTGATCCGACTGCGCTTGTCAATGAAAAGGTATCAACGGATGACGCATACCATTTTGCAGTCCAGGGCATCCACCCTCGCGGGGATGTCAATGCAACGCTGGAAGTAAATCCGGTGGACAGCAATCCGGAAGATAAGATTACCGAATACGAGTTTGCCGGATGGTTTAAGCAGAAAGACGTAGGAAAAGATTCTGTATCGGATATGTCTGAACTGGAAGCAATCACACATGCAGAAGGAGCAGAACCGGTCAGTCAGGAACAAAGGTACACATTTAAATTTGGAAATAACGAGACAGATAAGGATTTGTATATTGCCTGTCTGAAAGCCCGGATTGCATTCCATGAACTTGACGGAATGGAGATGACAAGCGATACGAAATACTATACTTATCGGGAAAACCTGGCAGATGTTGTGCCGACGGTTACGCCGGATGGAGCCGTATTCTATGGATGGACAACGGAGCCAAATCCGGACGAATCAGGCGGTGGCTATTCCGCGATTACTTCCGGAAAATTGGAAGAACTTTTGAATAAGGGCGCAATTTACCATGCAGGAGATCCGGTTGAGAAAACCATGGAGTTGTATCCAATCTTTACAAGTTATATCACAAATATCAAAACAGTGTTTGAAGGACATGAACAGGATGAAAGTGAGCTTGTATCCGAGCGGCAAGGTGTTGGTCACACGTCTATTGGAAGCGATGACACTGGTGTATTCATTCAGGTGACAGGAGCAGAAGCAGATGGCGCATTTCCGGCAGGATATCGTTTCCTTGGATGGTATCAGCAGATCGGAGTTGATGAGCAGGGACAGCCAATCGAGGCGCGAGTCAGCAATGAGCAGACATACTATGTGCCGGATGTGTCGAAAGAAGTAACCTATACGGCGCGGTTTGAGTATTGTATAGATTATTATGTGAATACAAAAGACAATGATAAAGTGGATGGTGAATACCAATATTGGAACTTTTATTCTGAGTGGGTGAGGTATCAGTCTGCGTTTGATGGAACTTATGCAATGGAAATTGCACCAAAAGATTATGAGCATAATCTTTCGCATTGGTCTTTGAACAATAATGGCGGAGATTCCTGTGAAGGCGGAGATGAGATTTCGGGAGAAGACCTGATTATCAAGACGCCAATTTCTGCATATGGGCATTGGGAGGGCACTGGAACTTTTCAGTTGTCGATGCGTAGTGATTTTCCAAATGCGGCACAGTTATCCATGTCCGGAGATGCGCACCTCTTTAATGATTTTACTGTTCGAGCTCAAGTAAAAGATGGATATCAGTTTGTATTTTGGGCAGAAGAAGACCAAACGACGACGTTGTGGATGAATACAGAAAATCCGGTTACGTTTAGGAAACCACATTCGTCTCTTTCACAATATAGAATAGAAGCGCATCTTGCAGCGCAGCTCAATTTCCATTATAAAACAGGTCAAGAAGTAAAAACTGTTTTACGAAGATATCAAGATCTGGTATTCCAAGAAGAGAATGTATTTGAGGATTATCGCTATCCATTCTCCACAGGAACGACGATTCAGGATGAGAGGGCAAAATTGGAACGCGGAGGATCCCCAACAGAAGGAGACATGGCAATCGAATCTGGTGAAGCAGGTGTTACATATGAATTCCTCGGATGGATCCAGGCAAAAGAGGTTAATTCACAGGAAAACGGAGGTATTGTAAAAGGCGGTGCAGAGTGGAATTATATCTACGATGTAGAAAATGACCCGTATTGTACTTCTGATGCAGACAAGGCATTGCCATATCTTCTTAAGGATGATGCAGTTGTTACGGAGACAATGGAACTTTATCCGGTATATGTAAAATATGACATCAAGACGACAACGAATATTCATCAGATGGCAGAACTTCCAAACGGAGTTCAGTATCCAAATGTACCGTCATATGAGTTGGTAATGGATGAAAATACAGGAAAAGGAACTGCAACAATAACATTGACCGCAGAGACAAATGTTACTCCGGTAAGAGAAGGCGAAGATGCGAAATATGAACTTGTCGGATTCAAGTGTACCTTATCAGACGGAAAGGTTACAGATCTGTGGGGAACAGGTACTCCAAATGGAAATAGCTACACCTTCCAGATGACCGTAGAAGCGGGAAAATCGTATACATTTATGTCTATTTATAATCCGGCTTTCGTTGTATATCATATGGATGGTCAGGGCCTGGAAGACAGTACGCATCTGGAGACAAGAAATGTAGGACAGCCGTTAGGACTGATGCCGGAAATAAATTACGACAGAATGCCAGAAGAACTTAAGAATGCATATATGATTGGCTGGACGGAAGAGAAGCCGAATGGATGGTATCACTACTATGCTTCAAAAGAAGCATATGATCAGACGCCGCTTCCACTTGTAAACGAGAAAACGACTGTCGAGCATTCCATGGATCTATGGCCGGTATTTGTTCAGGTTTCTGCAGAGGTAAACAGTAATATTGACCAGACTATTCAGGAGAACGGTGGAGATCCGGCAACCGTGCGTTATGTACAAAATGATCACAATGTATTTTCTCTTGTAGCAAAAGAGTATGCAGGCTATGCGTTTAAAGGATGGTACACGGGATATGTATCTGATGAAGATCCTGGAACATTACTGACGGAAGAGAGTACATATCTGATTCCGGAGTCTGAACTGTTTGCAAATGGAAAATACACAGCAGTATATGCACAGTCGATCGATATCAATTATTATGATTTTAACGGAAATATTATCTACACAGCAAAGACGACAGCCGATGAGAATCGGACATTTGTGAGCAAAGATCCTGAGGATCCAAAGAAAGAAGTTCCGATCGATACAGAAGCATTTGTACAGATTGAAGAAAAGATAAAAGAGATACAGGAAGCAAGTGGCACGAACCTGAAATTCGTTGAGTGGCGCTGGTGGAACGAGGCGGAACAAAAATATGTGAGCTGGGAAGAGTTTAAAGACACAGAGGTTACGCAGTCTATGAATTTATATCCGGTGGCATATGCAATTACGTTTTTAGACTCAGAAGAGAGTGTGTATGACGGTATGGTCTATTCTGTGAGTGAAGGTGAAGATGGAACAAGAGAGCTGAATACACTATTTACCAAAAAATATACACAGCCTGAAATCAAGATTGCAGTGGAAGAAGTTGCAGGTCAGCATGACACGCCAGATATAATGAAGAAGGGCATCCAGGGTATTCGAACCAATGTATACATGTCAGGTGAGCCGGATAAAGAGGGCAATCCAACGTATGTAAGCGCCAGTGAGGGAAGCGTTCCGACAGATGAGAATGGTATGGCAGTACATAAGCTGTATGGACGTCTGGTTGTTCGCAAGTCTTATATTGGATTGAAAACAGACGGAATGGTACTTGTAAATGTTCAGAAGCTGGATGACTCCGGAAATCCGGATGGAGCTTTATTTAGTGTGCCGCTTGCAGTGAAAGACGGAGAAGGCAGGACAGAAGTGAAACTGCCGCTTGGAAACTATCGAGTTTCAGAAGACATGACCTGGGCATGGCGAGATCAGGCAGACAGTGTGATGCTGAATGGTCAGGCACAGACAGGTTTTGATCAGAGTGGAACGACAGATGTGACGATTGATATCTTGCAGTCTGAAATCATTGTATATGGTAATGCAAGACAGAATGAAAAATGGTTCTCTGATTTCTGTGAAATGAAAAATGTATTCGGCAGTGAAGTACAGGCAGGAGGAAATTGATCATGGCAGATAGAAAAAGACAAAAAAAGAAAAACAGACTCCGGCTTCAGGAACGAGTCGGAGTGGCCGTTCTCAGTATCGTTCTGATTGCTTGTATTTTCGTTGTGGGTGCAGTTGCATACTTACAGCGCGAAGCAAAACTTGTGAACACATTTGAAACAGGAATTGTGGAAACGGAAGTGCAGGAGAATTTTGATGGGGCTGTAAAGAGTAATGTATTCTTGAAAAATACAGGAACAGTTGACGAATATCTCCGGGCAAAGATTCTGATTTACTATGAAGACAACGAAGGAAATATTGTTGGAGAAGTTCCGGCAGAAGGAATGGACTATCAGATAGACTGGGGAGACAGCGCACAATGGCTGAAAAGCAGCAATGGATATTATTATTACGCAGCTCCGGTAAAGAGTGGTGATGCAACAGATGTGCTGATTCAAGAATGTCGGGAAACAGAAAAAGAGAATCGTCATCTTGTTGTTGACATTCTTGCGGAGGCCATTCAGGCAGAACCGACTACTGCGGTGGAAGATGCGTGGGAAAGTCAGGTTTCGGTGAAAGCAGACGGAACGCTTGAGCTGAAACAGCAGAATTAAGCGGGCAGAAAGAGAGGAAGATAAAGATGAGGAAAAAGAGACGGAACAAGATTGGAATCTTCCAAAAGACCGTATTCCCAAAGAAAAAAGTGGCTGTGAGTGTTATGCTGTTTGCAGTGCTGATGCAGCTGGTCATGCAGCCGATGTCTGTACATGCTTCCATACAGTCCGCTTCTGGCAAAAATGCAGTTCCTGAAGTGAGTTATCATGGAAAAGAGCAAAGCATTACTTTTAAAAACACCGATGGAACCGATCTGTTTCAGGGGTTCAAAAATCTGATGCCGGGCGATGTGCGTGAACAGGAGATGATCCTGAAAGCCAAAAATATTACGCATGAAACAAGTTTCTATTTGAGAGCAGAGTGTGACGATGAGACGCGGGAGATTTTAAAAGATGTGAGAATGGATCTCTATGCGAATGACCGGCTTGTCGTTGAAAATGGACTGATCCTGGAAAATGTGAAGCTGGGAACCGTTTCCGATAAGACGTCAATCCAACTGAAAGCAGTGCTGAAAGTCCCGACGTCACTGGGAAATGAAGTGGCAGGCAGAGAGTTTCCTGTGAAATGGTATTTTAGCGCACAGCAGGATGGGGACGAAATCGTAAGTGTCAGTCCCTCTGATCCGGATGCAGGTCAAAATAATGGGATTATCCAGACCGGTGATGAATCCGGGCAAGGGCTGACGCTGCTTTTGATCGTGGCAGGAGTATCCCTTCTTATTATTATAGTGATCGTGATCTGTAAAATTTTCAGGAAAAAATAGAAATGATATTGACATTTCAGGCAATACGGTGTAAAGTCCTATTGTTACAAATGAATGATGCAAACTTTCTCTTATTCAGAGCAGTGGAGGTACAAAGGATCTGTGAAGCTGCGGCAACCCCGTCAAGGAAGGTGCCAACCTGAGCGAGCAATCGAACAATAAGAGGATTGTTTTGGTAAAGAACAGTCCGCTTTTTGGCGGGCTGTTTTTATTAGAAGAGATGCAGTCCGAAAAGAGAGAAAGAAACAAAGAAGGAGGAACAAAATGGAAAAATTATTATTTACATCGGAATCTGTTACAGAGGGACATCCGGATAAGATCTGTGATGCGATTTCAGATGCGATCCTGGACGCTTTGATGGAGCAGGATCCGATGAGCCGTGTTGCATGTGAGACTTGCGTGACAACCGGTATGGTCATGGTCATGGGAGAGATTACAACAAAAGCATATGTAGATATTCCGAGAATTGTAAGAGATACAGTGCGTGAGATCGGATACACAAGAGGAAAGTTCGGATTTGATGCAGATACATGCAGCGTGCTGACAACGATCGATGAGCAGTCGGCAGATATTGCGCTTGGAGTGGACAAGGCGCTGGAAGCAAAAGAAAATAAAATGTCCGATAATGAACTGGAAGCAATCGGAGCAGGAGATCAGGGTATGATGTTTGGATATGCATCCAACGAAACAGCAGAATTTATGCCGTATCCGATCGCAATGGCACACAAACTTGCCCTTCAGCTGACAAAAGTGCGCAAGGACGGAACGCTCTCTTACCTGCGTCCGGACGGAAAGACACAGGTAACAGTAGAGTATGATGAGAATGGAACTCCGAAACGTCTGGATGCAGTGGTACTTTCTACACAGCATGATCCGGATGTGACACAGGAACAGATCCACGCAGATATCAAGAAATATGTATTTGACGAGATCATCCCGGCTGAGATGGTAGATGAACATACAAAATTCTTCATCAATCCGACAGGCCGTTTTGTGATCGGCGGACCACACGGAGACAGCGGTCTGACCGGAAGAAAGATTATTGTAGATACTTACGGCGGAATGGCACGTCACGGCGGCGGGGCATTCTCCGGAAAAGACTGTACAAAGGTAGACCGTTCTGCGGCATATGCAGCACGTTATGCAGCAAAGAACATTGTGGCAGCAGGACTGGCTGACAAGTGCGAAATTCAGCTTTCTTATGCGATCGGTGTTGCTCAGCCGACTTCCATTATGGTAGATACATTCGGAACAGGAAAAGTATCCGAAGAAAAACTGGTGGAGATCGTGCGTGAGAACTTTGATCTTCGTCCGGCAGGAATCATCAAAATGCTGGATTTAAGACGTCCGATCTACAAACAGACTTCTTCTTACGGACACTTTGGAAGAAACGATCTGAATCTTCCGTGGGAAAAACTGGACAAAGCAGAAGTATTGAAAAAATATTTATAACAGTAGACGGAATGCCTCTTTTGGTTTATAGTAATACGAAAGAGGTGCGGAAAATAAAAAAGAAGGACAGGGACCTGCACCAGGGACTGTCCTCTTTTCTGTATTAGAGCATGCAGGATGGGAGGCGATGAAGATGAAATTAAAAACCAAGCTGATTCTTGCGTTTATGATCGTGATGATTCTGCCTACATTGTTTACAACTGTAGCGATGACGGCATTTGCGCCAAAAGCGGTGAATGATATTCAGGAATTATATCTGATCATTGTATTTTGCACGGCATCAGCTCTGATCTTCTGGATTTACAGGACGGTTTCACTGCCGCTTGCAAAACTGCAGGCAGCGGCCCGCAATATCAAAGAGGGCAATCTGGATTTTGAAATTAAGAATGAGACCAATGATGAAATCGGACAGCTCTGTCAGGATTTTGAAGAGATGCGTTTGAGACTGAAGGCAAACGCAGAAGAAAAGGTGGCATACGATAAAGAGAACAAAGAATTGATCAGTAATATTTCCCATGATCTGAAGACACCGATCACGGCTATCAAAGGTTATGTGGAAGGAATTATGGATGGAGTTGCAGACACTCCGGAGAAGATGGACAGATATATCAAGACCATCTACAATAAGGCGAATGAAATGGATCTTCTGATCAATGAACTGACATTCTATTCCAAGATCGATACGAACCGTATTCCGTATAATTTTACGACGATCTCGGCAAAGCAGTATTTTGGTGACTGTGCAGAGGATTTGTTTATGGAACTGGAGGCAAAGGGCGTACAGTTTCGGTATAGAAATTATCTGGAGACAGATTCTAAGGTGATTGTGGATCCGGAGCAGCTTCGAAGAGTGATCAGCAATATTGTAGGGAATTCTGTAAAATATATGGATAAGTCAGATCCTTCCATTACCATGGATTTAAAGGATGTAGGGGATTTTGTTCAGATTGAACTGGGAGACAACGGAAAAGGGATTGCGGCGAAAGATCTTCCGAATATATTTGACCGGTTTTACCGGACAGATGCGTCACGGAATTCTTCCAAAGGCGGAAGCGGGATCGGGCTTTCGATCGTGAAAAAAATTGTAGAAGAGCATGGCGGAAAGATCTGGGCTACCAGTGAAGAGGGCGTCGGGACAACCATGTACTTTGTAATCAGAAAATATCAGGAGGTACCAATGAATGAGTAAACGAATATTGATTGTAGAAGATGAGGAAAGTATTGCAGATTTAGAGCGGGACTATCTGGAGTTGAGCGGATTTCAGGTAGAAGTGGCAAATGACGGAGAGACAGGGCTTAACAAGGCAATGAAAGAGGAGTTTGATCTGATCATTCTGGATCTGATGCTTCCGGGAGTGGATGGGTTTGAAATCTGCCGTGAAGTGCGGAGTCAGAAAAATACACCGATCATTATGGTATCTGCAAAGAAGGATGACATTGACAAGATCCGTGGTCTCGGACTGGGAGCAGACGATTATATGACAAAGCCATTCAGCCCGAGTGAGCTGGTGGCAAGAGTGAAGGCGCATTTGTCCCGTTATGAGCGTCTGATCGGAAGCAATGTAGAAGAAAATGATGTGATCGAGATCCGTGGTCTGAAGATCGATACGACAGCGAGAAGGGTGTGGGTGAATGGAGAAGAACGTTCCTTTACGACAAAAGAATTTGATCTTTTAACGTTCCTTGCAGGACATCCGAATCATGTATATACAAAAGAAGAGTTGTTCCGGGAAATCTGGGATATGGAATCTGTAGGGGATATTGCGACTGTGACGGTGCATATTAAGAAAATCAGAGAAAAGATTGAATATGATACATCACATCCGCAGTATATAGAGACAATATGGGGAGTAGGATACCGGTTTAAGGTGTAAAAAGATGAAAACAGATTGGCAGAATGTGCACAGTAAAGTTCAGGAAAAAAGAAAAAAAGTAACATTTAACACGATGCAGATCATTGCGTTTGGATTTTTAGGAGTGATTTTTCTCGGAAGTATCCTGTTATATCTTCCGATCAGTAATCAGGAGCCGATTGCGTATCTGGACGCACTGTTCGTATCGGTTTCGGCCGTGTGTGTGACAGGGCTGGTCACTGTATTTCCGGCTGCACAGTTTACCTTGTTTGGAAAGGTAGTACTGCTGGGGCTGATCCAGATCGGAGGACTGGGTGTCATCGCATGTACGATGGCGGTATTTCTGGCAATTCGCAAGAAGATCACCATGAAGAGCAGGGTTATGATCCAGCAGACATACAATCTGGAGACGTTGAGCGGAATGGTACGGTTTATTATCCGGATTCTGAAGGGAACAGTTCTTGTAGAGGGCATCGGAGCGGTGTTATTTGCGTTTCATTTTGTTCCTGAGTATGGATTTATCAAAGGTGTAGCATACGGGATTTTTCATTCTGTTTCTGCATTTTGTAATGCAGGCATTGACGTGCTTGGCACTTCCAGCTTTATGGAGTATGTAAGCTCACCTCTTGTCAGTCTGACTACGATGTTTTTGATCGTTGCGGGAGGACTCGGATTCACAGTCTGGCATGATGTGCGAATGAACCTGCAGGATGTGGCAGGACAGAAACGCCCCTTAAAACGCTTGTTTACGAGATTGCATCTTCAGTCCAAGATGGTGATCGTCATGACAGCGGGATTGATCATGATAGGAACGCTGGGATATTTTCTGCTGGAGTATCACAATGATGCAACCATCGGAAAGCTTGGATTTGGTGAAAAGCTTCTGGCATCCGGATTTCAGTCCGTGACGACGAGAACAGCTGGATTTGCTACAGTTTCTCAGGCAGAACTGACTTCGGCATCCAAGTTGTTTGGATGTATTCTGATGTTTATCGGAGGTTCTCCGGGAGGTACGGCGGGCGGTATCAAGACGACGACAATGGCCATCTTGCTGCTCACCTGTGCTGCAGTGATCCGGGGAAGAAAATCAACGGAGTGTTTCGGAAGACGGCTTGCAGAATCCAATGTACGTTCCGGGATTGCGATTGTATTTCTTACATTTGCAATCTGGCTGACAGGTCTGTTCGGACTTGCTGTTTTAGAGCCTGATGAGCGGTTTATCGACTTGATGTACGAGGCGACCTCCGCGATCGGAACGGTGGGACTTTCCGCAGATCTGACGCCGTCGCTGACAAGAGGCAGTCATGTGATCCTGATGATCCTCATGTATGTGGGGCGAATCGGGCCGATCACCATGGCGCTGGTATTTGCCGGAAGAGAAGATATGCAGGCAAAATTCAGGGATTTGCCGGAAAAACGGATTATGTTAGGATAGAAGGGGTAGAAAGACATGAAAAAACAATTTGCAGTGTTCGGATTGGGAAGTTTTGGGCGGAGTGTTGCCCTGACACTGGAAAATCTGGGATGCGATGTAGTGGTAGTAGATAAATCATATGAAAAGATCCAGGAGATTTCAGATATGGTCTCTTATGCGATGCGGGCGGATGTATCGGATCCTGATGCACTTCATGCACTGGGAGGAAGAAATCTGGACGGAGCAGTCGTTGCAGTCTCTGAAAGTCTGGAAGCGAGCATTATGGCCACGATTATCTCCAAAGAGATGGGAATCCCGTATGTGCTCGCAAAGGCGAAAGATGAGCTGCAGGGCGCAATCCTCGAAAAGGTGGGGGCAGATGCCATTGCCTATCCAGAGTGCGATATGGGGGAACGGGTGGCAAAAAGCCTGATGTCCACGGCATTTGCAGACTGGATCGAATTGTCCTCCGAATACAGCATGGCAGAAGTGGTGATTCCGGAAAAATGGGTCGGAAGAAGCTTAAGCGAATTGAAGATCCGTGAGCAGTACGGGATCAATGTGGTTGGAATCATTCAGGGAGTGCAGGTGGATGTTACACTGGATCCGTATGAGCCGCTTCCGGAGGGAGCGATTCTGATTCTGATCGGAGCCACTTCGGTTTTGGAAAAATTTCATACATGGAAGTAAGAAAGATGATCACAAGTACAAGTAATCAAAGAGTAAAAGAATTATCTCAAATACAGAAAAAAAGTAAAATACGCAGCCGCGAAGGAATCTTTATTGCGGAAGGAATCCGCATGGTCAGAGAAACACCTCATGAGCGCCTGGTAGGTCTGTACTTTTCGGAGAGTTTTGAAAAAAAGTATGGAAAAGAAGTGCTGGATGTGATTTCAGGGGGAGACTTAAAAGTCCGGGAGCAGATCCGCAAAAAGACGGAAATCTTGTCTGATGCGGTATTTTCTTATGTGTCTGATACCAAGACGCCGCAGGGAGTACTGGCAGTTGTGCATCAGATGGAATATACTTTGGGTCAGATGACAGAGGGAGCTATTCCGCATTTGATGATCTTAGACAATCTGCAGGATCCGGGCAATCTGGGAACAATCTTTCGAACAGCGGAGGCTGCCGGAGTGACAGGTATCATAATGAGCCGGGATTGCGTGGATATTTACAACCCAAAGACGATCCGCTCCACCATGGGAGCACTTTACCGGATGCCGTTTTTGTATGTGGATGATCTGAAAGAGACGATCCACACGTTGAAAGAACAGAATATCAAAAGCTATGCGGCACATCTGGATGGGAAAAATACCTATGATAAAGAAGACTATAGACAGGGAACTGCTTTCCTGATTGGAAATGAAGGAAATGGGCTCAGAGAAGAGATCGCACAGTGTGCCGACACTTGGATCCGAATCCCGATGTGTGGACAGGTGGAGTCATTAAATGCGGCGGTGGCAGCAACAGTTCTGATGTTTGAAGTCAGCAGACAGCGGAGAGGATAACACGTTTTCAGAAATTGACAGGGGTGATAGTATGGAACCATTGTTAGATCTGACAAAAGAATATGGTCTGGTGCTGGATGGCGGCGGGGCAAGAGGAGCCTATCAGATCGGTGCGTGGACAGCGCTTGAGGAAGCAGGCGTGAAGGTCTGCGCGGTGGCAGGGACTTCTGTAGGAGCATTAAACGGTGCTCTGATCTGCATGGACAGTGTGGAGAATGCACAGAAGATCTGGGCAGAGATGAAGTTTTCCAGAGTCATGGATGTGGATGATGAGTGGATGCAGCATCTGTTCAGCAAAGATGGAAAAATAAAGGAAGTATTTTCTGAACTCTGGAAAAAACTTTCAGATGGAGGTGTGGATATTACCCCGCTTCGAAATCTGATCCACGAAATGGTGGATGAAGAGAAAATCCGACATTCGGGAAAGGAGTTCTGTCTTCTGACATTTTCTGTGACGGATATGAAAGAGCTGGATCTTTCGCTGGAAGATATTCCTGAAGGCGCTCTGGAAGATTTTTTGCTTGCCAGTGCTTATCTGCTTGGATTTAAAAATGAAAGGTTGCAGGGAAAGCGTTATATTGACGGAGGCGTGATCAACAATGTTCCGTTGAACTCCCTGTTAAACCGTGGGTATAAGGATATTATTACCATCCGGATCCATGGACCGGGAAGAGAGCCCAGGGCAAATATTCCGGAAGACGGTGAGGTTCATGAGATCAGCCCGAGAGTGCGGCTGGGAAGTATTCTGGAATTTGACAGCAAAAGAAGCCGGCAGAATCTGAAGATCGGGTATTATGATGCAAAACGGATGCTCTATGGTCTGGAAGGAGTTATATATTATCTGGAGCAGACCCATGAGGAGACGTGGTATGAAGACAGATTATGCGAGATTCCGGATCTGGAGAAAGCCGAGATGGCATTTGTACTGAAGCTTCCCATTGGGTGTTCTGCCAAAGAGCTGTATCTGGCAATGCTGGAAGCAAGCGCCAAGCTGCTTCGCATTCCCAAATATCAGATCTATACTGTGGATCAGCTCCGTGATCTGGTACAGGAACATTATGAGAAACTGGAAGATCAGATGCATCTTCCGAGATTTACACACACATTGATTCAGATAGAAAGGAACAGAACTATGAACTTAAAAGGAAGAAATTTTTTGACACTCAAAGATTTTACACCGGAAGAGATCACATATCTTCTGAATCTGGCAGCAGATCTGAAAGAGAAGAAGAAAAACGGCGAGCCGGTTGATTTCTACAGGGGCAAAAATATTGCACTGATTTTTGAGAAGACCAGTACAAGAACACGCTGTGCATTTGAAGTTGCAGCACATGATTTGGGCATGGGTTCTACCTATCTGGATCCGACCGGTTCTCAGATCGGAAAGAAGGAAAGTATCGAGGATACTGCAAGAGTACTGGGAAGAATGTATGATGGAATCGAGTACCGCGGATATGGACAGGAGATTGTGGAGGAACTTGCAAAATATGCAGGGGTTCCGGTATGGAACGGTCTGACCAATGAATATCATCCGACGCAGATGTTGGCAGATATGCTCACGATCCGTGAGAATTTCGGTACTTTAAAAGGTCTGAAACTGGTGTACATGGGTGATGCAAGATACAATATGGGAAATTCTCTGATGATCGTCTGCGCGAAGCTGGGACTGGATTTTGTGGCTTGTACAACAGAAAAGTATTTCCCGAATGAGGAACTGGTAGAGACATGCCGCGGATATGCAAAAGAGTCAGGAGCAACGATCACACTGACAGAGAATGTAGAAGAAGGAACAAAGGATGCGGATGTTATCTATACCGATGTCTGGGTATCTATGGGAGAGCCGGATGAAGTCTGGGAAGAGAGAATCCGTGAATTGTCTCCATATAAAGTGACAAAAGAAGTGATGGCAAATGCAAAAGAGTCTGCGATCTTTTTACACTGCCTGCCGGCATTCCATGATCTGAAGACAAAGATCGGAAAAGAGATGGGAGAACGGTTTGGCATTACAGATATGGAAGTGACGGATGAAGTATTTGAATCCGCACAGTCCAAAGTATTTGATGAAGCAGAAAACCGGATGCATACGATCAAAGCTGTGATGGCAGCGACACTGGGAGAGATGTAATTGAAAGCGGAAATTTTAAAAATGCTGCGGGAGAGTCAGGACTATGTTTCCGGGCAGCAGATCTGTGAGCGGTTCCAGGTATCCAGAACTGCAGTCTGGAAGGTGATCAAACAACTGAAAGAGGAAGGGTATGAAGTGGAAGCGGTACGCAACAGAGGGTATCGCCTCTCTTCTCTTCCGGATATTCTCTCCCGGGAGGAGATCGTCAGTCAGATAGATACTGTCTGGGCAGGACAAAACGTGTATTATTTTACAGAAACAGATTCCACCAATATTCAGGCGAAAAGAATGGGAGATCAGGGGGCGCCTCACGGAACTCTGGCAGCAGCAGGACAGCAGACTGCCGGAAAAGGCAGAAGAGGAAGAACCTGGGAGTCTCCGGCGGATCAGAATATTTATATGTCACTTCTTTTGCGTCCGGAGATCGCACCGGTCAAAGCACCCATGTTGACTCTGGTTATGGCATATGCGGCTGCAATGGCGCTTCGGGAATGTACGGGTCTGGATATACAGATTAAGTGGCCCAATGATCTGGTTATCAACGGGAAAAAAATCTGCGGAATCCTGACGGAAATGAGCACAGAGATTGATTATATCAATTATGTTGTCATTGGAATCGGGATCAATACTAATATTGAACAATTTCCGGAAGAACTAAAGCAGACTGCCACATCACTTCGGATTGAAGCAGGACACAGTATCAGACGCAGTCCACTCATTGCAGCAATTATGCGGTGGTTTGAAAAAGCATATGCCGAATTCATGAAAACGGAAGATCTTTCGGGAATCCAAAAAGCATACAATGAATTGCTTGTGAATTGCGGACGTGAGGTCCGGGTTCTGGAGCCAAAGGGAGAATGGCAGGCAGAAGCTCTTGGAATCAATAACGGTGGTGAGCTGCTTGTAAGAAAAGCGGATGGAAGTGAAACAGCGGTCTATGCGGGAGAAGTTTCCGTGCGCGGTATTTACGGATATGTTTAGTCATATAAGAAAGGAAACTGAAAATGGAAGAAGAAATTGTGCTTTGTGCGGCGAACTCTTATGAGCAGAAATACTATCTGAATCCCGAGTTTGAAATGCTGCCTGAAAGTATCAAGCAGGAATTGAATATTATGTGTGTACTCTACACAGAAGATGTAGGCGGGATCTTGATGGTTTTCTATGATGAGGATGGAAATCTGGAGTTTCGGGTAGATCACGAGGAGAATGATTTTTCGTTTGATGAGATCGGCAGTGTTTTGAAGATCAAACAGCTGCAGCAGACAAAACAGGAGCTGTTCGAGTCACTGGAATTGTTTTATAAGGTGTTTTATCTGGGAGAAGAGGTTGATCTGGAAGAAGAGGTTGATCTGGAAGAAGAGTAGAGTACAGATCCTGAGAAAAGAAACGAGAGAAAGAGTTAGAGTGTGAAAATGAAACAGTTGAAAATAGGAAATGTTTTACTGGAAAATTCTTATGTACTCGGACCTATGGCAGGCGTAACAGACCTGCCATTTCGCTTGCTTTGCAAGGAGCAGGGAGCGGGTCTTCTGTGTATGGAGATGGTCAGTGCAAAAGGTATTTTCTATAATAATAAGAATACGGAAAGTCTGCTTCAGATTCATCCCGAGGAAGTGCCGGTATCGCTGCAGTTTTTTGGTTCAGATCCGAAGATCGTCAGCGAGATGGCGAAACGGGTCGAGGAACGTCCGTTTTCCATTCTGGATATCAACATGGGATGTCCGGTGCCAAAGGTCGTGCGAAACGGAGAAGGGTCTGCACTGATGAAGAATCCGAAGCTGGTATACGAACTGGTCAGTGCGACGGTAAAAGCAATCAAAAAGCCGGTTACCGTTAAGATCCGGAAAGGGTTCGATGATGAACATATCAATGCGGTGGAAATCGCGAAGATCATTGAAGAAGCAGGTGCGGCAGCAGTAGCCGTACACGGAAGAACAAGAGAACAGTATTATTCCGGAAAAGCGGACTGGGAGATCATCCGTCAGGTAAAAGAGGCAGTTTCCATCCCGGTGATCGGAAACGGAGATGTGACTTCCGGGGAAAAAGCAATCGCCATGCGTGAGCAGACCGGGTGTGACGGGGTGATGATCGCCAGAGGTGCTCAGGGGAATCCATGGATCTTTTCGGAGCTTTTAGAATATGAAAGAACAGGACGGCTTCCTGACAGACCGGATGTGGAAGAAATCAAGCAGACAATGCTTCGGCATGCCAGACTCCAGATCGAGTATAAAGGTGATTTTACAGGAATCCGGGAGATGCGAAAACATGTGGCATGGTATACAAAAGGACTGCATGGGGCAGCCCGTCTGCGGGATCAGATCAATCAGGTTGAGAGCTATGCAGAACTGGAAAATCTCTTGACATCGTTATAACGATTGAGTATAATATTGAAATTGTGAAATATACTTGAATTAGAGATATGGACAGGCAGAAATGTCCTGTAAATACAGGAAAAAGCCGAAGATAAAGTTTTAAATAAAAGAGCAAGATCAGGAAAGAAAGGAAGCAGACAGGTATGGCAGAGGCAAAGAAGAGATTACTTACTTATGCAGGATTGAAAGCGCTGGAGGATGAACTGGAAAATCTGAAAGTTGTAAAACGTAAAGAAGTGGCAGGAAAGATCAAAGAAGCCAGAGAGCAGGGAGACCTTTCAGAGAACGCAGAATACGATGCGGCAAAAGATGAGCAGAGAGATATCGAAGCCCGTATCGAAGAGCTGGAAGGCATTTTGAAAAACGCAGAAGTTGTAGTAGAGGATGAAGTTGATTTAGACAAGATCAATGTAGGATGTAAAGTAAAAGTATTTGACATCACATTTGACGAAGAGATGGAATTCAACATTGTAGGTTCTACAGAGGTGAACAGCCTGGAAGGAAAGATTTCCAATGAGTCGCCGGTTGGTCAGGCTCTGATGGGTAAAAAAGTCGGAGATACTGTAGATGTAGAAACACAGGCAGGAGTGATCCAGTACAAAGTACTTGATATCAGCCGTTCTATGTAGTAGAAACCAGACCCCTTTATTACAAGGGGTCTTAATTCGCATTTAGGGAACACATAAAAGTGTACCGGATGCCTGAAAAGGAAGGAGAAAATATCGTGTCCGAACAGCAGAAAAAAGCACAGCAGGAACCAGATTTAAATCAGTTGAGAAAAGTTCGCCGCGAAAAACTGGCGGATTTACAGGCAAACGGAAAAGATCCGTTTGTGATCACAAAATATGACCAGACACATCACAGTCTGGAGATCAAAGAGAATTTTGAAGAGCTTGCAGGAAAAGAAGTTTCTATCGCAGGACGTATGATGTCCAAACGTGTGATGGGAAAAGCATCTTTCTGCAATGTACAGGATTTGCAGGGAAATATTCAGTCTTACGTTGCAAGAGACAGCATCGGAGAAGAAGCTTACA
>OGZE01000698.1_pt1 | contig 24461 bp, 21 predicted proteins | sample 1576731 | NCBI WGS metagenome assembly OGZE01 (sample SAMEA3541503, study PRJEB24748) | human gut metagenome | biome: human gut; feature: human-associated habitat; material: faeces | place: China | collected 2012 | reverse complement strand
AAGTTTGTCGCTTATAATATCTCCTATTACATTACTTGTTGCTGAAAGTTCAACAGTATCCCCTTCTAATTCCCCTTTGAAAAATCCACTTATAACAATTTTTGAAGCTGCTATCTTTCCTTCAACTTTACCTTTAGGCCCAATAGTAACAGATGCTCTTGAAAGTATATTTCCATTGATTTCCCCATCAATAAGCAAATTACATTCACTTACTACATCTCCTGTGAATGAAGTCCCCTGTGATACCTTAGTTAATTCTTTTGTTGAATAATCTGTGTCTGCAACTTTGTCATTTCTATTAAAGATTGCCATTTTACCCCCTTTTCGTTCTTAAATATATAGTCATAATTCTCTAGACTCCATTTTGCAAAATTCTTTGGATCCATTCTTTTTCCAAGATAATGTATTTCATAATGGAGATGAGGTCCACTGGACCTTCCTGTATTTCCTGTTTTTCCAATTACAGTTCCCTTAGTTATAAAATCTCCTACTTTTACATCTATCTCGCTTAAATGAGCAAAATATGTTTTAAATCCAAAGTTATGTGATAATATAATAAGATTTCCAAATCCTCCAGAATTAAATCCTGCATATTCTACTATCCCATCTCCTGGGGCTAGTACACTTGTTCCAATTTTAGCTACAAAGTCCAATCCATAATGAAACTTCCTCTGCTCCAATACAGGATGAAATCTCCCCCCAAATCCACTTGAATATCCACTAAATGGCGATACTGGATTTCCATTTGGAATCATCTGAAGAAGATATTTCTTATCTATTATATTTAGCTTAGTTAAATCCAGCCTCTCTATCTCATTGAGATTTACTGAGTTGGCAATACTATCCTCACCCATAAGTCTTTCAATTTCTGTTATCTTTTCACTTATATTTTCAAGTTCCAGATTTTTTTCTTCCAGATTTTTTCTATTTTCCTCTATTTGAGTATAAAGTTTTTCATTTTCGAGCTTAAAATAGCTGTATTCATCTACTTTATCTTTCAAGACGAAGATCATTATTATCAGTAAAACAAGTCCTGTAAAGAAAAGGCTTCCCACTACAAAAAGATATTTTTTTATTATTTTATCAAAAGAATAGCATTTTACCCCTCTGAAATCAGTTATAGTTATATAAAATCTATTTTTCAAATGTCTTTCTTCCCCTTTTCATACTGATTTGTTCAATATACACTAGTAATTTTATAATTTTTAACAATATCTGTCAAATGTTTTCAGTTTTAAGCTTCACCTATTTAATCCATAATATAACGAAAAAAAGGGGTTTCAACTTATGAAACACCCTCTGTATAATTTTTATTTTTTTTATAATTTTTCTCTTAGTCTATCAATTGCCTCCAGTTGTATCTGTCTTATTCTCTCTTTAGTGAGATTCATTCGTTCTCCTATTTCTCCTAAAGTAAGTACCTTTTCATCTAATAGTCCATATCTATATATCAGAACTTCCCTTTCCCTTGGTGGAAGTTTATTTACTTTCTTCATTAAATCAATATTTGAACTTTTGGCAATAACCTCATCTTCAAAAGTATCATCATAAATTATACTGCTACAATATTCCACCATCTCTCCATACATTTCGTTTCCTATCCCATTTCCTTTTTCCAATACATCAATGTATCTTTCAGCCTCTTTTTTTTTCATATCCAGACTTCTGCATATCTCATCAATAGATGGAAAATGTGAGTTTTTATTTTTATAATCCTGTACATATTTTTTCATTCTTGATATGCCATCATAGACATATGAAGGAAACCTGATAAGCCCTCTACTTGATGTAATATATCTAAGTATACTCTGTTTTATCCAAAATGTAGAATAAGTAGAAAATCTTATATTCTTATCTGGTTCATATTTTTCTACTGCTCTTATCAATCCCATATTCCCTTCCTGTATCAAATCAAGTATAGGGATTCCCATATTTGTATATTTTCTAGCTATGCTGATAACCAGTCTAAGATTAGAAGTCACTAATTTTTCCTGTGCTTCTCTATCTCCAGATCTTGCTTTTACTGCAATCTCTCTCTCCTCTTTAGGTGTCAAAAGAGGATAAGTACTTATATCTTTTATATATTCAGAAATATCCAACACTTTCCCCTACCTTTCTCAAATTATACTTTACACTAGTTTTATACTGTATAATTAAAAAAAATCCTTTATTTTTTTATATATTTTTTATTTAATAGAAAAATACTGTCAAATATGTTACACTTTAATATAGAGAGGTGATTTTTAATGAGAGTGCTGGGAATTGATCCGGGAACAGCAATAGTAGGTTTTGGTGTAATTGACTATGAAAATAATAAATTTAAAGTAATAGATTATGGGTGCCTTTATACTGATAAAGATACTCCTATGGAAGAAAGACTCTGCCAAATTTATGAAAAGCTCAGCGAACTCATAAAAAAATATAATCCTGAACATATGGCAATAGAAGAACTGTTTTTCTTTAAAAATAACAAAACTGTTATTTCTGTTGGACAGGCTAGAGGTGTTCTTCTTTTATGTGGAAAACAAAATGGATTAAAAATACAAGGGTATACTCCTCTACAGGTTAAAACAGGTATAACTGGATATGGAAAAGCTGAAAAAAAACAGGTACAACTGATGGTTCAAAAATTTTTGGGAATGAAAGAACTTCCAAAACCAGATGATGCAGCAGATGCATTGGCTATAGCCATCACTCATATAAACTCGTTAAATAGTGGTTATTTTGGACAGGCTTTAGCTTCCACTATCAGTACTAAAGCACTACCAAAAGAAAAACTCACTGCCAAAGAATATAGAAATCTTATTTTAAATAGATAAATTAAATAAACTTAGGAGGCTGTTATGATTTTAAAGACTTTAGAAAATGTACGTTCACACAGAAGCTTTACTGACAGACCATTGACAAAAACTGAATTATCTAAAATAGTAGAAGGAGCAAGACTTGGAGCATCAGCTAAAAATTCCCAGTCTATCAGATTTTTTTGTGTTTCTGACAAAAAATTATGTGATGAAATATTTGAGCAAATTAAATGGGCTGCTGCTGTAAGCTGGAATCCTGTACTTGAAGAATCTCCAAGAGCTTATGTTATTCTTTGTGCCTGCAATCCTCTTACTCAAACTTCTGAACCTCTATTGCACTTTGATATGGGTATAGCTTCACAAAATATGCTTCTTTGTGCTGCTGAAATGGGATTTGGTGGTTGTATTATAGGAGCTTATAATAAAAAGGAAGTTGAAAAACTAATTGCTCTTCCAGAAAAATATAAGTCATATTTCATTCTTGCCTTAGGTGAGCCAAAAGATAAAGTTAAAATAGTTGCAGCAGAAAATAAGGATACTAAATATTATAGAGATACACTCAATAACCACTTTGTTCCTAAACTATCTCTTAATGAAATTATAATAGGAAACAAATAAATAAAATATTTCAAAAATAATTGTTGACTTTTTCAATAAGTTATTATACAATTAACCTACAAATCCTTTCTTTTTAAAAGTATTTTAATTTTTACTTAATTAACAAAAAAGCTGACAGTCTACAAAATCTGCCAGCTTTTTTGTTTTATTGATATTCTTGAATATACACTTTCTTTTTAGCAAATAATTTTTCCAATTCGCTTACTTTCTCTGTATTATTTATCTTTACTCTTTCTAGTTCAATCATTTCATTCATAGAAAAATACCCAAATAGCAACTGATTTAATTCTGATACATCTATTTCCATATCATTTTCTATCTTATCCTTTTTGCTAACATTTCCATTTATATCAATTTCAAATACCCCATTATTTTCCTCAATAATTTTATCAATAACAGATATTTTTAATTTACTCCCTTTTAAATGAAGTCTTTTAAGCATACTTTCTACATTAGTTATTCTTCCCATTATAAATGGAGATTCATTTTTTTTCATAGCTACCTGATTATGAATATAAAAATTCAGATTGCTCTTTACAGGAGCTTTTATTATAAGCTCTGAGTAGTATTCTCTATATGTTTTTATAAAAGCATACATTGATTCGACTACACCTCTGCTTGTTCCAAAGAACTCTCTTATTTCTATACTGTCTTCTCTTCTGTATAATGAAATATATCCAACTGGTCTATTCTCCAAATAGAATATATAAATATCTCCATTTTCATTTTCCATCTCTTTCAAAGCTCTTCTATAATAATTTTCATCTCTTTTTAAATAGGCAAAATTATTTTTCATTTTTTTCTCATAAATTTCTACCAAATCTTTATACATATTTTTTTCATCAGATACTTTTTTTATTTCATATGCTTTATCTATTCTATCAAAAGGGATATCTTTCATAGACATACTATATTTTTCAAGACTGCTCATATATCCAAAGCCATATCTTTTATATATTTCACTGTTTATAGGACTAAGAAAAATAAAGTCCAACCCTTTTTTCCTTGCATTTTTTAAACTGTATCTTATAAGTTCTCCCATATACCCTCTTCCACGATATTGAGGGGAAACAGCTACTGCAACTATATAAAAAGATGGAATAACCTCATCATTTACTATTATTTCATATGGATTTTCATGAAGCGAAGCTCTTATCTCCCTTTCTCCATCTTCCATAAGTAAAAAATTTTCTTTTCTATACAATTCATTAAAATAAAAATCTACCTCATTTTCACTGTCTGTAAAACACTCTTTCCATATATATTCAGCCTTTGCTTTATCCTTATCATTTCCATATCTTATTTCCATATCATACTCCTTTAAGCTGCATATTCTTCCTTCTTACATTATAAATAATATATAAAAAAAAATCTATACAATATATTTTTTTAAAAAACTTCTTTATTATAAAACAGTATCATTAAAGAAATAAAATAATTTAATCAGGTATATTTAAATTTATTATAAAAAAATAGAGAGTGATATCTCCAAATTTACTATGGCTTAGCTCTGGAAATATCCCTCTCTCATTATTTTATTTTCCCCATTATCCATTTTAAAATTTCTTTTTCATCAAAATTACCTGTATGTACTAAATATTCTTGAACATTTATTACATTTTTATTTTCTAAAACTTTTACACACCCTCTCTGACAACCATTCAATACTATTACTACATCTTTATTTTCTGGTAAAAGTTTCAGCATTTCATATAATTTCTCCCTGTGGTATAGAGGATTGCAGCCTCCACAAAATCTAATTTCCATGTTTAGATTCCTTATTCTTGAACTTCTGCTGTTTCATTTTGTTTACCTTTTATATTTTCAAGAAGCACATACAAAATTATACCTATTCCTAATCCCCATGCTGCACCTTTTGTTGCAAGTACTGCTGCCATTACTCCAGCTATTCCCATATCTAGTTCTGATTTACACATAGACATAGCAAGTCTTGTACAAATATATCCTTGCACAAGCATAGTAAGGGATAAAGCAACTGGAAGTATAGGCTGTACCAATGAAACTATAGGTACTAATGCAACTGATATACAAGTCATTATTCTAAATGTTCCAACTCCACCATATATAGAATCCATAGCTGTTCTTCCCTCTTTATATCTCTGAGATACAGAAGCTGTAACTGCTGCCCACAATGGTCCACACATAGGTATATATGGAATTAAAATTGACTGTATTATATTTCTTAATCCACTAATTAGGTTTGACCTATTAGAGTTAAAATCTATTTTTTCATCTTGTCTTACTTCATCAGCTTCATTTATTAATGCACTGCTTGTTACAAAATCTCCAAATGCAATTATATATATCATTGCTGCCATAGGTATAGCATTTATAAAAAATGCTGCTTTAGGAACTCCTACTCCAAATATACTCACTTCTCTCAATATATTTCCCATTTCTGGTATTTTTATAACTGACCCTATTTCTATCTTTGGAAATGGAAGTTCTTTTACTAATGGGCTTATTATTATACTTAAAAAGATAGCTGGAAGCATACCATATTTCCCAAAGGCGTCTGCTATTTTGTTTTTCTTCCTCAAATCTCTAAACTTCAGTGAAAAAAGCAGATAAAAAGAAAATAATCCTCCAAAAGCTATTGATATAGGGTAAAGATTAAATCTTCCCTTTGCACTAAATTCTCCAACTACTGCTGCAAATCCTGCTCCCAAAAGTATTCCTGATTTTATAGATACTGGTATTATTCCCATAAGTTTTCCTGCCAAACCAGTTATCCCCATTATTATAAATATACATGCAACAAGCAGCTGCAAAGCTATAAGAGCATGTATTCTATCTACACCAATAGTAAATTTTGAAAGATATACTATTGTCAAAGGAATAGAAGGTGTTATCCAACCAGGTACTACTGGATCTCCAAGAAGTGCATGAAGGTTATAAAGTATCCCATTAATTATTACCATAGACCATGCCAGTTCAAAAGACACTCCCAGATATTCAGTCAATATAGGAATAGCTCCCAAACATGTTGCACACATAAATATTGCCTGTATTGCCTCTGACCATTCCCATTTATAATGAATAAAAGGCAATCTTAGTTTAAATATTCCCAGTGGAGTATATGGTTGTTCCTGTCCGTATTCTCTAATTGCCATATTTTTCCCCTCCTAAAGTGTTTTATATTTTTCCAATGCTTTCTGAGTTAATTCTTCTCTAAAATCAGGGTGAGCTATTTTTATAAGTTCCTTTGCTCTTTCTCTCAAAGTTTTTCCTCTCAGATCAGCAATTCCATATTCAGTGATTATATACTGTACATCATTTCTTGAAGTAGTAACAGCTGCTCCTTCATCTAAATAAGCAGTAATTCTTGATACTTTTCCTTTAGAAGCTGTAGAAGGTATTGCTATTATTGATTTTCCATTTAGAGCAAAGGCTGTTCCCCTTACAAAATCTACCTGTCCTCCAGTACCACTGAATTGTTTTGTTCCAATAGTTTCAGCATTTACCTGTCCCATTAAATCAACTTGTATAGCTGAATTTATAGAAACTATATTGTCATTTTTAGATATTACTCTCGGATCATTTACATAGTCTACTGGATATATTTCTACACTTGGATTGTCATCTACATAATCATATAGTTTTCTAGTTCCCATAAGGAAACTTACAATAGATTTTCCTCTATGAAGAGTCTTTTTACTGTTGTTGATAACTCCTGCTTTTACTAAATCCACCACTCCATCTGATATCATTTCTGAATGTATTCCCAAATCTTTTTTATCCTTCAGAAATGTAAGCACTGCATCTGGTATACCTCCTATACCTAACTGCAATGTATCTCCATCATTTATCAGACTTGCACAGTATTCCCCTATTTTTCTTTCTACATCTCCTATCTTAGGTGGATTTAAAACAATTATAGGCTCATCTTTTTCTACTATTGCATCTATTTCTGATATGTGTATAAAGTTATCTCCCAACACTCTTGGCATAAATTTATTCACCTGGGCTATAACACACTTTGCATTCTCAGCAGCAGCTTTTGTATAGTCACAAGTTATTCCCAAACTGCAGTATCCGTGTTCATCAGGAAGAGATACCTGTATCAAAGCCACATCTACTGGAAGATTTCCTCCTTTTCTAAATAATTTTGGTATTTCAAAGAAAAATGATGGTGTATATTCTCCAGCTCCTACACTTACTGCCTCTCTTGTTCCCCCTCCTAAGAAAAGTCCGTTATGTCTGAAATGTCCTGCCATCTCTGGCTTCATATATTCACATTTTCCAAGGGGAACCATATGAACTATTTCTACATTTTCATATTCCTTGTAGTTTTTCACCATTGCATCTACCAAAGTTTGTGGTTCTCCTGCTGCGTGGCATATAACAACACGATTATTTGATTTTATTTTTTTTACTGCTTCTTCTGGAGAATAAACCCTTTTTTTATATTCTTCTTTCCAATCCATAAACCTACCTCCCTCTTAAATATGCTTTAGCTATTTCTATAAACTCTTTGGAAGCTCCTGCATTTACATGTAGGGTTTCTATTTCTGGAAATTTCTCCTTTATACTGACTTTTATAAAATTTTCAGTAGTATCAATTGAATGAGGGCAGGTACAACACTGCCCCATCAATCTTAAAACAAGTTTTTTACTTTTCTCATCATACTCTTCGATAGATATATCCCCATTATGCTTTTGCAGTTCTGGTCTTATCTCCTCATCTAAAAATTTTTCTATTTTTTCCATAATTAGTCCTTAATGTCTAAGATATCTTTTACAAATTGTTTTTTTACTTCTAGATTTGATTGTCTGCTTATCATAATTCTTTGTGCTTGAGGTGATCCTGCTCCATGCATAGATTCAGTTCTATATCCAACTGCTGCTGTTCCAAGTGTAAGATTTTCTATAAGTCTAAGTACTTTCATTCTGTCTATTGTAGGTACAGCTGCTACTCCTTTCAAGTATTTATCTATATATGCTCCCAATACTGGATCTCTGTAATCTTTTTCAGAAGGCATAGTTACAAATAATCCTCCAGCAATATCTTCAGCCAGTCTTGCTATTTCATATGGGAATCTAGTTACATTTTGTTTGCATATATTTGCAAGAAGCATATCTATCTCATATGAACCAGCTACTGTTGGATGTCCTTCACTAGAACATGCAATTCCTGCACAATATAAAGTTTCATTTAAATGTATCATTTCAATTATTTTATCTTTTACGTGAGAAGCTTTTTTTGTTCCATTGTAGTCTGCAATAAGTGCTGCTGCTCCAATAAGTACATCTCCAACTCCTACTTTACATCCTCCATAGCTTTGTCTGTGGAATCCTGCAAATCTTTCTACAAGCATTCCAGAGAAATCATATTCTTCACACATAAATATACGTTCAGTTGGTACAAATACATTATCAAATATAACCAGAGCTTCATGTCCTCCAAATTTAGGATTTCCTCTATCCAAAGTTCCTTCTTCAAGTTTTCTAGTGTCGCAAGATTGTCTTCCATAAATAATTTTTATTCCTTTTGTATCAGTAGGTACAGAAAAAGCTACTGCATATTCTTTATCCTCTTCTGTCATAGATATAGTAGGCATTACAAGTACTTCATGAGAATTTACTATTCCTGTCTGATGTACTTTTGCTCCTCTTACTACTATTCCATCTTTTCTTTTTTCAACTATATGAAGAAATAAATCAGGATCTTCCTGTTTTGATGGTGAAAGTCCTCTGTCACCTTTAGGATCAGTCATAGCTCCATCTACTGTTAAATCTTCTTTTTGTACATATTCAAGAAATTTTTTAAATCTGGCATGATATTCTGTTCCATATTTTTGATCTGTTTCATAAGTAGTACTGTATACAGCATTGAAAGCGTCCATTCCTACACAACGCTGAAAACAAGAACCTGTTTTCTGTCCCAATAATCTCTGCATTTTTACTTTCTTTACAAGATCTTCAGTACTTTGATGTATATGTGTGAATCTATTAATTTTTTCTCCTGTCAAATGAGAATTAACTACCATCAGGTCAGCATATTTTGGATCTTGTGCAAGCTCATAAGTCATTATAACTGAGTTCAAAGATGGTCTGATAATAGGGTTATCTACAGGGTCCTTCACTCTTTCTCCTAGAAGATAAACTTCCAAATTTAATTTTCTTAAACTATCTAAATACTCTTGTGGTGTTTTTAAAGCCATACAAATCACTTCCCTTTTAAATTTATTTTAATTCCCTGATATATTAAATAAGCAATTTGTCTGCCAATATTATTTTTTTCTCTTTATTTTCACAAATACTAAATAAAGCATTATTTTATATTTTTATAAAAAGAATTAAAAAAAACTGTATTGCATTTTTTCAATACAGTTTTTATAAAGTTTTGCATTTTTGCAATTCGTTGCATTTCTGCAACGTTTGTGCATTAATAATTATTCCCTGCCTGTGAGCTTCCTTGTAATTGTTGCTGGGTCTACCTGAAGTGCTTTTGCAACCTGCCTTTGTGAACCTTTTTCCTTGAGCATATTTTTAATAAGATTCTGCTGAAATTTAAGAGTAGCCTCCTTTAAGCTCATTTTATAATATTGGAAAAATTCATCAGCCTTCTCTGTTTTTTCATATAGGTTGTCTAAAGTTCCATTTTGAAAAATATATTTAGGAAGGTAGTCAGTAGAAATTTCATTTCCTTGAGATATTATTACTAATTGCTCTATGAGATTCCTCATTTCTCTTATATTTCCAGGCCATTGATATCTATAGAATACTTCTATTATTTCTTTATTGAAGAATTTTTCAACATTGTATTTTTCATTAAACTCTTTCAAGAACCTTAGACACAAAGGAATTATATCATCTTTTCTCTCCTTTAAAGATGGGATATTTATAGACAGCACATTCAGTCTGTAATACAAATCTTCCCTGAATTTTCCCTCTTTTATCAATTCCCTCAGATTTCTATTTGTAGCAGCTATTATCCTTGCATTAGTCTGAATGATTTTTTCTCCTCCTATACGCCTCACTTCCAAACTTTCCAAGACTTTCAATAATTTTACCTGTAAATCTATATTTAATTCTGATATCTCATCTAAAAACAGAGTGGAATTATTAGCAAGTTCAAATACTCCCATCTTTCCTTTTTTAGATGCTCCTGTAAAAGCTCCTGCTTCATATCCAAAAAATTCTGATTCTATAAGGCTTTCTGGTATAGCTCCACAATTTATTTCAATAAATGTCTTTTCATTTCTATTGCTGTATTTATGTATTAATTTAGCTATATGAGTTTTTCCAGTTCCAGTTTCTCCCGTCAAAAGCACAGAAGTATCCATCTTAGATATTTTCAATATCATTTTCAAAGTATTGAACATTGATTTATCTCTAAATGTTATATCATCTATATCCACAAGCTGTTCTTTCATATTTTCCAATTCATCTTTATATTTCTGAGTCAGATTTTGATTTAAGAATAATTCCCTACGAAGTCTTTCCATCTCTGATAAATCTCTCACATTAGTCACTATATATTTTATTGCTCCATTTTCATCAAATACTGGCACACTTGTTACCAGTATCTCTTTTCCAGAAGAAAGTTTTTGATTCACAGTAGCTTCCTTGCCTGTTTCTATTACTGTAAGAGAACCTGAATTATCGTATACTCCTGCTTCAACTAAATCCTTCATATTTTTCCCAATCAGTTCCTCTATATTCAAACCTGTAATTCTTCCATATGACTTATTTACTAAAAGAGTATTAGCCTCTCCATCAGTCACATAAATTCCATCATAAGATGAATCAACTATAGATTTCATCATTTTATTCACATATGTATTTTCTATAATCTCATCTTTTAAAGATTTTGTTTCTTTTTTCCCCTTGAATAAAAACCCATACCCTTTTTTCCCCATTCCTTTCTCCTTAGTGTATATGTATTTTTCTTCTAATTCAATTTTATACTTTAATTTCTTTTATTGTCAATGCTTTTAATTTATCTCCTTTATCTCAAAGTTTTATATATTGCTTAAAATTTGATTTTACATTGATTCAACTTATATATTTTTATTTTATTAACTCTAATCTCTTTTCTTATTACGGTTTTTATAATATAATTACTGTATTGATATTCAATTTAATGAAATTTTTCAGGGAGGTAAAATGTTTTCATACAAATATAAGATAGTACAGGAAGATATAAACTATGGAGGTCATGTTGGGAATGAAAGAGCTCTTCTCTTTTTTCAATTTTCAAGAATGGCATTCTTTGAATCTTTAGGATTTACAGAATTAGATTTAGGAGATGGAGTTGGAGTTATCCAAAAAAATGGGTATGTTGAATACAACAAAGAACTTTTCTTAAATGATGAAATTGAAATAAAAATAGTTAAAGCTGAAATTGAAAGAACTAACTTTACACTTCATTACGAGATATACAATACTGCTGGAGAAAAAGTAATCAATGGCTATACAATGCTTGTGTGTTATGATTACACAGCTAAAAAAATAAAAAGAGTTCCACAAGGTTTCAAAAGTAAAATTGAAGCTCTAGCTTAATTATTCAGGAGGAGGATTATGAGAATATTAGTAAGTGCCTGTCTACTAGGGGTAGAGTGTCGTTACAATGGTAAAGGGGAACTAAAAAAAGATATAGAAACTTTATTGAAAGAGCATGAACTCATACCAGTATGTCCTGAACAGCTTGGAGGACTTGCTACTCCTCGTGATCCAGCTGAAATATGTGGAGATAAAATTATTACAAAAACCGGTATAGATGTTACAAAGGAATATTTAAAAGGTGCTGAAGAAGTTCTCAAATTGGCTAAACTTTACAAGTGCAGTGCTGCCATTTTGAAAGAAAGAAGCCCTTCCTGTGGTTATGGAAAAATTTATGATGGTACTTTTTCAAAAGTTCTTATAAATGGAAATGGTGCCACTGCTGATTTGCTAATAAAAAATGGAATAAAAATAACTGGTGAATCTGAGATAAATAAAATATTTTTATAACACGAAAACTGCTGAAAATATTCTATTTTTGGCAGTTTTTTTATATAAAAAAGACTAAAAGGAATTTTAATCCCTCTAGTCTTTTTCGTTATTATTTTACTTCATTATATTTTTTGATGCTCTAAACTTTACTGTTTTTCTAGGATAAATTTTCATTAATTCCCTAGTTGATGGATTACTTACCACTTTTGGCTTTCTTTTTGCTACTTCAAATACACCTCTGTTGACAAATGTAACTGAATTATGTTTTTGCAGAGCTTCTTGTAGAGTCTGGATAAATATTTCTATTTCTTTTAATGCTTCTCTTCTCAGTACTTCCTCTTGACTTATTGTACTATATATCTTTGCCAGCTCTCTCTTATTCATCTACATCACCACTATTAATTGCATCTTGCAGTCCTGCCCCTGTTCTGAATTTTATCTTTTTCTTTGCTCCAATTATTACTGCTTCATTCGTTTTAGGTAGCACTACTTTTCTTGATTTTACCTCTTTTTTCTCAAATACTCCCCAATTCTTTAATACTACTTTTCCATCTTCATTTAAAGCCTTTAGTAAGGTATCCCAAAATAAATCTACTTTTCCTTTTGCTTCTTTATAGCTTCTTGAGAGATTCCTTCTCTTATAAAACTTTATAAATTCTTTTTCTGTCATAGCTTTCTCCTGTTATTATTAGAATTTGTACCCTATTCCTACTCCTACTATCCATTCACCCTTTGTTCTATTTTTTCCACTTCCGTTGTGTGAATCTCTTTCCACATTGTAGCTTCCTTTTACATCAAAAAGAACTCCATTTTCTAATTCCAAAGCATACTTAGCATTAAGTCCTATACTGTGTTCATTCTTGTGAGCTACTAAAATATCAAAGTCGCTTCCACCTTTAAATCTTCCTGTGATATTTTCTTCATCTGCCCCAGTAAGAAGTCTTGTGTAGCTTACCCCTGCTGAAAGTGTACTCTTTCCCTTTTCATGTGGTATTACTTTCTTAATGTCTACTCCCACTTTTGCTGCTGTGTAGTCAAATGATTTTGAATCTATTTCTATTGCTAATACTTTGCTTCCTTCATCTGCATTATCCTGCTTGATATATGTATATGACAATGTTCCATATGGTTCTAAGAATAAATTATTCCCAATATTATGAGAATATCTTCCATTTAGGTAAATATCATATGTCATATCATTATAGTTATCTGAATAACTTCTTGTTTCTGTTATTCCTCTTCCTGCTGCAAATCTGTCTGCATCATAATCTCCGTACTGCAATCCTAATCCTCCTGTTACTTTTAGATTTCCTATATACTTCTTAGCATATGCTCCCATATATAGCGCATCTCCATCTACCTTTGATCCATTAGACAAGTTAGATTTAAGCTTATTTCCTCCAATTAATACTCCATAAGTCAATGTATCTGATACTCCGTATTCTCCAAGCATATATGCTCCAGTTATTTTAGTATCTGCGTCCATATCTGAACTTCCTATATCATATGTATAGTATCCTTTTCCATAATATGTATCTTTTGTTCCTCCATCTACATGAGTCAGTCCACCCATTATCAACCATTTATTCAGTTCTGGTTTGAATTGATTTTCTGTGGCTATATCTCTAAACATTCCCACTGACTTTCTTGAAAGTTCACTTGAATATGAATATGGATTTCCTGCATAGATGTCATTTAAGTATCCTAAGAATGTTGAAAGTTTCTCATCACTATCTACATTAAAATTAGCTATTAAATCATCGACACTTAAAATTCCATGATATATCTTATTAAGCTCTTTGTATTTAAGTATTTCAGGAATATCCCATCTTATAACAACTTTTACTTCATTTTCAGATAGTTTCAATATAGTATGTAACTGGGAAGTAGTATCAAGAGTTCCTTCATTCCCTGTTACTAATCCATCTCCTAAAGTAGTCTTTCCAAAAGATATTATACTTTCATTTCCTGCCCCATTGAGAGCAAGTAGAAGTTTTCCTCCATCAGTTGAAGATAGTTCTCCTTCATTTTCATAAAGTGCATGACCTATAATCTTATCTATTCCACTTGAATTATCTTTATTAGTTGAATCTATTCTCAATGTAAGAGTTCCATTTTCCCCTATTTTTATCTCGGCTGCACCTGTTACTTTTAAATCTGCTACTTCTCCACTAGCATTAATAGTTTTCTCAAATAGAGTAACATTTGTATTTATATTCATATTTTTAAAATTAGATATATTATACATAATATTTATTTTATCACTATTTAAAGTTCTTGCTGTTGTTGAATTAAAATTAAGAGTACTGTTAGTTCCAATTCCGCCATCAAGCTTTCCATTAATTACTGCTCCATTTTCTATTTCAAGTTCATCATCTCCAGCTCCCATGGCTACAGTTCCATTGAGTACTGTTCCACTTCCTACTATAAGTTTATCATTTCCAGCTCCCATCTCTATATTTCCATTGACTATAGTATTTTGAGTTGCAGATTTTTTTTCTCCATTAATTGTATATTCAACTTTTCCTGACTGAAGTATTAAAGTATCTCCATTATTACTTCCTGATATAGCTATACCTTTAGTATTAGGATCACTCTCATCTATTCCACCATTTACTATTGTTCCTGATAAAGTCAGTTGGTTATTATCTCCTGTATCTCCAAATACAACTGCTGTTCCATAAGCATTGATTATTGAACCTGTGACATTGTTATTTTCTCCAGTAACCTTATATGTATTTGTTAAAGCATTTAATATATGGTCTTTTTTATCTCCATCAAATGAATTACTTTTATCATCATTTTTTCCTGTTACATTTTCTATTGTTATCTTTCTTTCTCCCATGATATTTTTTTCATTATCATAGAATGATATATCCTGATCTCCTGCAGCTCCTGCAGTTATATCACCTTGATTTTTACCTTCATTTTTTATTATAAGTCCATAGTTTACTAATTTATTTTCTCCTGCTGATGTTTCAATCTCTAATCCATCAACTACTTCTTTTCCACCATTTCCATTTACAAGTATTCCATAGTTATTTGCTTCCTTTATAGTTCCAACATTACTTATTAGAGTATCATTTTTTATAGCACTATCTTTCCCATAAATAACTCCTGTATTTGTTATATCTCCAATTGTACCTGATTCATTATTTATTCCATAACCTGAATCATAACCAAAAGGAGTATGAACATAACCCCTTATTATTCCTGTATTTGTTATATTTCCTATTTCATATGAATTATATATTCCATGACCTAAATTATAACCAGAACCACTTGTTATCCCTATATTTGTTATATTTTTCATTTTTTTTAAATTATATATTCCATTTAGTAGCCCTATATTTATTATATATCCTATTTCTTGGTCTATATTCTGTATTCCGGAACTATGATATACAGGATTTTTATCAGTACCTGAACCATTTATTAGACCTATATTTTTTATATTTTCTATTGTCCCTTTAACTGAAGCAGTTATTCCAAAACCATAATTCTCACCACTACCACTTATTATTCCTATATTTGTTATATCTCCTATTTTACCTGCATTAAGTATTCCATCAATTGAACTACTTATTATTCCTATATTTGTTATATTTTCCATTGTCGCTCCAATAATATTAAATATTCCGATACCACTATAAGATATTCCGATATTATGATTAGGACCATTAGCACTTATTATTCCTATATTTGTTATATCTCCTATTTTACCTCTATTATATATTCCATAACTATGGCTCTCATAAGAACCATCACCACTACCACTTATTATTCCTATATTTGTTACATCTCCTATTTCGCCTACATTATATATTCCAATACCATAGCCATTACCATCGGGAGCATAAAAACCATCACCATTACCACTTATTAGTCCTCCATTTGTTATATCTCCCATTGTACCTGTATTATATATTCCATAACCATTACCATCACCAGAAGCAGTACTCATTATTCCTGTTATTGAACCATTATTTATAAAATTCACTCCAGTCAAGTCACCACTTAATTTAAGTCCATAACTTATATCAACTTCTCTATCCTGATATATCCCTTTCCCATTATTATCATTTGATGACAATGTCGTATTGTTTGTATAAGTCTTGGTAGCTACATTCCAATTATTTTCTTCATATGGATTTTTTCCATTCCAGTTTCCATCAGTACCTTCTTTATCAGAAGTTTCAGCTGTATTAAATTCTATTGTTCCATTATTTTCTTTTATCCAAAGATAATTATCTGTTCCCATTACTGCTGTACACGACAATAGAAATCCAATTACTGCTCCTGTTGTTATATTTCTGCTCCTCTTTTTGTTGCTATTCTTTACTACCTTCATAACTTTTTCAATCATAAATTTCCTCCATAGTGATATTTTAATATTTTTTCATTTAATCTTTCCTCTTCAATTTTCTATTTCAAAAACCAAATTTAATTTTGATATTTTTGGTATAAATTGAGGACGCAAGTGAATTATGTTCTCTTTTATCTATAAAAGCGAACTTTTAGACGCTCTAAACTCCCAATTTTTAATACCCCATTTTTTGGACCCTGTTTCCCCCCTAATTTTTTCATCTTGACTTTTTTAAATTTAAAGAGTATAATAATAGCATCAATTTCAAAAAAGTGTTCGCCTTTATAGATAAAAGAGAACTTTTTGCATTCCTTTAGATTCAAAGCTTATTTTTCCTCATCTAGCGCTTCATCAGATACTCTTCTATCCCTGTCATTTTTTTCTTAACTCTTTCTTCTTTTTTTAGTTATTATTTTTATTTATCTACAGTTAAAATACTTAAAATTTATTTTTTTACATAAAAAAAAGACCAAAGGAAATTTAATTCTTTTGGTCTTTTCATTTTATTCAATTTTATTTCATTATATTTTTTGATACTATAAATTTTCAATATCTTTTTAGAACTTATACCCCAGTCCTGCTCCTACTATCCATTCACCTTTGTTTCTGTTTTTTCCACTTTCATTATGTGAATCTCTGTCAAATGAATAGCTTCCTTTTACATCAAACAGAATTCCACTTTCAAGTTCAAGTGCGTACTTAGCATTTAATCCTATACTGTGTTTATTTTTATGAGCTACCAAAATATCAAAGTCGCTTCCACCTTTAAATCTTCCTGTGATGTTTTCTTCATCTGCCCCAGTAAGAAGTCTTGTGTAGCTTACCCCTGCTGAAAGTGTACTCTTTCCTTTCTCATGTGGTATTACTTTTTTAAGGTCTACTCCCACCTTTGCTGCTGTATAGTCAAATGATTTTGAATCTGTTTCTATTGCTAATACTTTGCTTCCTTCATCTGCCCCCTCTTGGTCTACATATGTATATGACAATGTTCCGTATGGTTCTAAGAATAGATTTTCTCCTATGCTATGAGAATATCTTCCATTCAGATAAATATCATATGTCATATCTGAATATTTCTCACTGTAGCTGTGTCCTCCTAACATTCCTCTGTCTGCATCATATTCTGAATATTGAATTCCTGCTCCAGCTTTCAGAGTAAGGTTTCCTCTGTAGTTTTCTGCAAATGCTCCTACATATCCACTGTTTCCTTTTACTTTTGACATTGGAAGTTTAGCTTCGCTTTTGTTTCCTCCTACTGTTACTCCTAATGATACATTTTCTGAATATCCATATTTACCCAGGGCATAAGCTCCAGTAAGCTTCATGTCTGTATCTACATCAGCCGTACCTGTATCAAAGCCATGATAATTTTTCCCATAATATGTATCTTTAGTTCCTCCATCTCTATGAGTTAGTCCACCCATTATCAACCATTTATTCATATCTGGTCTAAATTGATTTTCTGTCACTATATCTTTAAACATTCCAGCTGATTTTCTTGAAAGCTCACTTGAAAATGAGTATGGAGTTCTTGTATAGATATTATTTAAGTAAGATAAAAGTGTAGCTAGCTGTTCTTTATCTGTTACTGATGTATAATCTCCTCCTGCTGCATTTAAAGTTAAAATATCTTTTAATGCATTAAAATTTTCCCTTGCACTTGAATGTACTCCTTTATATATTTCATTTAATTTTATATATTTTTGCTCATCTCTTGGTATTTCTTTGTTTATTACAAAAATATCTTCATTGTCTTCAATCTTTATATCTCCTACTTGCTCATTTCCACTTGGACTTTTTATAATCGTAGCTTTATCCAATATAGAATTAGTTTTAACAAAAAGATTTTCATTTAAAGTTATTCTGTCCATAGCAATTATGGCATTTATTCCTAGCCCATTTGTTATAAGGTTAAATACTCCTACCTTGTATTTTTCACCTTCTGTTTCTTTAATTTCTGTTTTCCCATCTGGCAACTGACTAATATCTCCATTGATTATAAGACTAGTATTTTTATTAAATAAGGCATGTCCTTCATATCTTCCACCATTCAATTTCTGGCTGTCTATTCTTAAATTAAGAACTCCACCTGCTTTTATATCTATCTCTTTCACTCCTGAAACTTCTAGAGCTGTTTCTTTTCCATCTGCACCAATAGTTTTTTCAAACAAAGTGACATTTGTATTTTCTCCTATATTCATATTTGAAAAGCCAGATATGTTATGTAATATATTTATTCCACTTTCTCCATTTCCATTAAAATTCAAAGTATTATTTTTTCCAGTTGACTCCATAGTTCCATTTATAACAGAATTTCCTTGAATAGTAAGAATATTTTTATTTCCTGTTATACTTATTGTTGGGTCATTCCCTAAAATTCCTCCATTTACTACTGTGTTGTTAAGAATAAGGATTGAATCATTACTACCCATAACTACTGCTGTTTTATATGCATTAATTACTGAATTATTAAGTTCGTTATTTTCTCCTGAAATTTTCAAAGTATTTGTTATCCCGTTTAATATATATCCCTTTTCTGGAGAAATATTTATTGTTTGAAAATCTCCATATGTTAAAATTCCATTTTCTAATTCTAAACTTTTAGTTCCTGTTATATCATCTCTATCATTTCCCAATGCTGTAGCATTGATTATTGTATATTTTTTCGTTATTGGATTACTTAAATCAGATTTTCCAGCACCGTCTTTCTGATAACCAATTATAACATTCTCTTCTTCATAAATTTTTCCAAATTTTTCATAATCTTTTTCTTCTGCTTTATATGTTCCTCCCACTGCCTTAAATATTAAACCTTTATTTACTATTTTATTTTCTTCTGGAGTTTCATCAACAATTGTTAATCCATTAATTACATCATTACTATCACTTCCATTTACAAGTATTCCATTGTTCTTTGCTGTAGTTATAGTTCCACTATCATAATTCTTTATAGCATTATCTTTTCCATAAATAACTCCTGTATTTGTTATAGCTCCAATTGTAGCTAAACTATCATTATATATTCCAGAACCATTACTACTTATTATTCCTTCATTTATTATATTTTCCATTGTATATGAATCGTATATTCCATTACTAGAACCACTTATTACTCCTATATTGGTTACATTCTCCACTGCAACTGAATTATATATTCCATAACCACGACTAGAACCAGAACCACTTATTACTCCTGTATTTGTTATATTTCCCATACCATTCGTAATACTAGTAAATATCCCATAGCCATTACCATATCCAGCACCATTACCATAACCATTTATTATTCCTGTATTTGTTATATCTCCAATTGTATATAAATTATATATTCCAGAACCATATCCATTTCCAGTACTAGTACCAGAATAATCTCCATAACCACTTATTACTCCTCTATTTGTTATATCTCCCATTGTACCTGTATTATATATTCCATAACCATTACTAGTACCAGAAGCAGTACTCATTATTCCTGTTATTGAACCATTATTTATAAAATTCACTCCAGTCAAGTTACCACTTAATCTAAGTCCATAACTCATATTCTCTCTAAGACTATTTACCCCATTAGCTGCACTTGATGACAATGTCATATTATTTGTATAAGTTTTAGTTTTAGTTGCAGTATCCTTATCCCAAATATTTCCAGCATTTTCATATGGATTTTTTTCATTCCAGTTTCCATTATCTCCTGTAGTACTAAATTTAATTTCTCCACTATCTTCTTTTATCCAAAGATAGCTATCTGCTCCCATCACAGCTGTGCATGATAGCAAAAATCCAATCACTGCCCCTATTGTTATATTTCTACTTCTCTTTTTGTTGCTGCTTTTTACTGCCTTCATAATCTTTTCAATCATATTTTTCCTCCCCCAAGTTTGTTTTTATATATTTTTTATTTAAATTTTTCTTAAATTTTTTTCAATTTTTTGCTCCAAAATCCTAATTAAAATTGAAAATTTAAATGTAGAAATTAAGCCAATAACTGAGAAAAGTTCCTTTTTATACATAAAGGCGAACTTTTAGACGCTCTAACCTCCCAATTTTTAATACCTCATTTTTTGGACCCCGTTCACCTCCCAAAACTTTTATGTTGACTTTTACAAATTTAAAGAGTACAATGATAGGAAAAATATAGGGAAGGTGTTCGCCTTTATGTATAAACAAGAACTTTTTAGCAAAAAGCTCGTTTTTTCAACCTTTTAATACTCTATTTTTTCTCCCTCTTAATGCTTCATCAGATACTCCTCTATCCTTGTCATTCTTTCTTCAATCCTACTTATTCCCTCAGTCAGTGTTTTTATATTTTCTATTCTGAATTTTACTGCTATTATTTTTATAAGTTTTCCCCTATCTTTTATTTTTGGGTAAAAAAAAGACTGTAGCTTCTGCCACAACCTCTTTTCTTTAAGCTTCCAGTGTATATTTTTTCTATTCTCAAAAGTTCTTTCATTATTTTATCTTTCATGTATTTAAGAGTTTCTGTAGTATAGTTATTTATCTTATCTTTTGTATTTATTTCTTTTAAAGTTTCCTCATCAAAAATAATTTTAATCCCTGCAAGATACATATATTTGTACTCTTCCAGATACTCTTCTACAGAAAAATCATATGGTGGACATGACCATGTACTTCCATAATTCCTACATTCTTTACAAAATTTTTCAAATTTATCTCTATCACAGTAATTCTCTTTCAGCTCTTCCATAGGTATCTTTTTCAGCTTTACCTCTGTTCTATACATTAGTTCCTCCAGATTAGAATATTCTATATCCAAAAATCAAAGATAACTGCTTTAATCTATCTGAGCCTCTTCTATCTCCATCTATTTTTGTTTCTGAGTAAAGCAACTCTGCCTGAAACGGCATAAAATCTATTCCAAATCCACCAGCTATATAGCCTTTTCCATCTGGACTCGAATTTCTTACACTTTCATTTGTCATAAGAACTCTTCCTGCTTTTAAAACAATATATGGTTCAAAAAATACTGGAAGAAGATTCCATCTTGCTACAAGATATACTGGAACTGTTCCTATATCTGTTCCTCCTGTTTTCCCATTGTATGCAATCCCTGCTCCTAAATCAGCAAGAAGAAAGTCCTGAGTCGCTTCAAAACTAAAAGTTGGTGCATAATTTTCAAAAGATCCACTTTCATGATTATATGAATTAGTTTCAGTTATTGCTCCTACTCTTAAATATCCATCTACAGCAAAAGCTGATACTGAAATGGCAAAAAATATCATCAATAGTAGTTTTTTCATAAAATCCTCCTTAAATTCTTTTACTTTTTATTTTTTATGTGATATATTAAATTATACATCAAAGGTAAAAAAATATAAAGTAGTTATTTAACAAACTTTATACCCTAATGTATCTTTAGTTTATATAAATAAAATATCATCATACGGGAGCTGAAAAAGCTGAGAGGAAATTTTATTTCGACCGTTAGACCTGATTTGGATAATGCCAGCGTAGGAAATGTTTTTAAGTTGTCTTATTATCTTTTTCAGACAGCTTTTTTTATTACTCTCAAAATTTCTAGGAGGATTTTATGAAAAAATTGATTTTATCACTGCTTTTAATTTTATCTGTTTCTTCTTTTTCAGAAGAAATTATAGTTTATGGACCTAGTTCTGCAAAATGGATAGGAAAATCCTTTGCTCCTATATTTAAAGAAAAAACTGGAGTAGATATTAAATTTATATCTATTGACGGACTTGTATCAAGACTTAAGCTTGAAGAAAAAAATCCCAAAGCTGATATTGTAATTGGATTGACTTCTCTAAGTACTGAAATAGCAAAAAAAGAGAATCTTATCACTCCTTATATTCCTAAAAATATTTCTAATATAAAAAGTTCTGATTTTCTAATGGATAAAGAGGGATATGCCACTCCTTTTGATTATGGACTTCTAGCTATCAACTATGATACAAAAAAGATTCCTGTTCCACCTAAAAATCTGGCAGAACTTGGTAAATTAGAGAAACAGCTTTTAGTTGAAAATCCTGCCACTTCATCTACTGGAGAAGAAGCTCTCTTATGGAGTATTGCTTTATATGGAGAAAACTGGAAAAATTTCTGGAATGTTTTAAAGCCTGCCATATACACAGCCGAACCTGGTTGGAGTGAAGCTTTTGCTAAATTTACTGCTGGAGAAGCCCCTATGATGGTTGGATATGCCACAAGCAATCTTTTCTTCTCACAAGATGAGGAACAAAGCAGATTCAGCAGTTTTCTTTTAGAAGATGGAACTTTTATGTATCTGGAGGGAGCATCTTTAGTGAACAAAAAAGAAATAAAAGAGGGAGCTAAAAAATTTATGGAATATGTTCTTAGTGAAGATTTTCAAAATCTAGTTCCTCAAAAAAATTATATGTTCCCAGTTACTGAGATTTCTCTTACTGAAGAATTTAAATTTGTTCCTGTTGCTGAAAAAACTGTAAAACTTAGTGATGAGCAGGTGAAAGATCTTGTCAAAAACCTCGATATATACAAATCAGAGTTAATAGAAATTTTAAAAAAATAATCCGAATTTCCTCTTGAATTTTTCTAAAAAGTGTGATATCATAATCAAGATATAGAAAAATACAAGGAGGACGTAGATATATGAAGATATTTGATGATAAATTGAATATATCAATTTCTATCTTAGGATTCATTTATTTTATTTTTCTATTTTTAAATATTTTAGAAAACATTTTTATTATAGGGAATGGAAGCCACATCATTTTGTGATTTTCATTCCTTTTTTTATATTATTGTATTCATGGGAGGGTAATATGAAAGATTTTATATCAATAAAAGATTTGACAAAAGAGGAAGTTTTAGAGGTTTTAAATCTAGCTCTTGAATTATCTGAAAATCCAGAACCTGAGCTGATATCTGGAAAAATAGTAGGAAGTCTTTTCTTTGAACCATCTACTAGAACAAGATTATCTTTCACTTCTGCTGCATACAGAATTGGTGGAAAAGTTCTAGGTTTTGACTCTCCAGACGCTACTTCTGTAAAAAAAGGTGAATCATTGAGAGATACAGTGAAAATGGTAGAAGCTTATTCTGATATCATTGTCATGAGGCACAATATTGAAGGTGGTCCTAAATTTGCTTCTGAAATTTCTAAAAATCCTGTAATCAATGCTGGCGATGGTTCTAATGAACACCCAAGTCAAACACTTTTAGATCTTTTTACAATAAAAAAAGAACTAGGAAAAATAGAAGGTGTGAAAATAGCTTTTGTAGGAGATTTAAAATATGGAAGAACTGTTCATTCTCTTACTAAAGCTCTGGAAATGTTTGATGCAGAATTTTATTTTGTAGCTCCAGATTCTATTCAGATACCTGAGTATATTACAAAGGAACTTGATGAAAAGGGAATGAAATATCATATCTGTTCTGAGTATGAGCCTATTCTTTCTGAGATAGATGTTCTGTATATGACGAGAATCCAGAAAGAAAGGTTTGAAGATATTGAAGAATTCAACAAAGTCAGTGGAGTCTATAAAATATCTAAAGATACAATAGTTGGAAAGTGCCAGGATCATATGATAGTTATGCACCCTCTTCCTAGAGTTGATGAAATAAACATAGATTTAGATGATACAAAACATGCCCTATATTTTAAACAGGCTGCTAATGGAGTACCAGTGAGAGAAGCTATGTTTGCTCTTGCACTGGGAGCAAAAAAATCCACTGCTCCTGTTAAAGAGGAAAAAAAT
>OGZE01000691.1_pt1 | contig 24578 bp, 24 predicted proteins | sample 1576731 | NCBI WGS metagenome assembly OGZE01 (sample SAMEA3541503, study PRJEB24748) | human gut metagenome | biome: human gut; feature: human-associated habitat; material: faeces | place: China | collected 2012 | reverse complement strand
GACCAGGCAAACATGAGGACATTGTAGGCGTTTTTAATGTATAGGGCGATGATTAAGGCGCCCATGGCCAGTACCACGGACATGACACGGGACATGAGTATTTCATGCTTTTCCGTCATTTCCGGCATGAAATTTTTTCCCAGGTCATGTACAAAGGTCTGGACCGATACCAGCAGGTAGCTGTCCGCAGTGGACATCATGACTGACAGGATACCAGCCAGAGCCAGTCCTGTAAGGCCGGGGGGCAGGATGCTTACAGCCAGGGCAGGCACCACGGCATCAGAGCTTCCGTAGGAGGCCACCACGTCCGGCAGAATCTGCTGGCCTGCCAGACCCATGAAGAAAACCAGGGCAATGGTTACCATGTAAATGGAAGTGCCCCAGAACATGCCCTGGGTGGCTGCCTTTTTGCTCTTGGCAGCAAAGGCCCTCTGCCACATCTCGGCTCCTGCCAGGGTAAATACCAGATAGGTGACAATGTCGCCCAGGATACTGCCGTTGATATGAGGCACCAGGTAGGATTTGTCCAGGTTCTGCCAGAAGGAGGAAAAACCGCCCAGATAACGAATGCTGGAAAAGGGAATCAGGATGTAGACAAAGATAATCAGCATGAAAAACTGGAGCACGTCCGTGTACACCACGCCGAAGAGACCGGATGCAGCGGTATAGATGATGAAGATGAGAGTGGCTGCCAGGGCGCCGGCTTCATAGCTGATGCCGAATTCATTTCCCAGCATCTTGATGATGGTGGCGGTGGCAGTCACCTGGGCAGCCACTGTGCCCATCATGGTGAAGACGATCATGAAAGCCAGGATACAGCGGGCAGTGCTGTTGAACCTGTAGTTGAAAAGTTCCGGTATGGAGTTGATGTTTCTGGTGAAGCCAACCTCCTGTATGCGTCCGGCGATGGCTGAGAAGATAAACATGCCGATGAGATAGGGGATAGCGGTCATAACCGCCTTAAAGCCCGTGGTATAGGCAATGCCCGCACGTCCCATCATGGCGCTGCCTCCGATGATGGACGCGCACACAGTGGCAGTCAGCACAAAGGGGCCCAGGGTTCTGCCTGCAACGTAGTAATCGCCTGTATTCTTGATTCGTTTGACGAACCATACGCCCACAAAAAGCATGCCTATCATGTAGAGGACAATGATGACCAGATCCAGGTTGGTAAGTTCATGCATAAATCAGATCTCCTTTCTTTGGGGAGCCGCCCTGGGAGGGGGAGGTGATGCAAAATATCCTTGGATGTATTCAGTTTTAGGTAAAGGAAAAGAACGGACTTAACAAAAGAAACCGTCTGCATGGATGCAGACGGAAAAGTATACGACAATACAGCAAAATGATTTACCAGAATGTCCCTGTCCCTCTTCCGCCTATGAGATTAGCTGCCGGGTTAGGGATAAGAAGGTTCCCTGTTGTCAGGATATCACAAGGACATGCCTGGACAAATACACCCCAAAAAATTGGTTCTCCCACTGTTGCCGTGAGCAACATTAAGCGACTTTGTTAAGTGTTAACGTTTTATTAACATTAAATATACCATAGATGAGGGACGGTGTAAAGTAGATTCAACCCGGCATGGTTTACATTCAGCCTATGATACATACTGGAACGCGGTATGAAACTAAAAGAGACAAATGAATCCGGAGGTATGAGTAATGGAAGGGGGACCTATACGGGCAGCGGTCATGGCAGATACCCATGGTGTGCTTCGGCCAGAGGTTGAGAGAATCCTTGAAACCTGTGACGTGATCATCCATGCTGGCGACTTTGACAGTCAGATGCTGTACCATAAATTGGAGGTAAACCAGCCCTTGTATGCGGTCAGGGGGAATAATGACAGGGGATGGTCAGGGGGCCTTGCCGCTGTTAAGCGGTTTGAGATTGGCGGGGTTAAATTCATCATGGCCCATGAAAGGGCGGATATCCCCAGTCCGCCTGGGGATGTCCAGGTGGTCATATTCGGACATTCACACATGTTTTATCAGCAGGAAATCAATGGAAGGCTTTGGCTGAATCCGGGAAGCTGCGGTTACAAACGGTTTACCCTGCCCCTGTCCCTGGCCGTGATGACCATAGAGGACGGCAGGTTTGAGGTGGAGACCATATGGCTGGAAAAAAGTTACGGAACACCGGGAGCTGCCAAGGCGCAGATGGAAAAAGCCAAAGTAAGCAAATATGAAAAGCAGCAGCGGCGCTATAAGCAGAAGGCCGGGAAAGCGGGAACTGAAACACAGGCAGGGGATAAGGAGCAGCGTGCCTCCCAAAAGAAAGAGGCGGAACGCGACAGCCTGTTCATGATAGCTAAAATCCAGCGTCTGAAAAAGGCAGGGGAAACAAGGGACTGGGTCATCCGGAATCTGGGAGATGGATATAAGCTGGTCGGTGCTTTTTTATGGTACTTCATTTCAGCAATAGAGTTGGCACAAGCTCCGGGATGGATGAAAAATACATTTGTTATTTACGCAGTTCATCAGATAATGGCACTTTTTATTAATAAACTAACCAATTTGCTTTTTGGAAATAGTATGTATGTAGGTGGAATTATATTTCTGTTCATACCTGTTGTGGTAGTAGTATTTTGTTATTTTATGGAATTATTTATGAAAACATATTTTCCGACTGTGTGGAAGATAATATCTGGGAGAAGATGAGTCTCAAAATCAAAACCCCCAGGAGAATCTCAATCAACATGATTCTCCTGGGGGTTATTTTACTTAAGCATGAATCGTAGTTCCGGTCTTACCCTTGAGTGCATCATTGATCTTGTCATAAGATGTGATCAGAGCGGTACGTCCTTCCCTTTCTTCTACAAATTCAACGGCAGCCTGGAATTTCGGGAGCATGTTGTAGACTCCGAAATGTCCCTGTTCCATATATTCTTTTGCCTGTGCAGCTGAGATTTCTCCCAGTTTTTCTTCGTTGTCTTTTCCGAGATTGATACATACCTGCTCTACACTTGTCAGGATGATCAACTGATCGGCATCCACACCTTCTGCAAGTTTTCCGGCAGTCAGGTCTTTTTCAATGACTGCGCTGGCGCCTTTTAAGTGATTATCCTGTTCCAGTACAGGGATTCCGCCTCCACCGGCAGCGATTACGACCTGATCAGCATCCAGAAGTGCGTTGACTGCATCCAGTTCCACGATCTTCACAGGATGCGGAGCGGAAACGACTCGTCGGAATCCTTTTCCGGCTTCTTCGATCACATAATTTCCTTTTTTACGCTCTTCGTTGGCTTCTTCTGCGCTCATGTAACGTCCGAGAACTTTGGTTGGTGTATAGAAAGCCTCGTCATAAGGATCTACGATAACCTGTGTCAATACAGTGCTGACTGTACGGTAGATTCCGCGGTTCATCAGTTCTTCCCGGATTCCGTTCTGGAGATCGTATCCGATATAGCCCTGGCTCATGGCAGAACATACAGACATCGGTGCAGCTGTATAATTTTCATGACGCTGTCCGAATTCATTCATGGCAGTGTGGATCATCCCTACCTGTGGAGCATTGCTGTGGGTGATCGCAACCTGAAATCCGGCTTCGATCAAATCTGCGATTACTTTTGATGTATTTTTTACTGCGACTTTCTGCTCCGGCAATGTAGTTCCAAGAGCACGGTGTCCCAGTGCAACGACAACTCTTTTCTTCATAGTCATATCCCTTTCGTTAAATAATTGTGATGAGTAAATTATATTATTTTTCGTACAAAAAAGCAACGTTATTCCACGCAGAAGTTGTGGATTATCGATAAAAGGCAAAGAAGACATCCAGCAACATCAGCATTCCCAGCAGAACACATACGCAAAGCAGGAACCAGAGCGGGATTTTTCTGGTAACCTGTTTCCATTTTGGTGCGATGAAATACTGGCAGGTGCATCCGATCAGTCCCAGGAACACGGCATCCGCAAAAAACGGAGGCAGCAGAGATGGACGAAAGTATTGAGAAATTTTGTGCAGGTCTGCGTGCCAGATCATCTGGACTGTAAAATCTGAAAGGTATCCAATCACAGAGTATAATAACCCGTTCATACAGAATGCCAGAATCGGATTTTTTGCAAATCGGTGCAGCATCGTTACGCTGAGAACACCGCAAATTCCATAAAGAGGAATCCATGGACCAAGCAGAATACTACGGTTCAAAAAGACCCCTTCCATTGTGAGATAGCTCAGTGTTTCCAGAATCCATCCAAGAATGGAAAACAGAAAGAACAGCGAGGCCAGTGTCAGCGAGTGATAGAAACCGGTCGGAGCCAGAGGCTGATGCACAGCACGGACCGGCGGCTGGACAGAAAACAGAAAGGCCGGATACTGATGTGGTTCAAAATAGGCAATCTTTGTATAAGGTCCTTCGGAATCGTCATAAAGCGCTTTGCGGATCAGTAGCTCGTCATCAGAAAGCTCCTGTTCCAGAAGTGGATCATTAAACAGTTCGTAACGGGGAGCGCGGGACCGGATATAATTTTTTCGCAGGGTCATATATAATTCAGCATCGGTGGCTGTCTGATAAGGATTGACAAACAGAAAATCCAGAATACCGAATGTAAGGAGAGAAAGAATGCTCCATCCGATAAAAGACAGATGCAGAAGAAACATCCGCCATTTGTTTCCGCGCATCAGCTGTCTGGATAAAAAGAATGCATCCTTTCGTCCCATCGTCGGGTTCTCAGCCAGTATATAAGGAATCATGCTGTATTCGTACTTTTTGATGATGCCGCCGATGAACGTCAGGTTCCAGAAAGTCTGAAAAACACAACGGCAGGTCATGATCCATGCAGGGTGGGAAAAGAAGTTCACTTTGTAAAGAAAGAAAAGCTTACTGATCGTTGTCTGCTGATAAGTGCGTGCCTCCAGAAAGAAACGGGCTTCTCCGACAAGCAGCACGTTTTGAATGAAGACAGTGTAGAGAAAAGAGAGCAATACCCCCAGGAGAAGCAGAAAAAACGAGGTGGAAAACGGATCAAGGAAGGCCTCGTTGACAGTCTTTAAAGTGGCAAAGATAAAAGATCTTCCACTGGTATATATATTGAGGATGTGTTCGAACAGAGTTGCCAGTGGTGCACCGGAAAACGAAATCTGAAATACGTGCTGCAGCGTGTCTGTTGCGATCGAGGAATTGGAGGCATCTGGAAAATTCAGATGTGTCTGAACAAAAATTGTTTGCAGTCCCGGGCGAAACTGCCGGAAAATAAAAGTGGAAGATGCAAATGAGGTCGTTAAAAATGCGATCAGAAAACAGACAGATACCATTTTCTGATAGTTGCTCTTTAGTGATTTTTTTGCCTGATGTTTCAGATGTTTTCTTGTCCACATAACAGGATTCCTCCGATTCTGATGATAGACCTATTATAGTTGCTTCACGCCAGACTGTCAAAGAAGATTTGCACCTTGTCAACAGAACCTGAAATCTGCTAAAATTTAGATTGCTGTGAACAGTAACCATAGAACAAGGAGGATGAAAAGTTGAGAAAATTGATTCCTTATTTGAAAAACTATAAAAAGGAAAGTATTATCGGACCGCTGTTTAAACTTTTAGAGGCGGTATTTGAATTGATTGTGCCATTAGTCACTGCAAGAATTGTTGATATCGGAATTCAGAACCGGGATATCCCGTATATCTGGAAGATGGCGGCATTGCTGGTGGCGTTTGGTGTAATGGGACTTTTGTGTTCCCTGCTGGCGCAGTATTTTGCGGCAAAAGCAGCTGTCGGTTTCGGAACAGAACTTCGGCATGATCTGTTCTGCCACATTGAACAGCTTTCTTATGCGGCAGTAGATAAGGCTGGCAGCGCCACGCTGGTTGTCAGGATCACAAGTGATATCAATCAGGTACAGTCCGGTGTCAATCTGGTGCTTCGTCTGTTCCTGCGATCGCCGTTTATTGTGGTAGGTGCAATGGTCATGGCATTTACGATCAATGTAAAGACCGCATTGATCTTTGTCGTGACAGTTCCGCTTCTGGCGCTTGTGATCTACGGTATTATGATCGTGACGATCCCGCTGTATAAAAAAGTACAGAAAGCACTGGATCAGGTGCTTGTCTCTACCAGAGAAAATCTGGCGGGAATCCGTGTGATCCGTGCGTTTTGTACACAGAAGAAAGAGCAGGAAGAGTTTGATACAAAGAGTGAGATACTGATGAAGCTACAGTTTCTGACCGGACGGATTTCAGCGCTGTTGAATCCGATGACATATATTATCGTCAACGCCGGGATTATTGCGGTTGTCTGGTATGGGGGCGGACAGGTATATGAAGGGCTGCTGACACAGGGAGAGGTAATCGCCCTGGTCAATTATATGTCCCAGATTCTTCTGGCGCTGGTGGCGCTGGCGAATCTGATTGTTTCCTTTACAAAAGCAGTAGCATCTGCAGCCCGTCTGAATGAGGTGTTTGCACTCAGATCCGAGCTTGTGGACGGAGAGTGGGAGAAAGCAGAGGCGAAAGCGGAAGCCGCGAAAGTAAAGATGGAACACGTGACATTCTGCTATCCGGGCAGTCAGGAGTCGGCGCTGGAGGATATTTCTTTTACCGCGAAAGCAGGAGAGACGATTGGAATCATTGGAGGGACAGGTTCCGGCAAGACAACTCTGGTCAATCTCATTCCCCGGTTTTATGATGTGACAGAGGGAAAAGCCGAAATCGATGGACTGGAGATTTCAAAATACCGGACAGAGGCTCTGCGAAAACAGATCGGAGTGGTTCCGCAGAAGGCAGTGCTGTTTTCCGGTACCATAAAGAGTAATCTTCAAATGGGAAATGAGCAGGCATCTGAACAGGAGATGTATGCAGCATTAAAAACCGCACAGGCTTTGGAGTTTGTGGAGGAGAAGCCGGGAAGGCTGAATGCTCCTGTCAGTGAAGGCGGAAAAAACCTGTCGGGAGGGCAGAGACAGAGGCTGACGATCGCAAGAGCACTGGTGAAAAATCCACAGATACTGATTCTGGATGACAGTGCATCTGCGCTTGATTTCGCTACAGATGCGGCACTTCGAAAAGCATTGTCCCAGGATACGGAAAATATGACCGTATTTCTGGTATCGCAGAGAGCATCCTCTGTCATGCATGCCGATAAGATCCTGGTATTGGATGACGGAAAGATGGTGGGATACGGCAATCATGAAGAGCTGCTTGGAGCGTGCGGTGTCTATCAGGAAATCTGTCGGTCTCAGTTTTCGAAAGAGGAGGGGGTTCAGTATGCATAAAAAGAAAAAAAGTGTATGGAAAAAGATACTCTGGCTGATTCGGCCCTATCTGCATTTTTTGATGCTATCATTCGTATTTGCGGGTATTTCTGCGTTGCTGACATTGTATGCTCCGATTCTGATCGGTAATGCTGTGGATCTGATTATTGGAAAAGGAAGTGTGGATTTTGACGCGATCGGCAGGATTCTGTTCAGGCTGGCAGGGATTATTGTTATAACAAGCGCTGCGCAGTGGCTGATGAATCTGTGCAACAACCACATTACGTATCGGGTAGTTAAGGATGTCCGTACAAAGGCATTTGCAAAGCTGCAGAAGCTTCCTCTGAAATATGTAGACAGCCATGCATATGGAGAGACCATCAGTCGGATCATCACCGATGTGGAGCAGTTTTCGGATGGACTCCTCATGGGATTTACTCAGTTCTTTACCGGTGTGGTGACGATTTTGGGAACCCTGGTATTTATGCTCCTGATCAATGTGAAGATTGCGTTGGTTGTAATCCTGATCACGCCGGTATCTTTGTTTGTGGCAAGCTTTATTGCGAAGAGAACCTATGTGTTTTTTAAAGCACAGTCAGAGACCAGAGCACAGATGACATCCCTTGTCGATGAAATGGTGGGAAATCAGAAGGTTGTGCAGGCATTTGGATACGGTGACCGGGCAGTGGAGAGGTTTGATACGATCAACAAAAAGCTCCAGAAAGTCAGCCTGCAGGCGATTTTCTTTTCGTCCATTACGAATCCGAGTACCCGGTTTGTCAACGGACTGGTGTATACAGGGGTTAGTATTGCAGGTGCGTTTACCGCAATCGGAGGCGGGATCACGGTGGGGCAGCTGTCTTGCTTTTTAAGCTATGCAAACCAGTATACAAAGCCGTTTAACGAAATCTCAAGTGTGGTCACAGAGCTTCAGAATGCACTGGCATGCGCACGGCGGGTATTTGACTTTATTGAGGAACAACCGGAAGAGCCGGATGCGGCATCGGCGATCGAACTGAAAAATCCAGACGGCAGTATGACACTGGAACATGTCAGTTTTTCTTATAATCCGGAGATTAAGCTTTTACAGGATCTGAACCTGAATGTAAAGCCGGGTCAGAAAATTGCGATTGTAGGACCGACGGGATGCGGAAAGACGACGCTGATCAATCTTCTGATGCGTTTTTATGATATTCAAAGTGGAGAGATCCGTGTCGGCAATACCGGAATTCAGAATATTACAAGAGACAGTTTGCGGGCCAACTTTGGAATGGTTCTGCAGGAGACCTGGCTGAAAGCAGGAACGATCGCAGAGAATATTGCGTATGGAAAAGAAGATGCCACAAGGGAAGAAATCATTGCGGCGGCAAAGGCGGCTCATGCGCATGGGTTTATCCGGAGAATGGAGCAGGGGTATGATACGCTGATTCAAGAAGAGGGCGGAAACCTGTCACAGGGGCAGAAGCAGCTTTTGTGTATTGCCAGAGTTATGCTCAGAATTCCGGATATGTTGATTCTGGACGAGGCAACCTCTTCGATCGATACCCGTACAGAAATGAAGATTCAGGAAGCGTTTCAGAGTATGATGAGGGGACGTACCAGCTTTATTGTGGCACATCGGCTTTCTACTATTCGGGAGGCAGATGTGATCCTTGTGATGAAGGATGGAAATATTATTGAACAGGGCAGCCATGAGGAGTTGTTAGAAAAAGGCGGATTTTATAAAAATCTGTATGAAAGCCAGTTTGCGTCTTAGAAAAAAGCCCGGGGAGATCATGCATTTCCCCGGGCGGTCATATATTCATGCTCGCGTTTTAATTCTGCAAGACAGTCTTTTGCGAGCCAGTGCTGATTGGTCGGTGTGAGGATCGCTTTGTACGGAAACGGTCCCGCACCGCTTTTTTTCAAAGCAAGAAGCGCCTGATCCAGCTTCTGGTTGGAAAGTCCGCAGAATACGATCATTGTATCGGAGAGCTCTTCTCCGTCATAAATTTCTTCAGAAGGTGTCATGTCCGGCAGCCCTGCAAGTACACCGAGAGGCTGGCTGTAATCTTTGAGTGTAATGTGGCGGAGACGCACACGAAGCGGAAGCAGTGCACGTTCCACTTTCTTTTTTACTTCTTTGTCTGATATATGGAATAATAAAATACTTTCTCTCATACAGATGAAATCTCCTATCTATCTTTTTGCATTTATTGTAATAGATTTTATCTTGTAAGGAAAGGGCAGATTATAAAAAATCTATTGACGGGTACAGGGAAAAGAAATATAATAGCTGTATTAAGAAAATAATACAATAATACGACAGGTGTACAGCACACCAGGCACAGCCGGGAGGAAAAGTATGATTGAGATTAAGAATCTGACAAAGACGTATAAGTTGAATAAAAAGCAGATGAAAGAATCCAGAACCACAAATCCGATCAAGACGGCAGTCAATGCTCTTACGCTGACTGCGAAAAAAGGTGAGATTTATGGCCTTTTGGGACCCAATGGAGCAGGGAAGACGACTACGCTGCGCTGTATTTCCACGATCATCAAGCCGACAAAGGGCGAGATTTATGTAGATGGGCATGAGGTGCGCAAAGAGCCGGAGAAAGTGCGGGAAAAGATCGGATTTCTGACCGGAGATATCAAGCTGGATCCACAGTTTTCCCCGGATTATATGTTTGACTTTTTCGGGAAGATCCATGGAGTGAAGCCGGAGAAGCTCAAAGAACGAAAAGAGGAACTGTTTACTTATTTTGGGATCAAGGATTTTGCGCACAAAAAGATGAAAGAGCTGTCAACCGGAATGGGGCAGAAGGCTGCAATCGCAGTCAGCCTGGTACATGATCCGGATATTGTTATTTTTGATGAACCGACAAACGGTCTGGATGTCGTGACGGCAAGGAGTGTGACAGACTATCTGAAGCGCCTGAAAGAGGAGGGAAAGCTGGTCATTATTTCTACACATATCATGTCAGAGGCAGAGAAGCTGTGTGACCGGATCGGAGTGATCATTGACGGAAGGAAAGTGATGGAAGGGCATCTGGAGGATATCTTAAGAGAGACACAGACAGAAGATCTGGAGGATGCGTTTTTTGAATTGTACAGTCAGGTAAAAGGAGGCGGGGAAGATGCGTGAGATTCGATTGATCTGTAAAAAAGAATTATCCAGAGTGCTGACAGACAGAAAGATGTTATTTTCTGTATTTCTTCTGCCGGCGATCATCATGGTGGTCGTAATGAATGTAATGACCAGTTTTTCGAAAAATTTGGAGAATGATGTCAAATCTCATGCGCCCATTGTTTATCTGCAGAATGCCCCGGAGGGTGTGGAGCAGTACTTGAAGGCGTATAATGAGAAGATGGATCTGCGCACGGTGGATGACGAACAGAAAGTGACAGAGGAAATCAGAGATGGATCAGCCGATTTGTGGATTGCTTTTCCGCAGGATTTTCTGGAGCAGATAGAAGTTTATAAGACAGGGGATGAGATTCCTCAGATCAAAGTTTATTACAATCCGTCCGAAGAGTATTCGCAGGCTGCCTATGAAGGTGTGGCAGGCGGATGTCTGGAGGTTTACCGGCAGGCACTGTTGTCAGAGCGTGTCGGAGATATGCAGTCTTTGACAGTATTTACGGTGAATTCAGACAATCCGGACATGGTAATCCAGGATGAACAGAAAGCCGGCGGCAAAGCACTTGGCATGATGCTTCCGTATTTTGTGACGATCTTACTTTTTGCGGGAGCAATGGGACTGGGAACCGATATGGTGGCAGGAGAAAAAGAGCGCGGTACCATGGCAAGTATGCTGGTAGCGCCGATCAAAAGAAGCTCGATCGTACTCGGAAAAGTATTTGCGCTGATGATCATTTCAGGAATCAGTTCGGTTGTATATGTTGCGGTTATGGTAGGCTTCCTGCCACAGATGATGGGGGCCTACGGAAGTGAAGGTCTGGGACTGAGTCTGGAAGTCGGGCAGGTGCTGATGATGGCATTTTTGCTGATTGCGATTGCATTCCTGTATTCCGGAATCATCGTTCTGATTTCTGTCTTTGCAAAAGATACAAAAGAGGCAAACAGCTATATTATGCCGGTTTATATGCTGATCCTGATTTTGGGGATTGCGACAATGTTTACGACGCAGAATATTGAAAGCTGGTATTATGCAGTACCGGTGTTTAATACAGCGCTGGCGTTACAGGGAATTCTTACAGGAGATGTGAGTGTGATGCAGTATGCGGTGACACTGGCAGAGACATTGATCCTGGGAATGATACTGATCACGGTAATCGCAAAAGCATTTGAAAGCGAAAAGGTAATGGCAAAATAGAAGTTGTTTCAGACAGAGCATTTCACAAAGAGAAGGTGCCTGCATATAGTAACAGTAAGAAGGCTGCTGTATGCAGGCGCTTTTTATAGCGGCAGAACGGATTTCGGGAAGCGGGTGTGAGGTGTGAGGCTCTGTGAACTGAGGGAGAAAGAAGTGATCAATATATGTAACTGCAGAAGACTTGGCTGTGTGGTGGATGTGGATATTGATGTCTGCGATGGAAAGGTTCTGGCGATCATTATTCCGGTTCCCGGGAAGATCTGCGGGATACTTGGCAGTGACGGAGAATATGTGATTCCGTTCGGTTGTATTAAAAAAATCGGGCCGGATATCATTTTGGTGGAAATCTGTGAAGAAAAGTTTTTGCAAAAGTACTAGATGTTGGTTATAATGGGGAAAAGAAACCAAATGCAAAGGAAAAAGAAAGGCGGAAACGAGTATGAAATGTCCGTATTGTGGTCATCCGGATACGCGGGTGATCGATTCCAGACCGGCGGAAGACAACAACGCCATCCGAAGAAGAAGATCCTGCGATGAATGCGGGAAACGCTTTACAACCTATGAAAAAGTAGAGACGATTCCCCTGATCGTGATCAAAAAAGACAATAACAGAGAGCAGTATGACAGATCTAAGATTGAAGCCGGAGTTTTGCGGGCATGCTATAAGCGTCCTGTCTCAGCACAGCAGATCCAGCAGACGATTGATGATATCGAGCTCCAGATATTTAAAAGAGAGGACAAAGAGATCCCAAGTAAATTGATCGGGGAGATCGTGATGGACCGTCTCAAAGATCTGGATCCGGTCGCATATGTCCGTTTTGCATCTGTATACAGAGAGTTTAAGGATGTCAATACATTTATGTCCGAACTGAAGAAGATCCTGGAGTAGCCGTATGCGAACCTATAAATTGACGATCGCTTATGATGGAAGCCGGTATCAGGGCTGGCAGAGACAGAGCAATACGGACAAGACGATCCAGGGGCTTTTAGAACAGGCAGCATCTGAGACTGCCGGATATCCGCTGGAGGTACAGGGATCCGGCCGTACCGATGGAGGTGTCCATGCGAAGGGGCAGACGGCCAGTGTGATCCTGCGCGGAAAAGTACAGGAGTCTGAGTTTTTACAAAATATGAACCGGCTGCTTCCTTTGGATATCCGGGTGATCGAAATGGAACTGGTAAAGAACGGGTTTCACGCGAGACTCAGTGCAGTTGGAAAATGTTATGAATACTGGATCGATATGCGGGAAAAACCAGATGTGTTTATGCGAAAGTATACCTATCATTATCCGAAAGAGCTGAATATAGAGGCGATGCAAAGAGCAGCGGATGATCTGATTGGACGGTATGATTTTGCCGCATTTACGGACAAAAAGGAGGAAAAGTCCACAATTCGCACAATTTATGCTATAATCGTGGAGGTACAGGGGGACAAGTTGAGGATCGAATACCGGGGCAGCGGTTTTATGTATCATATGGTGAGGATCCTGACAGGAACTCTGTTGGAAGTAGGAGACGGAAGAAGAACGCCGGAATCGGTAAAGGCTGCACTGGCAGGCAGAGACAGGGCAGATGCCGGATTTCTTGCACCTGCAAGAGGGCTGACATTAAAAGAAGTGTATTATTAGATTGGGGGCGGGTACGAAAGTAGACGGTCCCTTTTTGGGTTTTTCTAAAGAAAACAGGAGGATTTATGAAGCTGATATCATGGAATGTAAATGGAATCCGTGCCTGCGTACAGAAAGGATTTCTGGAATTCTTTCGGGAAGCAGATGCAGATATTTTCTGTCTGCAGGAGACAAAGCTGCAGGCAGGTCAGATTGAGCTGGATCTGGAAGGGTATGAGCAGTACTGGAATTATGCCGTGAAAAAAGGATATTCCGGAACGGCTGTATTTACAAAAAAGAAACCATTAAATGTGACTTATGGAATCGGAATCGAGGAGCACGATCAGGAAGGTCGTGTTATTACACTGGAATTTGAAGAATTTTATTTTGTGACTGTGTACACGCCGAATTCTCAGAACGAGCTTGCCAGACTGGATTACCGCATGAAGTGGGAATCTGATTTTCTGGCGTATTTGAAGAAACTGGAAGAGGAGAAGCCTGTGATTTTCTGTGGTGATCTGAACGTGGCACACAAAGAAATTGACTTGAAAAATCCGAAGACGAACCGGAAAAACGCCGGATTTACGGATGAAGAAAGAGGAAAATTCACCGAGATGTTAAATGCGGGATTTATTGATACATTCCGGTATTTCTATCCGGATCGGGAAGGGATTTATTCCTGGTGGTCTTACCGGTTCAGTGCCAGAGCAAAGAATGCAGGGTGGAGGATCGATTATTTTTGCGTTTCAGAATGTTTGAAGGACCGGCTTGCGGATGCGAAGATCCTGACAGATGTTATGGGGTCAGACCATTGTCCGATTGAGCTGGATTTAAAATAAAAAGGAGAGAATGAACATGACAAAGATTGATATTATTTCCGGATTTTTAGGAGCCGGAAAAACAACATTTATTAAAAAGATGCTCAAAGAAGCATTTTCGGGAGAGCAGGTTGTGCTTATCGAGAACGAATTCGGAGAGATCGGGATTGACGGAGGATTTCTTAAGGAAGCGGGAATTGAAATCAGGGAGATGAATTCAGGATGTATCTGTTGTTCGTTAGTCGGAGACTTTGGAAAATCCTTAAAAGAAGTGGTAGATACGTATCATCCGGATCGGATTCTGATCGAGCCATCCGGTGTTGGAAAACTTTCCGACGTGATCAAAGCAGTGCAGGATGTGCAGGATGAGATCGAAGCAGAGCTGAACAGTTTTACAACAGTTGTAGACGTGACAAAATGCAGATTATATAAGAAGAATTTCGGAGAATTTTTCAGCAATCAGATCGAATATGCAGGTGCGATCATCTTAAGTCGTACAGATAAGGCAAAACCAGAGAAAGTGGAAGAAAGTGTTGCGCTGCTTCGCAAGTTAAATGAAAAGGCTCCGATCATCACAACTCCAATCGAGCAGTTGTCAGGAGAGAAGCTTCTGGAGACAATGGAGCACAGCAAATCTCTGGAAGAAGAGTTGCTCCTGGAAGAGGAAATCTGCCCGGAATGCGGATATGTGCATGAACACGCACACCATCACCATTGCCATGAAGAACACGATCATCATGAGCATCACCATCATCATGGAGAGGAGTGTGGCTGCGGACATGGCCATCACCATGAGCACCATCACGAGCATGAACATCATCATGATGGGGAGTGCGGTTGTGGCTGCGGACACAATCATGACCATGAACATCATCACCATCATCATGCAGATGAAGTGTTTACAAGCTGGGGACGAGAGACGATCAAAACCTACAGCAGGGAAGAAATCAGCAGAATCTTAAAGACGCTGGAAGAGGATGACACATACGGAACTGTTCTTCGTGCAAAGGGAATGGTCGCAGGTGCAGACGGAGAGTGGATTTATTTTGACATGGTTCCGCAGGAGCATGAAGTCAGAAGCGGGGCAGCGGAATATACGGGAAGAATCTGTGTGATCGGTTCCAGGCTGGAAGAAGACAAGCTGGAAGCATTATTTGGACTGAAAAAATAGAAACTACAGACAGGAGAGAGAACAATGAATGAACCGGATGTAATGGTTTATCTGATGACTGGATTTTTAGACAGTGGAAAATCCCAGTTTTTAAAGTTCACACTGACACAGGATTATTTTCAGATTGATGGAACAACGCTTCTGATTCTCTGCGAGGAAGGTGAGGAAGAGTTTGATCCGCTGGAAATGGCAAAGCATGGTGTGAAGATCATCAAAATAGAAGAACAGGAAGAGTTGACAGAAGCATTCTTAAATGAACTGCATGAAAAATATTCGCCGGAGCGTGTGGTGATCGAATACAACGGAATGTGGAAAGTCAGTGACTTTGAAGCGTTAAGTCTTCCGCAAGGATGGGAAATCGAACAGAAACTGACAACAGTGGATGCAAGTACATTTCAGATGTATCTGAACAACCTGAAGCCGTTGTTTGTCGAAATGGTACGCGGGGCGGAACTGGTGCTGTTTAATCGTTGTACAGATATTGAACCTCTGGCAGGATACCGCAGAAGTGTGAAAGTAGTCAGCCCACAGGCAGAAGTGATCTTTGAGGATGAAAACGGTGAGATCGAGAATATTTTCGGGGATGATGTGCCGTATGATCTGAACGCGCCTGTGATTGAGATTCCAAGAGAGGATTATGGAATCTGGTATGTGGATGTTATGGAAAATCCGGACAGATACAAGGGAAAAGTGATTGAATTTATCGCAAAAGTATTAAAGCCGAAAGGATTTCCGTCCAAGGTATTTCTTCCGGGACGGATGGCGATGACCTGTTGTGCGGATGACACTACATTTTTAGGATATATCTGCAAGAGCGCCTACGCACCGAAGCTGCAGGCAGGAGAATGGGTGAAGGTGCGCGCAAAAGTACAGTATGGACATGTATCAGTGTATAAAGGTACCGGACCGATTCTGGAGGCAGAGCATATTGAAGAAGCCGAACCAATCGAAGAGCTGGTTTACTTTAACTAAAAAGAGTGAGGGAGAGACAAGATGGAAAAAAGATTTGACGTAATCGCAATGGGAGAACTTTTGATTGATTTTACAATGAACGGACAGAGCGAACAGGGAAATAACCTGTTCGAAGCCTGCCCGGGAGGAGCGCCGTGTAATGTGCTGGCAATGCTGAACAAGCTTGGTAAAAAGACTGCATTTCTGGGAAAAGTAGGAGATGATCAGTTTGGAAGACTGCTGCGGGATACGATCAGCAGTGCAGGGATTGATGCATCTAATCTTCTGACTGATGATGAAGTGAACACGACGCTTGCATTTGTACATACTTTCCCGGATGGAGACCGAGAATTTTCTTTCTATAGAAATCCGGGGGCAGATATGATGCTTCGTGAGGAGGAAGTTGAGGAAGACTTTATCCGTCAGGCAAGACTGTTCCATTTCGGAACTCTGTCCATGACACATGAAGAAGTCAGAAAGGCAACAAAAAAAGCGCTTAAGGCAGCGAAGGACAATGGACTTTTAGTATCCTTTGATCCGAATCTGCGCCCGCCGCTGTGGAGTTCTCTGGATCTGGCGAAAGAACAGATGGAGTACGGATTCCAGTACTGTGATATTCTGAAAATTTCTGATAATGAGATTCAGTTTGTATCAGGAAAAGAAGATTACGATGAGGGAATCCGGTATCTTCAGGAGAAATATCAGATTCCGTTGATTCTTCTGACAATGGGGAAAGACGGAAGCCGTGCGTACTACAAGGGAATGCGTGTAGAAAGAGCCGGAAAATCAGTGAAGGCGATCGAAACGACAGGAGCCGGAGATACATTCTGCGGAAGCTCTTTAAATTATATTCTGGAGCATGATTTTGAAAATCTGACGGAAGAACAGCTGGGAGAAATGCTCACATTTGCAAATACAGCAGCAGCGCTGATTACAACCAGAAAAGGAGCGATTCGTTCCATGCCGGAGAAGGAAGAGGTTCTGGAATTTCTGCAAAAATAAAAAACTGCTTTCTTTTTCCCGATAAATAGTGTACAATGAAGCGCAGTACATGAAGATATGGGAGGAATATACAATGCCGGAAGCAGTAGCAGAAGAATTGTGTGTGAAGTTTAGAAACATCGATGAAATACAGGAATTTGCAAAAGCAGTGAATCAGTTTGATGGAGATGTTGATCTGAAACAGGGGAGAATTACGATTGATGCGAAGTCTCTTCTGGGAATCTGCAGTATGAATATAGAGGAAGAGATGGAACTGCAGGTGTTTAATGGGGATGCAGAAGAATTGAAAGAATTGATCAAGAAATTTCTTGTTTAAAGTATGTATACATCGATAACATAAGGGTATTTTCCAGTGGATGGGAGATACCCTTTTTCGAAAAAGAAAGGAGAGAGCAGGATGAAATTTACAAAAATGCAGGGATTGGGCAATGATTATGTCTATGTGAATGGTTTTGAAGAACGGATTGAAAATCCTTCTGAAATGGCTGTAAAAGTGAGCAACCGGAATTTTGGAGTCGGTTCGGATGGACTGATTCTGATCAATCCGTCCGAGAAAGCAGATTTTGAGATGGAGATGTATAATGCAGACGGTTCCAGGGGAGAGATGTGTGGAAACGGAATTCGTTGTGTGGCAAAATATGTTTATGATTATGGTCTTACCGATAAGACACATATTTCTGTGGAGACACTGGGCGGGATTAAATATCTGGATCTGACTGTAGAGGATGGAAAAGTGGTTCTGGTAAGAGTGGACATGGGAAGTCCGATCCTGACACCGGCGCAGATTCCGGTCATCGCAGATGAGGCGGAAGCGGTTGCTGTTCCGATCCTTGTGGACGAAACAGAATACCAGATGACTTGTGTTTCTATGGGAAATCCTCATGCAGTCATATTTATGGATGATATCGAACATCTGGAGATTGAGAAGATCGGACCGAAATTCGAGCATCATGAACGATTTCCGAACAGAGTGAATACAGAATTCGTGAAAGTCTTAGACAGACACACGGCAAGTATGCGTGTCTGGGAGCGGGGATCCGGGGAGACACTTGCCTGTGGAACCGGAGCCTGTGCAGTGGCAGTGGCATGTATTCTCGGAGGATATACAGAAAACAAAGTGACGGTTAAGCTGCTCGGAGGAGATCTGCTGATCGAATGGGATCGTGAACAGAATAAAATCTATATGACAGGACCGGCAGAGGTTGTTTTTGACGGAGTGTGGAAGGCATAATAGAAAAAGAGGCAGGGCGTTCGTTACGGTTTATCTCCGGTTACTATCAATACCTGAGATGAACGGTAACGAACTTTGCTTAAAAAATAAAAAAAGTGCTTGACTTTTTGGAAAATTGCGATATAATGTAAATGTTGAGTCTGACAGAAAGAGAAATGATGCGGATTGGTGTAATGGCAGCACAGCAGACTCTGACTCTGTTAGTAGAGGTTCGAGTCCTCTATCCGTAGCTTGTAAGACAGTCATAAAGGCTGTCTTATTTTTATGTCCGGAGTATGTTACTGTGTACAGTTGCAGAGTGATTTTTACTGTTGTTTTTGGAGAAAAAAACATTGACAATCAAGGACAAAAAGAATATAATAAAGCAGTATGACATAAGGAGAAACAGCTTACACCAAAGCCCCGGAGTATGCTGATTTCATATAGAAGAGTTAAAGTAAATAATCTATGATAATTAGTAAGTAGGAGGAACACCCATGAAAACTTATATGGCTAACCCAGACAAGATCGAAAGAAAATGGTATGTGGTTGACGCTGAAGGATGTACATTAGGACGTCTGTCTTCAGAGATCGCTAAAGTGTTAAGAGGAAAAAATAAACCAGAGTACACACCACACGTTGATACAGGAGATTACGTAATCGTTGTAAACGCTGATAAAGTGAAAGTAACAGGAAAGAAATTACAGCAGAAAATCTACTACAATCACTCTGATTATGTAGGTGGAATGAGAGAGACAACACTGGCTGAGATGCTTGCAAAGAAACCAGAAAAAGTTGTTGAACTTGCTGTAAAAGGAATGCTTCCAAAAGGACCTTTGGGAAGAGCAATGATCAAGAAACTTCATGTATACGCTGGACCAGAGCACAACAACCAGGCTCAGAAACCAGAAGTACTGACATTTTAAGGAAAGGTTGAAAGGAGGACATTACATTGGCTAACGCAAAATATTACGGAACAGGAAGAAGAAAAAAATCTGTTGCAAGAGTATATCTTGTACCGGGAACAGGAAAGATCACAATCAATAAAAGAGATATCGATGAGTATCTTGGACTGGAAACATTAAAAGTTGTTGTTCGTCAGCCACTCGTTGCTACAGGAACAACAGACAAATTTGATGTAATCGTAAACGTACATGGTGGTGGATACACAGGACAGGCTGGAGCAATCCGTCACGGAATCTCCAGAGCACTTCTTGAAGCTGATGCTGAGTACAGACCAGTATTAAAGAGCGCTGGATACCTGACACGTGACCCACGTATGAAAGAACGTAAGAAATACGGTCTCAAAGCAGCTCGTCGCGCACCACAGTTCTCAAAACGTTAATTATACGTTTCGGAACGTACAATTTCAAAAAAGATTTTTCGACTCCTCAGGACTTCGGTCTTGGGGAGTTTTTGATGTGAATTTGTGTCAGCATTGATGAATGTCACCGGGAACCCCGGGATGTTTTCTGAAAGCATATGAAGAAGTGAATGGAAAAAGATTATATTATAAACTATCGAATTATGATAGTTATCGCGGTGTATTTGGGCATGAATGTGTAAATGAATTGATTGTAAGTCGAGTAATGGATATTTTGAGAATTCCTCATGTGAAATATAAATTGATACATGCGCAGATTATCATAGATGGAAAAGAACGGGAAACATGGCTTTCTGTTTCGGAAAACTTTCGTAAGGATAATGAAGAAAAGTTGGCATATGATTTGTATTATGATTTGCAAAAAGAAGAAAATGAATCTCCGTTAGAATTTGCGATAAGAAACAATTGGGAATTATATATGTACCAGATGTTTTGCATTGATTATTTGATTGCCAATAGAGACCGTCATGGAAGCAATTTGGAAGTGTTAAGAAATGATGAAGACGATAGTGTGAGAATAGCTCCTTTGTTTGATCAGGGAGTATCGTTATTGTTTTCAACATATGGTAATGAAAAACTTCTGGAAGAAACGGACGTGATGAGAGATTTTCCGGTTAATAACTATATTGGATCAAAATCTTTAGAGTATAATCTGTCATTGATACCAAAAGGATACGATTTACAGATTTGGAAATTAAAAAAAGAAGATCAGGATTATATTTTTAGTGGTATAGAGCATGTTTTATCGGAGGCTCATAGGAATAAAATATGGGAGATGATTTGGAAAAGGTGGTGTTTCTTTGAACAGGTACGCAATCAGGAGAAATAATAGAAATAAAATTGTCGGAATATTAAATTATGATGAGAAAGCAAAGAAATACACAATTGAGATTCCGGAAAATGTTACGCCAAAGGAAGCTCCGTTTATGATGTCGTTATTTTTGAAAAAAGGTATCCGAACCATGAATTCAGATTGGAGTATGCGTTGGGTACAGAGTAGAATCATTCCAAGTAGCAGACAGAATATAGGGGAAATACTTCGTGTGAATGGAATGCGTTCATATGATGAGCATAAATTACTATTAAAAAATGAGGGGCGAAGTTGTCAGGATGAATTTTATATTGAACATATGTAGCTTTAAAGTGTAATGCGGAGTAATGTGAAACCTTGTATTTATAATGTATTTACAACACCAACATTCGAGAATCTGGTGAAATTAAGTATTTCTAGTTACCTAAATGTTAAGGTATGTACAACTTCAGAAGGTTTTACATACTTCAGATGTTGGATAATAGGATAAAGAAATGTTGCCTTAAGATTAGGGTAATGTATAAGTTTTTAGGAGACAAAAGGAGAAGTAATGGAAATAGTTGAAATAAGCAGTTTTAGCGAGTATGTAGATTTTGTTGAACAAATATCACCTCAATATTCACTTTCAAGGGGGCAAGAAAAAGACAAAGATTTATTACCAAGTATATTAAGAAAAAATGAAGAAGGTATGTCAATCTATACAAAGGCAAATGCAAAATCTTTTATTGATGACTTTAAAAATAATTCAACCATGTATATCGATAATACGATGATAAAGAATCAAAATGAATTGTTAGTGTATGCACAACACTTTGGCGTACCGACATGTTTATTGGATTTTACATATTCACATTTAGTTTCACTTATGTTTGCAGTTGAAAACGCATTTTCATATGAGGTAGAAGATGAGGAAAAATCTGTGATTTGGTTTCTGGATGCAAGTGAGTTGAATCTATCTTCTATTAATCGAACAGGACTAGTGGATTTGTCAGAAGAAACAGGTATTGGAGAGAGTACAGAGTTACCATTTGCAGCTACGGTAAGGCGTAATAATAAAAGAATAGCCGCACAGAATGGTTTGTTTGTGTATTTCCCTCAAAATTCGAAACCTTTGAATAAGATATTTATAGCAGATAAAATACTTAAAAAGGTTGAAATATCACATAAGAATTGCAGAAAAATTCTTAAGTCATTGTATACAATGGGGATGCGATTTGATGACATATATCCTGAATTGGCTTCAATATCAAAAGATATATTGTTGAAAAATAATGTAGTGGAATATTATAAAATGGAGGAAGATCATGATTGATAATAAATTTATAGTTAAACCAGATCAAGTAGATTATACTATTGGAAATATTGTTTCTGCAATTGATAAGGGATATGAATTGCAAAAATTAGAAGATGATAAATTAGATATAGAGAAACGATTGGAATATAGTGATTGTATTATTATGAAACCGGATTATCAGAGAGAATATAGGGCTTCTGTAGAAGAAGAAAGTTCTTTGATAGAATCAATTTTAGTGGGGATTCCTATTCCGCCAGTATTTTTGTGTTCAACGAGGATAAAAGGGGCACAATCATTAAATGTGGTTGATGGTCAGCATAGATTATTTGCATTCTATAGATTTAGAAAAGGAATGTATGCGTTGAATAATTTGGCGCTATTAGGGGAATATGATGGATTGTTATTTGATGAATTACCAGAGGAACTGCAGGAGAAAATAGTAATTCATAAATTATCTACGTATGTTTTCAGGGATTTTCCAGGCAAGAAGTTTGAACTTGAGATTTTTAATAGATATAATAAGGGGACAAAAACTTTAACCCCGCAAGAAATAAGAAATGCAGTTTATTCGTCTCCGCATAATGAATATATTGGACGATTTGTAAAAGATTTATTCGAAAGAGATCAACCATTAAAAGAGGTATATAATGTTACTAAAGATAGGTATTTGAAGAAAAAGGTTCATGAAGGTATATTTTCTATTCTATATGTTTTAGAGTATGGAATAAATGAAGAGTTTAAAGATTCGACGACATATGCGAATGAATATATGCGGATAAAATCTGAATTAGCAGAGAAAAATGCTGAAGAGGTAATACAAAAAGATTTGAATAGTACAATTGAAAAGTTTGATTCATTCAACAAATGGCTTTTAAAATGTACAAAAATTACACCATATCCGATATCAAAAGAATTTTATGGTATTGCAAGTAAAAGTTATAAATTTCAAACATCAATGGCACTTATTCTTCCAGCATTGTTTAATAAATTATATGTGGAAAAAGTAGTAGGCGATATTTCTTTTGAAAAATCTGTTGAAATGATTAAAAAGGCAATGATGAACTCATTTATAGAGGATCCAAATTATACAGCTTCATCTACTAATTCTAAAGAAATTAAAAAATTAGTAAATGCATTTGGAAAAGAAGATTAAGAAATTTATTATAAATCTTAGGAATGGATTTTTATTTAGAAACTTTTTGGAAAAAAGAACATGAAAATTCATGAAATGATTTTATATGTTCCTAAAGACGGTTAAGTTGCTGAAGACAAGTTGCAATTACCTGATAAAACCATGCTGCAGAAAAATTACAGGAATTGATCAACATGTCTTTGTTGGAGGAATAAATATAATTCTATCTTTGAGGTGTTCTGAGGAGTAATGAGAAGCCTTGCGTTTGTAACGTGTTTGCAACACCACATTCCAGAAACCTAGTAAAATCAAGCGTTCCCAGTTACGCAAACGTTAATTATACGTTTCAGAACGTACAATTTCAAAAAGAATTTCAAACCTCTCAGGGAGCATTCCTTGGGAGGTTTATATTTTTGTAAAATTATAGAATTATATTGATTTTTTAGGGGGAATTGCATATACTTATTATAGACAAAGAATTGTCTTAGGTGAGTTTCTACCATAAAGTGGAAACCTAAAAAAGCAGGTGAGTCTCCACCATAAAGCGAGAACCTAAAAAAGCGGTGAGTCTCCACCATGAAGCGAGAACCTGAAAAAGAGGCGAGTAATGTCGTCTCTTTTTTTGACAGATGAGGAAAAATGAAATTTTATAATATCAAAGATGAATACATCAATTATTTGAAAAAATATGATGCAAAAGTTGCAGATAATAAAAAGGGAAAGCGGCCGTATGTAGGCGTGGTGCTTGAGATTGATGGGATAAAATATTATACTCCATTTATATCGCCCAAAGAAAAGCATCGCAAAATGAAGAACACAAAAGATTTTAGGAAAATTAATCAGGGAATATATGGTGCAATCAACTTTAATAATATGATACCGGTTGTGGAATCGGCATTACTTCTTATTGATATTGATGCAATGGAAGATTCAAAATATCAGCGTTTGCTTCAAAATCAATATAAGTCTATTAAAGCTGATCGGGAACAAATTCAGTTGACAGCAAAAAGATTAAGAAATACTCTTTTTAAGAAAGGTGAAGAATTGAATGGCAATGACAAGAGAATAAAGGAAAGATGTTGTGATTTGCCATTGCTGGAGGAGGTTGTGAAACATTATGACAACCATTAGTAAAAAAGAAGTACATAAATTTTTAGATAAACACCCGTATATACCTTTCTAGGCAGCTAAATTTGAATATAGTTTATATCTTGAGTCTGAAGCAGTTGAATATGCCAATGCGATTTCAGAAAAAATGCTTGGTGAATCTGAAGAGGATTTCCATTCGAAAAGAATGATTGAACAAGCAGAAACAACGGAAGAACTGTTGCAATTGGCTTATGAAAGAATACTTCAATATCCGGAATGAATATTTAAGATCTATGTTGTGCTTAGTAATTGGATTTCGAGGAGATGTAGAAATGATTCCTTTTTTGATGAAAGAAACAGAACGTCTGGAAAGAATGTATCCCCAAGAAACATATGCACAAGGTCCGATACTTGCTATTCAGGAATTTGCTGTCAGATTTCTTAATTGAAGTCTAGGAGATGTACTGAAAAGTAATGAGAAGCCCTGCGTTTGTAACGTGTTTGCAACACCACATTCCAAGAATCCAGTAAAATCAAGCGTTCCCAGTTACCTAAACGTTAATTATACGTTTCAGAACGTACAATTTCAAAAAGATTTTATAACTCCT
>OGZE01000684.1_pt1 | contig 24764 bp, 18 predicted proteins | sample 1576731 | NCBI WGS metagenome assembly OGZE01 (sample SAMEA3541503, study PRJEB24748) | human gut metagenome | biome: human gut; feature: human-associated habitat; material: faeces | place: China | collected 2012 | reverse complement strand
TATCCGTTAAAGTTTCCTCCGAGGTCTACCATCACACTTTGACCTTCTTTTAGCAGGCTTCTGTTGAGCCCTCCCGGGAGAGCCGGATCCAGTCCTTCACCTCCTAAGGCGAAATCGTATGGAGAAGGGAAAGCGGCATTGTCTCCGGTCAGTACACTGCCCATAAAGATTTCCATGCTCTGACCGAACACACGAAAGATTCCCAGGTTACCTTGCAGACGCATCAACCTTTCTATTTCGATTGAAAATTCCAGATCGGTCATTCCCGGACGGTAAACAGAAGGAATCTGTTCGTAAGCTTTGGCGTGAGCTACACCCGAACGGCGGAATAATTCCACTTCTACAGGAGTCTTGATGCTACGCGCTTCGCGGATTAACGGAGTTCCGTTTACAATTTCCGACTCTGGGAAAACAGCGGCAAGGCGATTGTACTCTGTATATGACAGTTCATCGCCTTCCAGCATCAGTTTCTGAGGGGCAGGCAATCCGCTTTCTTTAATCAGATCAAGAATCTGTTCCGGTTTTCGGATAGGGAAGACGTGTTCGCCGGTAATATTGTTGGGGCGTTTGATGAATAACAAGGCTGGTGAGTGGAGAGGTAAGTAGAGGTATCCGCTGACAACACGGCCATACGTATAGAGCAAGTTTACATTACAAGTGATGAGAGCGGCATCAATGTTTTGTTGAGCCATCAGCACGCGAATTTTATCGCGGCGCATCTTTAATTCGGGTTGTAACATTTCGTAACAATTATTTGGTTTCGAAATGCAAAGTTAGGCTATTTTAGTTGAAAATGAAACCTTTTCAGAAAAAAGTAGCGTTACCCACATCCTGTCTCAGGAAATGAGTAACGCAATTCACAAATACAACTAAACAAAGCTTTTTAGATGATTCCTTGTCCCATCATGGCATGAGCCACTTTCATGAAGCCTGCAATGTTGGCACCTTTCACATAATTGATATATCCGTCAGGTTCTGTACCATACTTCACACACTGTGCATGGATACCATGCATGATGGTATGGAGTTTCTCGTCTACTTCTGCTGCACTCCAGCTCAAGTGCATGGCATTTTGTGACATCTCCAGCCCGGACGTTGCTACACCACCTGCATTGACTGCTTTACCCGGTGCATACATCGTTTTGTGTTCGATGAAAAGATCGATGGCTTCGGGTGTACAACCCATGTTGGAGATCTCTCCGACACAAAGAACATTGTTATTAATAAGATTTTTGGCATCTTCGCCGTTTAATTCGTTTTGAGTGGCACAAGGAAGGGCTATATCGGCTTTCACTTCCCAAGGACGTTTACCGGCTACGAAAGTAGATCCCGGGAATTCGTCAGCATACGGAGCTACGATATCGTTGCCCGAAGCACGGAGTTCAAGCATATAATCGATCTTTTCCCCACTGATGCCGTTCGGATCATAGATGTAACCATCCGGGCCGGAGATTGTAACAACCTTTGCTCCCAACTCGGTAGCTTTGGTAGCAGCTCCCCAGGCAACATTTCCGAATCCGGAGATAGCTACAGTCTTGCCTTTTATATCGATACCTTTAGTCTGCAACATTTGGTTGACGAAGTACAAACCTCCGAATCCGGTAGCTTCCGGACGGATCAGTGAACCGCCAAACTCAAGTCCTTTTCCGGTGAAGGTTCCTGTAAATTCACGGGTTAGTTTCTTATACATACCGAACATGTAGCCTACTTCACGTCCTCCTACACCGATGTCACCGGCCGGTACGTCCATATCCGGGCCCAGATGGCGCCACAACTCAAGCATAAATGCCTGGCAGAAACGCATGATTTCAGCATCACTCTTGCCACGTGGAGAGAAGTCGGAGCCGCCCTTACCACCACCCATCGGCAGAGTAGTCAAGGCATTCTTAAAGGTCTGTTCAAATCCGAGGAATTTCAGGATAGACAGGTTGACAGAAGCGTGGAAACGGATACCGCCTTTATACGGGCCGATAGCGTTGTTGAACTGAACACGATATCCCAGGTTGGTTTGTACTTCACCTTTATCATCTACCCATGTCACGCGGAACGTAAAGATACGGTCCGGCTCTACCAGTCTTTCGATGATTTTGGCTTTTTCAAACTCAGGGTGCTGATTGTATATATCTTCGATAGAGAGAAGCACTTCTTTTACAGCTTGAAGATATTCTGATTCGCCGGGATGTTTAGCCTCTAAAGAGGACATGATTTTTTCGATGTTCATAATAGTATGTTTTAATAGGTTGATTCTGATAAAATGTCACTTTATCGTATCGCAAATATAGGAAAACTTTTCTAATGTTATTTGATTGTATGGAATATTTTGATTAAATAATGATAAAATGATAGAAAGAGCATTGGGAAATAGATGTCAGTTTTTCATTTTCATTCCCAGATTATACATGATAAATGCATAAACGTCTGCTTGCTCTTTTAATAACTTTGTTGTGGCTTTGTTGAAGCCGTGTCCGGCCTTGTGATCGATACGTATGAGAGTAGGATTGGTCCCATCATTTTCTGCTTGTAAAGTTGCGGCAAACTTGAACGAGTGTGCAGGGACAACACGATCGTCGTGATCGGCTGTGGTGATTAATGTTGCAGGATATCTTGTGCCCGACTTCAGATTGTGCAGCGGAGAATAGCTCAATAAGTAATCAAACATTTCTTTACTGTCGCTACTTGTGCCATAGTCTGTGCTCCATGATGCGCCTATGGTGAATTTATGATAACGGAGCATATCCATCACACCCACCTGAGATACAGCTACGCGGAATAGCTCAGGCCGTTGTGTCATGCAGGCACCCACGAGTAATCCTCCGTTCGATGCACCGGTAATGGCTATTTTGTTCGGATTAGTGTATTTTTCTTTAATGAGATATTCGGCGGCACTGATAAAGTCGTCGAAAACATTCTGTTTTTGCATTTTGACTCCCGCCTTGTGCCATGAATCACCATATTCGTTACCGCCTCGTAAATTGACCTGTATATAGATACCTCCGTTCTCGAGGAACGGGATACGTTCGATGGCGAAGGAAGGAGTGAGGGTGAGGCCAAAGCCACCATAACCATAAAGAAGTACAGGATTGTTTCCATCTTTCTTTAATCCTTTCTTATAAGTCAGAAACATTGGGATTTGCACACTGTCTTTACTGGTGAAGAATATTTGTTCCGTCACAAAGTCGTTTGCATTAAACTTTATTTTCGGAGCATAATATAGTGTATACTCTTTTTTATCAATGTCATATTGGTAAATTGTGTTCGGGGTGGTGAAAGAAGTGAAGAGGAAAAAACATTTTTTATCCTCTTTTTCTCCGCAAAAGAAGACGGTACCCAGTGAAGGAAGCTTGATCTCTTGTAGTTGTTTCCCATTTAAATTGTAGACATAGGCCCGGTCTGAAGCATCTTTATTATAGGTGAGAAACAATTTTCCACCAATTATTTCTGCTCTGGATAATACGGCATCGGATTCTGGAATCAGTTCTTTCCAGTTTTTCAACGTGGGACTGTTGATATCAGCCACCATGATACGTCTTTTCGGAGCTTTGTAGTTGGTAAAAATATAAATTTTATTATCAATGATGCCTATTGGGCTATATCGATAGCCCGTATTGGCCAGTTGTACCAGAGGTGCGTCTGTTTGGGTGAGATCTTTCATTAAAAGGCCGTTGTTTATGAAAAGAAAACGTCCGTCATCACTTGTGTGTCCGGAATGATTGCACTCCGGATAATATGGGTTTTGATAGATCGGTTTGTCTTTTGCTTGTGGTGTCTTTAGTTTATGATAATAAATCATGGAGTTTCCGTTTACGCTTGACAACTCTTTATCTTTTGGTGGAGCGTCATAAGCGCTATAATAAAAGCCTTTTTCATCCCAAGCCACTTCCTGAAACTTTACCCATTGAATGTGATCGTCCAGAAATTTCCCGGTTGTGGTGTCCATGATATATAGATCTTGCCAATCGGAACCGTTGCGTGAGATGCCACAGGCGGCATATTTACCGTTCTTGGAGAATGATATTCTACTGAGTGATACAGTACCGTCGTCAGACCATCGGTTAGGGTTTAAAAAAATGCGTGGATTATTGCTCAAAGAGTCTTGTATATACATCACGTTTTGATTTTGTAACCCATTGTTTTTAGTGAAATAGTACTTATTTCCTTTCTTGACCGGTAATCCAATTCTTTCATAGTCAGACAGGGTGGTTATTCGTTTTAATAATTTCCGATGGAAAGGGATGGCTTCCAGGTACTTGGCAGTGACTTTGTTTTGTGCTTCTATCCATGCGGCGGTTGCGTCGGAAGTGTCATTCTCTAACCAACGATATGGATCGGGAATTTTTGTGTCGAAATATATGTCTATGCTGTCTACCTTTTTTGTTGCAGGGTAAACCGGTTTTCGGGGGCGTATGCATGAGGTGGCTGCTATACCTATTATAATTAATAAGGATATTGCTTTCATGTTTTTCAATTGGTTACGGTTAGTAAATTCACAAATATACAGAGTGTTTATTACAAAACAAATAGTTCGGTCATTTTCTGTTTTCGGATTTCTCGACTTTGATGTTTCGGTTTGTTTTCAAATCGGAAATGGGAAGATAATCTGTGCCTATATTGGGAGTTGGCAATAAAGTGAATTGCTTTTTCTTGCTTTTCCCAATAAAAACAGCGACTTTTGTCTGTTGAATTTTAAAACTACGGGAAACCCATGCTCAGCAAATTTAAATTAAACCAGCTCTATTTTAAAGATACTCAGTTTGCCAATCTGATGACAAGGCGAATCTTTAATGTTTTATTGATTGCCAATCCTTACGATGCTTTTATGCTGGAGGATGACGGACGTATCGATGAAAAGATTTTCAATGAATACACCTCGCTTTCGCTCCGTTATCCCCCTCGTTTTTCGCAAGTTTCTACCGAGGAAGAGGCGTTGAGACAGCTTGGGAGTGTATCGTTTGATTTGGTGATTTGCATGCCGGGTACGGGAGACAACGATAGTTTTGATATCGGACGCCATATCAAGGAGAAGTACGAACAGATACCGATCGTTATTCTGACACCGTTCAGTCACGGCATTACCAAACGGATAGCGAACGAGGACCTGAGTGCATTCGACTACGTGTTTTGTTGGTTGGGGAATACTGATTTGCTGGTGTCCATCATCAAGCTGATCGAAGACAAGATGAACCTGGAGCATGACGTGAAAGAGGTGGGCGTGCAGTTGATTCTGCTGGTAGAAGACAGTATCCGTTTCTATTCATCTGTGCTTCCCAATCTTTATAAATTTGTGTTGAAGCAGAGTCAGGAGTTCTCTACCGAGGCTTTGAATGCCCATCAACGTACACTCCGTATGCGCGGGCGTCCCAAAATTGTATTGGCCCGTACTTATGAGGAGGCAATGGATATATACGATAAGTATACCAATAATATACTGGGAGTCATCACCGATGTCCGCTTTCCCCGTGTGGAGAAAGGAGAGAAGGACGGCATGGCAGGAATCAAGCTTTGTGCGGAAGTCAGGAAGAAAGATCCGTTCGTACCCTTGATCATCCAGTCGTCCGAGACAGAGAACGCTGCCTATGCGGCTAAGTATGGAGCTACGTTCATTGATAAGAATTCCAAGAAAATGGATGTCGATCTTCGCCGGATTGTTTCCGATAATTTCGGTTTTGGCGACTTCGTGTTCCGTAATCCTGAGACGGGTGTCGAGATAGCCCGGGTTCGGAACCTGAAAGAGTTGCAGAATATTCTTTTTGCCGTTCCTGCCGAATCGTTCCTTTATCACATCAGTCGCAATCATGTTTCACGTTGGCTGTATTCACGTGCTATGTTTCCGGTTGCGGAATTCCTTCGTCCCATTACCTGGCATAGTCTGCAAGATGTGGATGCGCATCGTAAAATCATCTTTGAGGCCATTGTTAAATACCGAAAAATGAAAAATCAGGGAGTGGTAGCTGTATTCAAACGCGACCGCTTCGACCGTTATTCAAACTTTGCCCGTATCGGAGACGGTTCGTTGGGAGGAAAGGGGCGTGGATTGGCGTTTATTGACAATATGGTGAAGCGTCATCCGGAATTTGAAGAATTTGAGAATGCCCGTGTGGCTATCCCGAAAACAGTGGTGCTTTGTACCGATGTATTCGACGAGTTTATGGATAGCAATAATCTGTATCAGATTGCCCTTTCCGATGCTGATGACGATACGATTCTGAAATACTTCCTGAAAGCGAAGTTGCCCGACCGTCTGGTTGAAGACTTCTTTACTTTCTTTGATGTGGTGAAGTCTCCTATCGCCATTCGTTCTTCTTCCTTGCTTGAGGACTCCCACTATCAGCCTTTTGCAGGAATCTATAATACCTATATGATTCCTTATCTGGATGATAAATATGAGATGCTCCGTATGCTGTCCGATGCCATTAAAGGCGTATATGCGTCTGTTTATTTCCGCGACAGTAAGGCATATATGCAGGCCACTTCGAATGTGATCGATCAGGAAAAGATGGCCGTTATTCTGCAACAAGTGGTCGGCAATCAGTACGGAGACCGTTATTATCCTTCGATGTCCGGTGTAGCCCGATCTCTCAATTACTATCCCATTGGCGACGAGAAAGCTGAAGAAGGTACGGTAAACCTGGCTCTCGGTTTGGGCAAGTATATCGTGGACGGAGGTATGACTTTACGTTTCTCGCCTGCCCATCCTTCAAAGGTGTTGCAAACCAGTGAACTGGATATTGCCTTGAAAGAGACGCAGACCCGTTTTTACGCTCTTGATCTGAAAAATGCCGGTGATAACTTTTCGATTGATGATGGATTCAATCTTCTGAAGTTGCATGTGAAAGAAGCCGAAAAAGACGGTTCGTTACGGTATATCGCTTCTACCTATGATCCGTATGACCAGGTGATTCGTGACGGTTTATATCCCGGTGGGCGTAAAGTGATTACGTTTGCCAACATCTTGCAGCACGATGTATTTCCGTTGGCACGCATCCTGCGCTGGGTACTTCGTTATGGGCAGCAGGAGATGCGCCGTCCGGTAGAGATCGAATTTGCAGTGACACTCAATCATGACCGTGATAAGACCGGTACGTTCTATCTGCTTCAGGTACGTCCCATTGTAGACAGTAAAGATATGCTGGATGAAGATCTTACTACTATTCCGGACGAAGATGTGCTGCTCCGTTCCAATAACTCCTTGGGGCATGGCATTATGAACGAAATACATGATATCGTATATGTCAAGACTGATCATTACAGTGCATCGAACAATCAGAATATAGCTTGGGAAATAGAGAAACTTAACCAGCAGTTCCTGAATGAAGGCAAGAACTATGTACTTGTCGGACCCGGACGATGGGGAAGCAGTGACACTTGGTTAGGTATCCCGGTGAAGTGGCCGCATATTTCTGCTGCGCGTGTCATTGTGGAAGCCGGACTGACCAATTACCGGGTAGACCCCAGTCAGGGGACGCATTTCTTCCAGAATCTGACCTCCTTTGGTGTAGGTTATTTCACCATCAATGCGTTTATGAATGATGGAATATACAACCAGGAGTTTCTGAATGCGCAACCTGCCGTATTTGAGACTGAATATCTTCGTCACATACACTTTGAGAGGCCGATTGTTGTGAAAATGGATGGTAAAAAGAAACTTGGAGTGGTTCTTATGCCGGAGAAATAATAAAATAATATTGTATAAAAAAAGTCCTGTTTTTCATAAGAAAGGCAGGGCTTTCTTGTTTTAGCCCATTTCTGTGGTCTGTTTTTATGATTAAACAACTATTTGTGGTCCTTTTTTCAGATTTTGTAAGGAATCGAAGGTTGTGTATTTATTATAATAAAAGAAAACTATAATTTTGCCTGCGGTTTTTACAACTTATGAATAATATTTAGTAGTTATCATTATGAAAAGACTCTCTTTTATGGTTAGTATGGCGATGCTAATTTCATGTATTGCCTCGTGTGATTCCGGCAGTGATGCTGTTTCATACGGTGTTGGTTCTTTAAGTCTTGGGCTTTCAGCCAATCCTTCTTTTGCAGAGAAAACCCGTTCCGTCAGCGAAGCGGAATACAAAAAAGTCGATAACTATCAAGTTACGGTCAACGAGGGCGACGGTACCTCTTTATACGATGGCCTGTACAAGGATATGCCTTTGTCTATCGATCTGACTGCCGGCAAAAAATATACGGTGAAAGCCTTCTACGGTGATAATGTAGATGCAGGTTTCGATAAACTGTATGTGGAAGGCAGCCAGGAGTTCACTGTCAGTGAAGGCGAACAAAAGAATGTTATTTTGTACTGTAAGCCGGCTAATGTTAAAGTATCAGTCGTTTATACGGAGGATTTTCTAAAATATTATTCGGATTGTACTGTCTCCCTTTCTACTTCACACCTGACTGCTCCTTTTGAAGTAAATATGAAAAAAGACTCCGGTAAGGATGCTTATCTGAAAGCAAATGCCGATGGTGAGAATGTATCTATCACTGTAGGAGGTTTCAAAGATAAAGAAGGCAATGCGGTGGTGATGGAAGCTTTGGTTGCCGAGAAAAAAGTAGCTCCCAAAACGCATCTTACTATTACAGTAGATCCGGAGGTGATTACTATTTCTACGGGTACTGCATCGTTGGACGTAACCGTGGATACCGGTACGGAAGATAAGGATGTGAATATTGAGATTCCGGAAGAGTATTGGCCGGGTAATGCAAGTAAGTAAATATAAAAGATTGGTATATATGAATGCGATAAGAAACATATATGCAGTGCTGGCATTGATAGCACTTTGTTTGAGTTCCTGCGAGATGAAAAATGAGCTGGAAGGCAAATATAATTTGAAGAATGACGAAGGACTTCTGACATTGGATCTGGTGAACAAGACGCAGGCTACGCCTTCTACAAAAGCTGAAAGTACGTCACTTACTGATGAACTGGATGTGAATACCTATAAAGTAGAGATTGTTGATAATGCCACTGAGGCTGTGGTTCGTTCGTTTGCCAGCTATGCGAAGCTGAAAGAGGCCTTGCCGTTGGTCGTTCCGGTAGGGAACTATAAGATTGTGGCTAAAAGCGGTGTTTTGCAAGATGCTTCGCGTACTCCTTATTTTGAAGGAAGTTCTTCTATTGAAGTGAAGCAGGGAATGGAATCTAAGGCGGAAGTTCTCTGTAAATCGGCAACGGTAAAGGTCAGTTTGAATGTATCGGACGAGTTTCTCAGTATGTTTGCCGACGATTATGTGTTCACCGTTTCAAATGGGATTGGCGGAGTTATTTATGTGAAGAAGGAAGATTTAGGTTCAATTTATCTCAGCATTCCCAATGGAGCCACTTCGATCAAAATTGTGGCAAAAGTAACTGAGAAGGAAACAGGTAGAGACATTGAAACTATTTATACTGTGACCAAACCCGATGAAGAAGGCTTGGAGGGAGGTGATTCTTTTAATGTTACAGTGAAACCTGTAGAAGAGGGTGAGGACCCGGAAGATCCGGATGTGACCCCTTCTGATCCGAAATTGGGGATACAGTTGGATATTGACTTGACAATGGACGAGACCGGCATAACAGTGAAAGTACCAACTGAACTGATTGAAGAATCGAAACCGGAGGAGCCGGATCAGCCGACAGAACCGGATCAGCCGGCAGAAGACGGACCAACCATAGAAGGAGCGCCACGAATTATTGAATTAGCTCTTCCTGATCCTGAAGCAACTGTTCAGGTAACGATGAAAGCACCAGCAGGTATTAAAAATCTATATGTTCTTATAGTACCTGGCAATGAAGATTTCAGAGCAGCTATTGAAGCAGCTGGCTTGAAGGATAGGTTTGATTTAGCTAATCTTGGAGATTTGAAGGACGTTGTTGAAAAACCTTTAGATGAAGGGGGCATTGGTTTGTTGGCACCGGGTACTGTGATTAAGGATCAAATAGAGTTTGTTTTCGATATATCATCATTTATTCCGATGTTAGGTTGGTTTGAGCAAGGTAATCATAAATTTAAGTTGCAATTGATTGATAATAATGGAAAAGCTACTGAAGAGGTAGAGTTGACTATTGTGCTCAAATAAATGTTTAGAATTGGAAATTATGAAAAAGTATTTATCATATATACTCTTTATTTTTATTTTGTTTTCTTGTCAACAAGATGATTTTGAAAATCGGAAAACTGGTTATCTTCAGTTTTCTGTAGAGAAGAATACCAGCACCATTTTGGTTCCGACTACTAGAGCAGAAGAATTGCCTATTGCTTTACAAGTGGTTGATAAATCCGGAAAGGTAGTGAAAGAAACTGATGATTGGCATAACTGGACGTCCGAGCCACTTGAATTATCATTGGGTACTTATACAATTAAAGCTTTTTCGAAGGGAATAGATGCCTCGACTGCCGGATTTGATGAACCTTACTATTGGGGGCAGACAGAGGTCACTGTCGTTCCCAAAGTGAATCAAAATGTGAATATAGAATGTAGCTTGGCTAATGTAAAGGTAACGGTAAATTATAGTGCAGATGTAAAAAGGTACTTTTCTAAACTTGATTGTACCGTAAGCAATATTTCTGGTCAATTGGCTTTTGCTAAAGATGAATCTCGTTCTGGATATTTTGCAGTTGATGATTTGAATATAGCTTTGACATTAACTAATACAGACGGACGCTCTTTTGTTTTTGAGTCAAAACCGATCACTGGAGTAAAGGAACGTCAGCATTACCGCATTAATTATACAATGAAGGCACATGGAACGGTTGGTGACGTATCTATCACTCTCGATCCTTCTACCAGAGAGTATAATGTGAATATTTCTATTCCCAAAGAGGGTAATCCCAGTGTGAATGTATGGTCTGATTTTGCCGATGTAACTCTTCCTGTTCCTGATGGTATGCATACATCAGAATGTAATTATCGTATTCATAGTATTGATAATACGTCTGAATGGAAAACTATTTCGAATGTTGAGCAAATTGATGGAAAGCTTGTTGCAAGAGTAATTGGATTAATTCCGAATACGGAATATGATTTCTGTTTTACTATTAATGATATAAAAGGGAAAATTACTACTGTAACGACAGAGTCCCAAATAGCATTAATAAATGGTAACTTTGATGACTGGGCACAAAGTGGTAAACCCTGGTTTCCAGGAACTGAGACTGAGGCTAAAAATAAAAACTCATATTGGGATTCGGGTAATGTGGGTAGTACGAGTTCAATAATGAATGTAAATCCTACATATCCGGAATCGGATGATGTACATACTGTTGGAGGAAAAGCTGCAAAACTTGCTTCTCAATACGTCGGTTTTGGTACATTGGGTAAATTTGCGGCAGGAAACATTTATATTGGACGTTATGCATCTACATATACCAGTAAGCCATTGGGGGCACGCATTCGTTTTGGCCGTGAGTTTACTTCTCGCCCAACTCAGTTAAAGGGCTGGTATAAATATACTCGTGGAAAGAGTATAGACAGGGGTGAACATAATGTTGAAGAGTTAAATAATTCAGGTGGAGATAAATGTGCAGTTTATATAGCTTTGACAGATAATGAAGGATTAGTGGATGGTGATGGAGTAAAAACGGCTTTTGAAATTGATAATCGTGCTTCGGATCAACCGGAAAAGTATATATATCAATATACCATTGATCTTTCCGAAGCCAATAAAGATGTCATAGCCTACGGTTCCATTACCGATGAAGAGTCCAAAGGTTCTTTCGATGAAAGCGGAAATGTAGTCTGGAAGCAGTTTACGATTGATTTGCAATATCGTGATTTGACCCGTAAACCCAAATATATTATCGTCGTTGCTTCTGCAAGTAAATATGGTGACTTCTTTACCGGCAGTGAAAGCAGTGTCATGTTGATTGATGATTTTGAATTGGTGTACGGTACACCTGTTACCGCCAACTAATCCATAGCGAATGAAAAAAATAATTATATTTCTACTTCTTCTTTGTCCGGTACTGGCCCAGGCAAAGAAGAAGTTTGACCGTGGAATCGTGAAGAGTGTGTTTGTCCCGAAAGGGCAATGGTTTATGGGTTCTACAGTTTCGTATTCGGAGCAGAGTGCTGATCAATACCAGTTTTTGGTATTGGCAAATATCGATGCCAAAGGTTATACATTCCGTTTGAGTCCCTTCGGAGGATACTTCTTTGCCGACAATATGGCAGCGGGAGGCAGGTTCACTTACTCCCGTACCTACTTCAATATAGGAAACGTAGACATTAATCTGGGCGATGATCTTTCGTTCCACATCAAAGACGATATGTATCTGGAGCATAACTACTCCGCATCCGGATTTCTGCGTACCTATATGGGGCTGGGCAGCAGTAAAGTGTTCGGTTTCTTCAATGAAGTGCGTCTGACTTATGCTTACGGGCAGGGGAAACATTCCAATGGTACGGGTAACGACTTGACGGGATACTATCAGCGTTCTCACACGTTTGAGATCGGTGCGGCTCCCGGATTGGCAGCATTCGTATCCGATTTTGCTTCGGTAGAAGTTTCGGTAGGAGTGATGGGATTCAGTTATAAATGGGTCGATCAGATACACAATCAGGTAAACAAGGCGTCCCGTCATAGTGCAAGTGGTAATTTTAAGATAGACTTATTCTCGATTAATCTCGGAATGACGATGTATTTCTAACTTAAGCAGTGTTTTGAGAAATGAAGAGTTTACAAATTTATCTATTCCTGTTTCTGTCGGTCTTTGCTCTGGGTGCTTGCATACAGAATGACATTCCTTACCCTTACATCAAAGGCGAAATTACAGCTTTCGAAGTAGAAGGGCAGACCGGTGATGCCGAGATAAACAAGAACAGCCGCACCATCGTAGTGGAAGTGGGTGATGAAGTCGATATAGAAGAATTGCGTATTACCAGGTTCGTTGTGAACGAAGAGGCCACTTACAGCATAGACGAACAATACTGCGTCAGCCCCAATAAATTTCCTTCGGCCGGCTTTTCTGCTTTAGCCGACTTGCCGGCAGGAGCAGATACACGGGTCGATTTCAGTAAGACCGTTCCTGTTCTGTTGCGTACTTATCAGGATTATCAGTGGATGATAACCGTTAAGCAGACAATCGAGAGAATAGTCGAAGTCGAGAACCAGGCCTTGCCTGCCATCATCGATGATAAGAATCACACGGTATTGGTGTATGTCTCGCAGAAACAGGATTTGTCTGCTGTCAAGATAACAAAGATGATTCTGGGAGGCAGTAAGGCTACCATCACTCCCGATCCGTCCACTGTAACCAATTTCAGGAGACCGCAAGAGTTTGTTGTCAACCGTTTCGATAAAGAAGAGCTATGGACGGTCGATGTGGTACGTACCACATCGACAGGTACCACGGGAAGTGCCGATGTGTGGGCTACAAGAGCCACATTGAACGGGGGTATGAAGCAAGGAACCACTCCCCGTGTGGAATACAGGAAGAAGTCGGAAGATACCTGGACCGTTGTACCCGAAACAGATGTGAAACTGGAAAGTGGTACAACTTTCAGTACGACACTGACCGGATTGCAAGATGGTACCGATTACGTTTGGCGGGTAGTGGTCGAGGAAGTTCCTAGCACGGAATCCGGATTTACTACCGAAAAGATACAGGAAATACCTAACTTAAACTTCGATACCTGGTCGCAGAATCCCACAGGAACCTTTAAGAAGAGTTGGTATCCTAATGCCGATGGCTCAAATTCTTTCTGGGCAACCGGAAATGATGGAGTGACCTCTTCACTGGCGGGCAGCCGTGATTCGAGTACCCGCCCGGAAGAAAAGAGCGTTGTGAACGGAAAGGCGGCTTATATGGTCACTTTAGGTAGTGTGCCGCTGGTAGGGGTGGCTGCCGGCAATCTGTTTATCGGTGATTATAAAACGAATGCCCAAAGTCCCAAGGATAGCCCCAAGTTTGGACGTTCGTTTACGGGGGCACGTCCCACCGGATTGAAGGGGTGGTATAAATATACTTCTAAACCGGTGGATTATGTCGGTAATCCGGATAATCTGAAAAATGATGAATGCCATATCTATCTCCGTCTGTGGGACGATAAAGATAACGAGATCGGTTACGGAGAGTTCATCGGAAAAGAGACGGTGACCCAATATACTCAGTTCCGGTTCGATGTGACTTATACCAATAAAACGGTGAAGCCTGCCAAGATAACGATTGTTGCCACTTCGAGCCATTATGGCGGTGACTTTACCGGGATGAAGGTGACCGGTTCGGTGGGTGTAGGCAGTGAACTGTGGGTCGATGAATTTGAATTATTGTATGAATAAGAAAGAGAGCTATGCATAAATCTGTTTTATCTTTAGTGTGTTGTTTGTTCTTTTTCCTGTCGTGTCAGGAAGAAATAGAAACGATGCCTAACGGCAGTTTGAATATCGTATTGACGGATGAAGCGGCGGTTACCCGGACTTTGCCGGAGGCTTTGTCAGATGAATTGCGGCAACAGTTCACGATTGAGTTGCTGCGTGACAGAGAAGGGACAATCGTGCCCGAATACAAAGGTGCATTGAAAGATTTCGGAGATCAAAGGGTATTCAAGGTAGGCAGTTATCAACTGAAGGCTTATCTTGGAGAGAATCCGTCACTGGCATTGGATGCACCCTATTATTATGGAGAAGTTCAAGACATTGCCATCGAGAAGGGTAAAGCAACGACGGTTACTGTCGGCTGTAAGGTAGCCAATGCGCTGGCTACTTTTGAAATTGTGAATCAAGAGGTCTTTGATAAACGTCTGAAAGATTATTATGTGGAAGTCAGCGCAGGGGGGGAGTCGGTTACTTGGAAACCGGGAGACGCCACACATCCCTACTTTAAAGCCGGAGGCCGGGTGACAATGGCATTGATCGGTACTTCTGTAGAGACAGGGCAGGAGGGAAGTTATGCTTTGAATCCGATCGAGACAGTGAAAGCGGGTGTTAAGTATAATTATAAGCTCTCCATGAAGGCTTCCAATGTAAGTCTAGAGGTTACTACGGAAACTCAACAGGAACCTATTACTATCAACGAAACCGTACCCGACAGCTGGTTGCCGAAAGCTAAGGTATTTAGTGAGGATTTCGATGAAAATCATGTGTTGACTTATACCGAGACGGCAGATGCTTTGTCGAGAGCCGGCATTGCGTATACAGCTTTGCGTCCGGTTCAGGATGTGGAGTTTGCCTTTAACTTTGCGGATAAGCATTTGGAACATCTGAATAAGACGTATCTGCTGTCGGAACTTTCCGAAGAAGATCGGCGGGCTTTGGCTGCTGTGAATATTGTCTTGCCCGATCTGACTGCAGGAATTACTGAGGGAGTTATCGACTTTGCCGGAGTAACTTCCGGCATGCTGACTCACGATGGAGGACAGGATACGGATAATATAATAGCCGTTCGGGTAAAAGCAAATGACCGTTGGAGTGATGCCGGTATGTATACCATCCGGACTGTGAAACCTGTCTTTAAAGTGGGTTATTATCCGGGCAATGTTTGGACGAAAGAGTTTACTTTGAACACACTCACTGCCGATAGCGTGAAAACCGGCAATTTAGATAAGTTTACCGATATTGCTTACGAATTTAGTGCCGATGGTAATAGTTGGGAGGCGATGCCCGGAGATTTGCGAAAGGCAGGGCTGAGTCCGGGAACCTCTTATTATGTGAGAGCGAAGTATAGGGGAGAAGTGCCGGGAGAGAAAGTGGAGGTGAAAACGTATGAGGCGCTATCCATACCCAATTCTGATTTTAATGCTGGATATGATGTTACATATCCCAAGAGTGAGAATCCATTATACACATTTAAAGGCGATTGGATTGGTACGCGAAATCCTTTGACCTGTCATACTGATGGAGCTAACGCATTCTATGTATCTAAATCAAGTACGCTTCCGGTAGTTGATGGTGAGCGTAATGTTGCTCATATGATGACATTAGGGTGGGGAGCAGGAAACACTTGTTCTTTCGGTAATAAAGATTATTGGCTTGGAAATAGTGTTATTAATCATATCAGTGCGGGTATCGTTTGCGTAGGAGATTATGAGGCTGCTGGAGATGTAGTTAATGGTAAAGCGGCTTATATTCGTCCAACGTCTATGAGTTTTGTGTACAAAGCTGCCCCATATAAAGATGATGAGTATTTGATTGAAGCCTATTTGGAAAATATTACAGGAGAAGTAGAAACCATAATTGGCAAAGCTTATTTGAAATCCGGTACTGCATATTCATCCTATCAAACTCAAACCTTGAATTTTGAGTATAATAATGAATATAGAAACTTACCGATCTCTCATGTGAAGATTATATTTAAGGCCGGTACTAAAGAAGATCGTGATCACTTGGAAGATAAGTTTAGGGATGCAAAAGTTCCATATGGTGATGCTTATATCATAGGTTCACAGTTCTGGCTCGATTCATTCACTTTACATTACGACAAATAAATATGAAAACCTATATATACCTCTTTCTCCTTTTGCTTGCTACAGCCTCTTGTAGCGAGCAAACTACTCCCGATCACTCTGTCGGTTATCTCCGCATAGAAAACATCACCCTCACTTGTGATACTGAAACGCTTCCCATCACTCGTGCCGTCGATGCCGGACTTAAACTTGAAATCTGGCAAGGTTCTGAGTGTGTCCGTAGTTACGATCCGGGAGCTGCGGAACTTTCCAAAAGGATCGTTCTTCCGGTTGGTGAATATACCCTGAAGGCCTTTACTCCCGATCAGACCGAGGCGCCGGACAATGAATCGGGCACACCCACTTACAGCGTCGACTACCCTTTCGCCATTGTATCAGAGGATGTAACTCTGATTTCGGTGAAAGCGCCCCAAATTAATATCGGGGTTGGCGTTGAGTATTCGGATGAATTTATGGCAAACTTTACAGACTTCTCCATTACCGTAAGTAGTCCTACAGGACGTCAGGCAAGCCTGACAGGTAATGTGACAGACCTTCTTTATTTTAATGTCCCGACCGGTGGAACCCATTTAAGTTATACGCTTACCGCCACCAATGCCGATGGAGAAACAATGACTTCCGAAGCACGTCCCATCCTTCAGGAATCGGGAGCGGAACTTACTTCCGGAAATTATAAAGTCCGGATCGGCCTGGTTCAGTAAGGAAGGTCGATGAAAAGCAGTCCGGTTACTCCTAAACTTCCTTAAACCTCCAAACTTTCTTCTTCCGGATTTGTCATATTGCCAATCTTTAAAACGTAGAAAGTATGAATAGAGACAGGCAATTGAAGAAGGACATGGAGAACCGGGAAGTTCAGATCCATGAAGAATATGAGAAGAACAGGCATCTGATGTCTGAGGACAAAGTAAAGGAAAAAGCTGCTGCATCAGGCAGTGCTGGCGATATCCATTCCGGCAAAGGAACGGGAAAGAAAAAATAGTGTAAAACAGGAACCGTTGCGAAATCCCTTTTTCACTACAGAGTACACAGAGGGCATGGAGGTTTTATTTATTAATAAGCCTTTGTGCCCTTTGTATGCTTTGTGGCAGGTAAAACGTTTTGTTCTCTATTATCCTATTAAACTATCAAAAAGGTGTGAAATACCTCTTTCCTCTGACTCTCCCAATTTTTTTTCCGGATGAACCGGAGGGAAAAGAAGCATATCAAGGAACTTCCGGAGGCGAAGAACCGGTCTTTTGAGTCGGTAGAGCCTTGCTTTTCCGGAAAACAAGTAAGCATTTACCCCAAAACAAGTAAGCATTTGCTTCGAAAGACGGTTACATTTTCCCAATTTGCTTACTTCTTTTTTAAATATCTCCTAATGTTTTGGCAGATTACATATATTGTTATGCAAATCGGGCGATAAGAGGACGTATTTTCTTTCCGTTGCTTGCCGGGAAGTATCCTGTACGAAGTGTGTAAAGGAATGGTATTTTACTCTAATAAGGAGATTCCGGCGGATAATTCTCCTTTATTGTTTCTATTTGATAAGGAAGTAGTTGAACGACCTGTTAAAACGATAATCGGGGAATCGTCTGTGAGCCGTTTTTCCGAACTTCATCAGAGACGTGTCCGAAAGAACGGGATATAGAGCCATTGGATTATCATTTTGACATTTTGGCACTTTGACATCTGCTCTCAAACACTTCTCTAAATCTATCGATCTTTCGTTTGGCAATGCCCAATCTTGTTGCTAAAGTCGCCGTTCCGTAACGGGGTCATCACCTTTTTATCATCAGGAACAGCTGATTGTTATCAAATAGAGATGTTATTGATAATATTTTTAACTTCATGTTTTAAAGAATTTGGCGTTATTATTGTAGCAACATCTGCGAAAGACAAATACCAATGTGCAAATTTACTGATTGAAAAAGTAATAAAACGGTACTCAATCATATTGTCTATTTCTTTTTCGGATGTCAATCCGTAGTAATATTTATCATCATTTATCATGGATGTTTTATCTTTTTCTATTCTTATGACAACTTCATATAACTTTTCTTTGTCGTAAAACTCATCCAAGAACTTTTTAAAAGGTGGATGTTCTCGTGATTGAAATTCATTAAGAATGTGTATTTCTTGAATTCTATCTATACGAAATGTAAGATAGGCTTCTTTTTGAAGACAAAACCCTATCAGATACCAGTTAGTTCTCGAAAAGAAAATGCCAATAGCTTCAACCTTTCGTTCTGAAACACTTAATGTAGTACCTGTAAAATAAGACATTTCAACAATTCTCTTTTGATATATACTTTGCAATATTAGTAAAAGAATGTCTGGTTTATACGCAGATGATTTATAAGTATTTAAGACAGACAGGCATTCTTCCATTGTTTCCAACATCTTTTTATCTACAAAGCGCATGACAGACTTTATCTTTTCTATGCCCGACTTGTAATGTTCATTACTGTTTGAATCAGTTAGTTCATGTACTAATTTCTCTGCAATTAAAAAGGACAAGGCTTCTTTTTGAGTAAACATTAGCGGGGGCAATTTGAATCCTTCTGCCAGTGAATAACCAATACCGGGATTTCCAATAATCGGAATTCCTGCCTCTTCCAATGTTCTTATATCCCGGTATACAGTACGAATACTTATTTCAAAACGCTCTGAAATCTGTTGTGCTTTCACTAACGAATGCGATTGCAATTGAATCAATATAGCAGAAATACGGTCTATCCTATTCATCTTGCATCTTTAATTTGGATATTTGAGTCTTCAATAAAAATTGCTTGTTTATTACTTATTGGGATAAGCTGCAACTTTTCATTATATAGCTGAATTACTTTTTCACCTTTTTTCTTGAATGGGAAATTACCATAATGGGGAATTGTATAAAAATCAACCAAACCTAAAGAAGAATAGTCCTCCAATTCAGGAGCTTTTTCTATTGGGTCAAAGTTTACATTCTTCATATACTCTGTATCGGGAGATGCTATTATTGCTCCAGCAGACTCCCCAATATACAGTTTTCCCGATTTAACTTGTTCGGATATGATTTTATCAACACCTTTTCTTTTTAACTCTTGCAGAAGGAAGAATGTATTTCCACCTGTTATATAGATATAATCACATTTGTGTAATATAGAAGATATTTCTTCATTGGAAAATTGGGTAATCTCAACTTCTTCAACAATCATTCCTACTTTTTCAAGAGCTTTTTTTCCTGTTTTTACATAGAATCGTATTGATTCTGTAAGGCTTGCAGTTGGTATAAAAGCTATAATTTTTCCTTTTAAATCCTCATTAGCAAAATCAATAAGCAGATTGGCTACATCGGCAAAAGATGAGCATAAAAATAATCTTTTCATATTTAGTTATATTAAATTTATTATTGTCGGGTACTTGGTATTAGCAACCTAAAATCATCCAAAATCAACGTTGAATGCTTAATGGTGCAAAAATAACAACTTCTATGACAACCCTATGTCAGTAAGTCTAATATATCCAGATAACCATGTCCGGTATTGTAGTCGTCCTTGCAGATTAGAGGAAGTTATACTTTTATTGCTGGTTGGAAATTTTATGTTTTTAATAAAGCGCAGAAACATATTACCACTTCATATTAAAGGCCTGGGGATCTTCTTTCCTTATTAAAAAATGGTTTTGACAGGTTCAAGCTGAATCTGTCATATGTATGCAATGTCATGTGGAATGCATCCGGATCGAAGAATTGTCCGGAGAAACGGGTGAGGGATACCCGCCCTGATGGAACTTGCACATAATAATTAGGGTGTAGCCATCCGGGACGGATAGCTACACCCTAACCCCGGTATGGCTACACCCTAAGCGTCGGATGGCTACACCCATTTATATGGAGAGATATGTTTGCGGAATTACTTTCCGCTGTTATTTTGCTGTTCCAGACTTTGAATCCGTTTTTCAAGCGCGGCATATTTTTCATCTTTCTCTTTGAGAAGACGCTCGTAGAGTTCGGTGATTTTATCAATCGGATTAAAAGTGTTAGTTATACTATCGTTGTTATATCCTGTAGATCCCATTGAGCTGTCTTTATTGTCATGCACATTATTTGTGATATTCTCAAATACCACAGAAGGTGCATCCTCTTCCAGCGTTTTCAGATATTCCACCGGCACATTCAGCGCCCTTGCGAATCTATTTAGCATTTCATCCTCAATCACCCGCATCTTCTCGTATTTGGATACATTCGGTTGTGTCATGTTTACGAGTGCTGCCAATGCGTCCTGCTTGATGTTTTTCTCGATCCGGGTGCGCCTTATGTTATGTCCGTGATGGACATTTACATTCTGTATTTCTTCTTCTGTTTCCATGTTCTTTTTGCTTTTTGAACAACGATTTCCGTTAAAATGTTCCGTTCGAAGCAAATATACGAAAAAATGGAATAAGATGAATAAAAAGAATATTACTTTGCTCAAAAATAGAATATAAGGAATACGTATATGCTTGCAGAATCAACTATTTTGCGCTTATTTTACGGCTATTGAAATAACAACAATCCTATTTACACACTATGATCGGACTACTGACAACTAAAGAAATTGATTTCCTCACCAAACTGGCTGAACTTTTAAAAGAATACTGCGCCGTAATTTCCCACGGTCATTGTGGTGAAGTGCATATTCTTGCTTATCACGGTGACAACGAAGATGCGGAAAAATATCCCATTATATTTGAGGATAGCTTTGATGAAAATGAGATTTATGATCTGTTGCGCAAAAACAGAAAACGGATCGGGGAGATTATCGAACGTGAAGTAGCTGAGGCTGTTCCCGAAGGAGAACTATCTCAGCCGGACGATCAGGCCGGATCAATGGCAGGCCATTTTCACTAAAGATAGTAAGGGATATGAAATGCATTTAGAGGCATAATATGGAGAAGGGTACAGCTTCACCTGTTTGTATATTAATGTGCTGTCACATGGTTTTAAGGAAGGGGCGGGACTTATGAATTAACAGTCCCGCCCCTTCACGGTGTGAATAAAAAGTAATGAAATCTTGCTTTACCGGAAAGCTGTGACTTCATTTACATCAACGGAAAATCTGCCATTGAAGGCCATCATATTCTCGAAACGTACTTTAGTACATTCCACCGGTTTTTTAAAGCTTATATAAGCAATTCCATCCATGACCTTACGGTCGAATACTCCATGGTTCACCCAATTTCCGTCCGGTGTTTCAACCATCACTCTACAGGATTTAAGCATATACGAGCCGCTTGTCGATTTGTTGGTGTCCATCCTGAACCCTTTGAGTAACTGTTTTTCCGACAGAATAATCGTCAGATAATTGTGGGCGTTGGAGGTATACCAGTTGTTGGCTGTAAAGTTACCATCGTTTAGCGAACCTAATTTCTCCGGTCGTATATCCGATTTAAACCCGATTTCTTTGTTGAAGCCTTTTCCTTCGATCTTTTTATTGCTTGAATCGATATTGTCCAGGCGTATAGAAAGATTTAGTTTCACAAAGTATGCCGAGCGGGTCCGGGCGATTGCCAAATGTTCATGCGATCCTTCCATCGTCAGCTTTATTGCCATCACATAACCCGATAGGTTGTTTAACTTCTCAACATCCTTGAGGGTCAGTTTGACTGTCGTTTCCAGTTCACCCGCTTTCAGCACACTACCCTCAAAGGTGCAGCTTTCGTTTGGAAAGAGGGGGATACCTTCCACCATTTCAGGAAAATCGGCCATCAATTTGTCTTCTTTGATAAGATTGACCTGGATGTCTTCTTTGTAGGGCTTTGTCACTTTTACTTTGAACGAAAGTTCGTTCTTTCCTACCAGGGTGGTACTTACCAGGTCGTTGGTTGCTTCCAGCTGTATATAAGGCTTGCCATAGTATCCCAGGTACACCAGATCAGTGAACGGATCGATGCCGAGTTGCTCACGGATATCTTCTTCGATATACTTATTGTCCATTTGCCAACTTGTATCCTGATCTACTATCTGTATTTCATCTTTACTGCACGATGCCGACAAGACGAGCAATAGAACCCATAAAATGCTTGGGGTGGATTTTATTCTTCTTTTCATTCTGAACTCTTTTTTATTCTTGATTTACAATTACTAATTCATCTGCCGGAAATTTAACGTTTTCCACATATTCAATACGGGCTTTCGTGGTCACATTCTCCATATCGGCGGGAGCTTTCAGGTCTTTGATCCCCGCCTCTTTGCTTAGTGGCAGATACGAAATGAGATGTGGTGTTTCCGGATCCATCGGGAGGTATAAGTAATCGTTGATTTCCGATTCTGTTAACGCTTTATCCCATAAGCGTATTTCGCGCAGATAGTCGTTCCGGTAACCGGAGTTTCCGACTATGATCATGCTGTTTTCACCAAAGGTGATGGCGCTGTTCTCGAAAACCTTCTGGACTTTTCCGTTGACATAGACTGTCGTTTTCTTATCCTTGTGCACATAGGTGATATGCAACCATTTACCCGCTTGCAGGGGTATTTGAGTCCATGTGTCGTCTCCGTCGCGTCCGTTTTTCACTTGTATACCGGCGGTAGATGAAATACGGGTATAGAATTCTCCTCCTGTTCCGTTGCTTAGATAGGCTGTGGTCAGGTTGCTGCGGGTCAGGCTTGAATAGATGGCACTCATTTGAATGGTCCATTCAGCCTTTGTGTGCATTCCGGCAGGTTTTATCCGGATACCTTCTCCACCGCTGACTTTGGCTACTGACGAAAGGATGGAGCGATTCAGGAGCAAGACCGCACTGCGTTGTGAGGGAATCAGCGAATATTTGGAAGCCCCTGTGATACTAAGAGGAATTGCATATTTCTTATTGGCGGGGAAATCCTTGGAATCCAGTTGTCCCACTTTCACCATTATTTTTGCTGAAAAGTCACCGGCAGGTACCCGTATGCCTTCGGAGCCGGATAGGTCGTTTCCCTCTGCATCTGCCAGTTTAAAAGCGGAGGGAGGCAGGGGCTCATACGAGGCTCCGTTGGCTTTGTTGTATTTGTCCAAAGCCTCTTTATCATAACTCACTTGTATGGTCACCGGACTTTGGCTGATATTGGCCAGTCGGGGAGTCAGATAAGTTGTTCCGCCATCGGGTTCTAAAGTAAAGTTGGCGATGCCTTTATTGTCCGGTGTTTCCATATATACTGCGTTTTCCGAGCCTGACCCTTCGCCATCGGCATAGTTACAGGCAGAAAAGAACGGGCAAAGTATGCCGATCGCAATAAACATATATTTGTAAGATACGTTACATTTCATGTTTCAAACTGTTTTTAGGTTAATTATTTTACGGGAGGATTCATGATCGATATTGCTTTTCTGATATTAACATAAGCTTCGTCTTCAAATGCGTCTTCGTTAATATGAAAAACTCCGATTCCTCCCACATTGCCTTGTTTGGAAGCCACATAACCGGCGTATGTGCCCGGAAATCTGCTTCGTGCACCGGGCTTGTTCTGAAAACTTTCCGTAAAAACGAGCTGTTCGGGTTTGATATTCAACCGGTTTTGGATATCATTGGTCCATCTCTCGAAACTGGAAGCCGAACCGCTGTAAGATTGAACGACAAAACGGTCGAAATACTGTGCCGCACGCGGGTCCAGCCAATGGATAGAGCCGTTCAGATGAAACAGTTTGTCCGGTCCCAGCAGCTCGCGCATGGTCTTCATAAACAAGATTTCTTTCTCTTTATTATAATCGCGTGAGCAAGAAGTCAAATTACCGCAATGGTTGCCCGGCTTGAACGGCGATGCGTACGAGGGTTCATAGTCATAGTCGAATCCGTCGTAACCATATTTATTGATTGTATCTACGATGGCTTGCGCATACTCTTTGATGGCTTGTGTGTCGTCGGCGGGCCATTGGTCGCGTCCCCATTTTATCTGGTCACCTATGTCTTCTATAATCCAGCCGATAATGACTTTGGTCCCTTTGGCCTGCACACTCCGCAGCTCTTTGATTTTTTCTTCGCTCAGAGAGTGCCAGTTTCCCCATATCGAAACAACATCCATACTGTCCGGCAAAAGAGACAGCCGGGGATATTTTCCCGCTCCGTCCGGTTGCCAGGCATTGAACCACCCGAACATAATGGGGTGTTTGGTGCTTTTGTAAGCTCTCAGGTTTTCCAGATATTTTTCGTAGGCAACTTCATTCTCTTTATGTCTTTTATCTTCTTCAGCCCATTTTACGGAGTCCCGTTTGGAATAAAGATCGCCCAGGGCTTCGTTTTCCACGTCAAGTTTTTCCGGTGAGGTCCAGTCATCGCATGCGGCAAAGCTTACTAAGAGTGCCGTTCCGATAAATGCAAAAATGGTATTTCTCATATTCATGTTTCTTTAATTTTCAGGTTCATTACTATTTGCTTTTTTTGTCCCACCACACTTTAGCGGCGGCATTGTCTGC
>OGZE01000674.1_pt1 | contig 24951 bp, 24 predicted proteins | sample 1576731 | NCBI WGS metagenome assembly OGZE01 (sample SAMEA3541503, study PRJEB24748) | human gut metagenome | biome: human gut; feature: human-associated habitat; material: faeces | place: China | collected 2012 | reverse complement strand
AAGAAGCTGCTAAGGCTGCTGCTGAAGCTCCCGCAGAAGAAGCTGCTCCGGCAGACCAGTGCAAAACGGACTGCAAGCGAAGTGACCGCCGCTCCTTCAATACAAATGTGGGTATCTCTCCAGTATCCGAATTTCTCATCTTTTCCCAGATACTCTCTTCCAATATTAAATCCGCCGACAAAGCCGATTCTTCCATCGATCACTGCAATCTTCCGGTGGTTTCGGTAATTCACACGAAGCTGCAGTTTTCCTAATACTGCCGGAAAAAATTCTGCCACCTGAATGCCGGCTTTTTCCAGACGATCCCAATCGCTGTTCTTCATTCCACGACATCCCATACTGTCAAAAAGGACTCGGATCTCCACACCCTGTCTGGCTTTTCTTAAAAGTACTTCCTCAATTTCCTGCCAGAGTTCATCATTCCTGATGATATAATACTGCAAATGAATATAATTTCTCGCATGATCCATCTCGGATAACAGTGCATCAAATTTCTCCCTTCCGTCTGTATACACACGGATATCGTTATTATCGGTAAGCACCGCCTCCCCTTCGTTCAGATTATAGAGAATCAGACTCTTAAAACGCTCCAGTTCCGGATCTCGGAGCTTCAACTTCCGCCGATAGATCGATTCTTCCTGCCTTCGCACCGCATGTTTGATCTCGCCCTCAATTTCTTTCATCTTGAACATCCGGTCTTTATGGAAATTCTGCCCTAATACAAGGTAGAGAATAAATCCAAGTCCCGGCAAAAAATAAAGCAGCAGAAGCCATGCCCATACGGTCGTCGGATCCCGTCTTTGAAAGAAAATAATCAGAATTGAAAATACGAGATTGATGATAAATAAATGATCCATCAGCCATAAATATGCTTCACTGATCATATGACCTGCCGCAATAAACATTCTAAACACCTCCCCTGTTATGTAAGTTCCCTGCTAAAATCTCAAATCTCTTGCACTTGCGTCAAAAGAATGATACAATGTACTTCGTGAAAAACAGATTTTAGGAGGTTCGCTGTGAGTAAATTAACGATTGTCTTATTAGTGATCTTAGTCGTTTTAATCATTGCATGCATTGCATTATATTTCCTCGGGAAAAGAGCTGAGAAGAAGCAGGCCGAACAGCAGGAACAGTTAGATGCTGTTAAGCAGACCGTATCCATGCTGGTTATTGATAAAGGTCGTATTCGTCTCAAAGATGCAGGTTTCCCGCCGATCGTACTGGAGAACACGCCGAAGTATCTTCGCCGTTCCAAAGTACCGGTTGTTAAAGCAAAGGTTGGACCGAAGGTAATGACTCTGATGTGCGATGCTCAGGTTTATCCTACAATCCCTGTTAAGAAAGAAGTAAAAGCCACAGTCAGTGGTATTTACATTACAGGTGTCAAAGGACTTCGTGGTCCGCTTGAAACACCGGAAAAGAAAAAGGGATTCTTCGCAAGACTGAGAAACAAGTAAAATGAAAATGATTTTATAAAAAGGACAGGCTTTTACCGACCTGTCCTTTTTATTTTGCTTTTACACACATCTTAATCTCACTGTCGGCAACTTTATCGCCATTAATATCCAGCTCATAATTTATCCGGATATTGATCCGGTCGTCGGATTCTTCTACTTTCAGATCCTTTGTATATATGCCAAGGAGAAGCTCACCATACGGCGTCTCATACGGAGTCATATGGATCTTCTCTTTTTCAAATACCATATGCGTGCCTGAAAGACCGCTCTTTAATATCTCAAGCTGATCTTCCCCGGATATCCGTATCTTGTTCTTAATACTTCCCGGCATACCTTCCACAACTTCTTCATATATAATGTAATGCTTATTATTCTTGAGATAATAAGCAGCCGGGGTGATGACTTCGATTGGCTCGTTGTCATCCTCCCGACCGGAAAATTCATCATAATGAAGACCGGAAATTGTTAATAATACATCCTTCGTCATCATTCTTATCTCATTCTCTTACAGCGCAAGCTGTTTTGCAATGTCATACTGATACTGCGGGATACTCTTATGCATTCCAAGTGCTTCATCAATATCGAAATCAATGTACTCACCATGTTTGTAACCAACGACACGGTTTGACTTTCCTTCCAGCAAAAGGTCTACTGCTTTTGAACCCATAATAGAAGCATACACTCTGTCTTTACATGTCGGGCTTCCACCACGCTGCATGTGTCCCAGAACAGTTGCTCTTGTTTCCATACCGGTTGCTTCTTCGATTCTCTTCGCCATATTGATAGAATCTCCGATACCTTCTGCATTGATGATGATATAGTTCTTCTTGCCACGTTTTCTGCTCTCCTGAATGTCTTTGATGATTGCTGCTTCATCAAAGTCATGCTCTTCCGGCATCAGGATCTTCTCAGCTCCGTTGGCAATACCGCACCAGAGTGCCAGATATCCGGCATCTCTTCCCATAACCTCGATAATAGAACATCTCTCATGGGAAGTAGAAGTATCACGTACTTTATCAATTGCTTCCATTGCAGTATTAACTGCTGTATCAAATCCGATTGTATACTCGGTACATGCGATATCCAGGTCGATTGTTCCTGGGAGTCCGATCGTATTGATTCCTAAGTTTGCAAGCTTCTGTGCTCCTGCAAAGGAACCGTCTCCACCGATTACAACCAGTCCGTCAATTCCATATTTTTTGCAGATAGCTGCTGCTTTCTGCTGTCCTTCTTCTGTACGCATCTCTTTACAGCGTGCTGTCTGGAGAATTGTTCCTCCACGCTCGATAATGTCTGATACGTCTCTGGCTGACAGGTCAATAATTTCCTCGTTCATAAGACCCTGGTAACCTTTTCTGATTCCTCTGACTTTCAGGCCTTTACCCAATGCTGTTCTTACTACTGCACGGATTGCCGCATTCATTCCCGGTGCATCTCCACCACTGGTAAGAACACCAATCGTACGTATTGTTTTGTCTGCCATGATCATCCCTCCATCATTTATCCTTACTTATTTTAATATAATTTATCCATCCGTGCACCATTTTACATGAATTATCAAATGTTTTCAATATTTTTTTCGATTACTTTCACGCAAGAGTCGCCAAGATAGTTCCTAAGCCTGCTTAATAAGCCAGTTTCAACCTGTACATTCCGGTTCCTTCCAAGCCGTTTTACAACACGTTCTTTCTTGCAGTAAATGACAACTTCGTCTCTTCCGTCAGAGTTTCCGATCAGGTCATAGAGCATCTGTTCCTGTGCAAGAAATGTATCTTTGTCTGCATATTGGAGCCACAGTTCTTTGCGTGTCTGGGAAAATGGAACTACCGATTCGCAGATCAGTTTGCTCGGTGCGTCATCTTCTTCCGATACGCGTCCGCGGATAAATACTTTATTTTCTTCCTGCAGATATTCTTTGTATTTTTCATAATCTCTCGGAAATACGACTACTTCCACTGTTCCGAGCAGATCTTCCAGTGTCAGGATCGCCATCGTTTTATTGGTCTTCGTATACTTAATGGCAAGCGTCGCGATAATTCCTCCGATGATCTCTTTTGCGCCATCATGCACTTTCGCTGCACCGGTTTCTTTATCAAGCTGGAAGTCCAACGTCGTTTTGGAAATACTCTTTCTCCATTTTTCTTCGTATTCTTCCATCGGATGTCCAGTCAGATAGACGCCCAGCACTTCTTTTTCAAATGCAAGCCTTGTCTCTTTTTCATATTCTCCGACCTTCGGCAATGGAATATCAAATTCTGCTTTCTGGTCATCGTCCACCATATCAAACAGCGAAAGCTGTCCTGCCATGGAATATTTGCGTTCCTGGTTTACCTGATCCACAATCTGCACATAAATGATCATGAACTGTTTTCTCGTGCCTCCAAGCCCGTCAAATGCACCGGATTTGATAAAACTTTCGATCGTACGTTTATTCACTTCTTTTCCGGAAAGGCGCTCGATAAAATCTTTCAGTGTCTTAAATTTTCCGCGTTCATTCCGCTCTCTTAAGATTGATTCAATGACCGGACGACCGATACTCTTAATCGCCGCAAGGCCATAACGGATTTTTCCGTCCTGTACCGAAAAGTTACCGACACCTTCATTGATATCCGGTGGCAGGATCTCGATTCCCATTTGACGACAGCTATAAATATATTCTGCAACCTTCGGCGGATTATCGATCATAGACGTCATAAGCGCCGCCATGAACTCTACCGGATAATAATATTTTAACCAGGCTGTCTGATAAGATACAACTGCGTAAGCCGCCGCATGTGACTTGTTAAATGCATATTTGGCGAAATCAATCATCTCATCATAGATCTTATTTGCCGTCTCCTCGTCAATTCCATTTGCGATACAGCCCGGCACACCGCCTTCTTCGTCTCCGTAGACAAATGCCTGCCGTTCTTTCTGCATCACGTCACCCTTTTTCTTGGACATGGCACGGCGCAGAAGGTCGCTTCGTCCCAGTGTAAATCCGGCAAGATCACGTACGATCTGCATAACCTGTTCCTGATATACGATACAGCCGTAAGTCGGCGCAAGGATCGGCTCCAGCTGCGGGCAGTCGTAAGTGATCGACTCCGGATGGTTCTTTCCCTTAATATACTGTGGAATGAAGTCCATCGGTCCCGGACGGTACAGCGAGATACCGGCGATAATGTCTTCCAGATTCTGTGGTTTCAGTTCCTTCATGAACCCTTTCATACCGCCACTTTCCAACTGGAATATACCATCTGTCTCGCCGCTTCCGATGTAATCCAGTACTTTTTTATCGTTATAATCAATCGCATTGATGTCAATCTCTTTGCCGGAACTCTTTTCTGCCAGGCGCACTGCATCCTGAATAACAGTCAGCGTCCGGAGACCGAGGAAATCCATTTTCAGAAGTCCCAGCTCTTCCAGCGTTGTCATTGTAAACTGTGTGACAACCGAACCATCCGAACCTACCGAAAGCGGCACGTATTCTTCTACTGCTTTCTGACTGATCACGACACCGGCTGCATGCATGGATGTATGTCTCGGAAGTCCTTCCAGACGCATGGACATATCGATCAGCTCTTTTACCTGCGGATCGTTATCGTAAGCTTTTTTGAAATCCGGACTGGACTGTAATGCTTTCCCCAGTGTAATATTCAGTTCTTTCGGGATCATTTTGGCGATTCCATCTACAAATGCATACGGAAGGTCCATAACACGCCCTACATCACGGATAACGCCGCGCGCCGCCATTGTACCGAACGTTACGATCTGCACCACCCGGTCAGTTCCATATTTCCGCACAACATAATCAATGACTTCCTGTCTTCGTTCAAAGCAAAAGTCCACGTCAATATCCGGCATAGATACACGTTCCGGATTCAGGAAACGCTCAAACAGGAGCTGATACCGGAGCGGATCAATACTTGTAATACCTAGACAGTAGGATACAATACTTCCGGCTGCCGAACCTCGTCCCGGTCCGACACTGATGCCATGGTCTCTTGCATATTTGATAAAATCCCATACAATCAAGAAATAATCTACATAACCCATACGTTTAATAACGCTAAGCTCGTATTCCAGACGTTCACGGATCTTCGGATCGTCTCCCGAATACCGTCTTTCCAGTCCTTCATAACATAATTTATTCAGATACTCCCAGGAAGTAAAACCATCCGGCACATCATATTTCGGCAGCTTCTTCTCACCAAATACAATCTCCACATTGCAACGGTCCGCAATCTTCTGTGTATTATCAATTGCTTCCTGTGCATATGGAAATAATTTTCGCATCTCTTCTTCGGACTTAATGTAATACTGCCCGCCTTCATAACGCATACGGTCTTCATCTGCCAATTTCTTGCCAGTCTGGATACAGAGCAGGATGTCATGTGGCTTCACATCGTCTGCGTAAGTATAGTGGATATCATTCGTTGCCACCAGTTCAATTCCTGTCTCCTGCGACATACGAAGCAGCGACTGGTTTACCAGTTTCTGCTCCTCCATTCCGTGATCCTGCAGTTCCAGGAAGAAATTTCCTTCTCCGAAAATATCTTTGTACCGGCACGCTGCAGCCTTTGCCTCACCATACATTCCCCGGAGAATATTCTTCTGCACTTCTCCTGCAAGGCAAGCACTCAAAGCAATGATTCCCTCATGGTATTGCTCCAATAGTTCCATATCGACACGCGGTTTATAATAGTAGCCTTCTGTAAATCCTCTGGATACGATCTTCATTAAATTGTAATAACCGGTCTCATTTTCTGCCAGAAGTACGAGATGATAATATCTGTCATCATTATTGCCAACTGCCTCTTTATCAAAACGGGAGCCGGGCGCAACATACACTTCACATCCAAGGATCGGCTTGATCCCTGCTGCCTTTGCCGCACGATAAAAATCGATCACGCCGAACATAACTCCATGATCCGTGATCGCCACACTGTTCATTCCCAGTTCTTTCACTCTGGAAACACATTCTTTGATTTTATTGGAACCATCCAGCAGACTGAACTCCGTATGGACATGCAGATGCGCAAAACTCATAATCTATTCCGACTCCTTTTTATTTTATAATTTATGTATTCTTATATTTCTTCATTTTGTTAAGATACCATACGAATTGTTCCATAAAACCACTCATGTGCCTGCACATAGTGGTTTTAGGCTTTTGCCCCTGGTATCTCGAATATTATACCACATTTCCACCCATGAAAGCGTTTTTTGTTATCCCAAACTAAATTTTTCATAATCATAATCTGCATAACATTAGTGCACGTTGTAACGTCAGCTTTCTCTGGAGCCTATACACGCAAGAAGGCAGATAGCATATCCTGCCATCTGCCTTCTCATATCTCTTTGCGACCTGATTCTAATTAGTTGTTCATCATGAATTTGATCAGTCTGTCTGTATCTTCCGGCTCATAAGCGATGATCTCAAGCTCCGGGATCTCTCCGCCTGAGAAGATGTTTGCCATAGAAACATACTGAGATAATTTAGATTTCAGGTTCAGTCTGTCTCCTTCTCCTGTTACTAATTCAACTCTTCCTGAACAATCGTCAACTGTCTTAAAAAATGCGTCGATGTCTTTGATATTCTGTACTTTCATTCTATTGCTCTCCTTCCATTATTCACGCTTGATAAGCTCTTTTCTTTTTCTCACGCTACTAATTATACCTTATTTTTTTAGGATTTCAAGAACCTATTTTTTCGCAAGTTCAATTCCATTCTCCTTAATTTGTATCTTATGCTCTTTAAATAATCTGCCAACTGCTCTTTTGAATGCATTTTTACTAATTCCAAAAGTTTCCTTGATTTTTTCAGGATCAGATTTGTCAGTAAATGGAATACTTCCACCATTTTTTTCTACATAGCCCAGAATCATGACTGCATCATCATCCATCTGCTCAAACGCTTTCTTTCTGACACTTAGATCTAGTTTTCCGTCTTCGTGCACTTTTGTTACGCGACACTCGACTTCCATGCCGACTTTCAGATTGCCGTACGCTTCTCTCTTCGGGATCAGCGCAGAATATTTATCATCTACTGCGACAAACGCGCCAAAGTTATCACTGATCTCGTAAATGCGTCCTTTCACTTCTGCGTCTTTCTCGTATGGCGCATCTGTGCAGAGCTTATCATACACTTTCATCGTTGCGCACAGTCTTCCGCTCTTGTCCACATACAGAGCGACTAATACTTTGTCTTTCTTGGAGACTTTTGCTGTCTGCTCGCGGAACGGAAGCAGGAGGTCTTTTTCCAGACCCCAGTCCAGAAATGCACCGATTCTCGCTGTGTCAGCAACTTCCAGTACCTTCACTTCTCCCATCATCAGCTTTGGTATGCGGGTGGTTGCAATGATACGGTCGGATGAATCTTTGTATAAGAATACTTCGATCGGATCTCCGACTTCAATACCGGCAGGCACTTCTTTCTTCGGAAGCAGAACCTTCTCATCTTTTGTTCCGAGATATACACCGAAATCTACGATTTTTACTACCATTAAACTTCTTCTTTTTCCTAATTCATTCTGTAAATTCATCTTTTTCTCCTATTAGCTGAATTCAACGGTCGCAAAGATCCGATCCGACTCATCACAAAGCTCCACTACCGTTCTTGTTTCCTCTGCTGCCACTTTCGGCACAATGATATCTCCATACACTGCCGAATTTTTATATTCTACACGAACCTGCCTGATATCCCCGGTATGTTCGATATATTCCATTGCCATCTGTACATACTGACAGTTATTCACATGTTCGTTCGTATCGATATGATATTTTCGCACTGCAAACGGCTCTTTTTTTACCGCACTCTCCGGAAGTTTTATCTTCCTTGGCTGATAATCCATCTCCAGTGGCTCTCCGCTTCCGTACGGGTCTACTTCTTCTGCGGACGGCCGCACCGGGCGTCCTTTTTTCATATCCATATATGCCCAGACAGAATTGGCATATGCAAGTTTCTTTCCTTCTGTATCTGTCATGCAGAAATTACGCTTTCCCAACATGCTTTTAAATTCTGTCGCCCATGTCGCTATATTAATCTCCTGCGCAAGCCGCGGATATTCTTCGATCACGACCTGCCAGTAAGTTAGTATCCAGGCTCTGTTATGTTCCGCAAAATAGTCCACGCCAAGTCCGATACTTTCCGACTGGAATGTACTGCAGTCCTGGAAATAGTTGATAATCCCCGGTAAGGTAATACGGCCGGTATGATCGACTTCGCTGAACCGCACCTTGCTGTCAAATGTATAATGATTATTCTGCTGCACTTGCCACATAGCTCCTTTCCATTGTGATCACCGCATGATACCGGTCATTTTTTTCCCGGAGTCTGCGAGCAAACTCTTCTCTTAAGTCATTTTGTTTCTCTTTATCATATTCGTAAGGAATCACCATATCAAAGATCAGGTTCTTATGATCCCTACCTCCTACTACCCTGAAATCATGGATGCTGACACGCTTGTCCATCTCTTTTATAATCTCTTCGGCATCTTTTTTGATCGCCAGCACTTTTTTATCTTCTGTCTCAACCGGATCCATATGGATCACAAGGAAAAGTCCCATCTTCTTCATGGCTTCTCGCTCAATCCGGTCAATGACTGCATGAGATTCTTCAATATCCACATTATTCGGCACTTCCGCATGGATTGATGCCATACTCTTTGCCGGTCCGTAATTATGTACGATCAAATCGTGGCTGCCAACTACACCATCATATTTTTCCACAAAATTCGTGATCTGTAAATAAACTTTCGGATCTACTGCCTGACCGATCAATGGCTCCAGCGTATCTTTTGCGATACCGACACCTGCCCACATAACGACAAGGGATACACCCAGACCTATAAATCCGTCGATATTATACCCGGTCAGCTTTAAAAATACAACTGAAAATATCGTTGCCGATGTCGTAATGACATCGCCGATCGCATCTGCCGACACCGCCATCATCACTTTGGAATCTATCCTTTTTCCCAATTTCTTATTAAAATAGCTCATCCACAACTTGACCGCAACGGACAGGATCAATACGACTACCGAAAATAACTGGAATCGCATTTCCTGTGGATGTCTTATTTTAGAAATGGCATCTTTAAAAAATGTAAATCCGACTTCCAGCACAAGAAATGCGACGACCAGCGCCGCAATATATTCCACTCTTCCATGTCCGAACGGATGCTCTTCATCTGCCGGTCTCTCTGCAATCTTCACTCCAACCAGACTGATGATGGATGAACCTGCATCCGACAGGTTATTAAATGCATCTGCCATAATGGAAATACTGTGCAGGAAAAATCCAATACACCATTTCAGTCCGAATAAAAAAAGATTGCAAAAGATGCCCGTGACACTCGCCAGCACTCCATATGCTGTCCGCACAGACACCTTTTCCACATCTTCATAATTTTCTACAAAATGTCTAATCAGAAACTCTGTCATGACATTTCCTCCTCTATCTGTCTGCCAGCCACTGGTTCAGCTTCTCACCGAAAAAATAGCTTTTTAACCGGAACTTTTCCGGCTTCGTCACCAGTTCATACGCATCTGCATCCAGCATTTCTCTTAAGTTCTCTCTGCCTTTTTCATCCGGTGTCACACAGACCGCCTCTGTAAAACACATGCTCGGATACAACACACACCACCAGTTATGCCCTGTGGCTTTCCCAAGTCTTATCTCTAATGCCCGGTACCATCCCTTCGGGAAGCAGATATTTCCATAGTATTTCTCCGGGAAATAGACATCTGCCAGCACTGCCTTCGCACGGTAATTTACACCCGCTTTTTTAAGCACCCGGTTTACTTCCTGCTCAAATTCCGGCAAATACTCCCTCACAAGTCGCTCTGCCTCTGCTCTTGATACTTCCTGTTCCATGCTGTCAGCATCTGCAGATGTATCTTTATTTCTATCGCTTTTCAGTAACCGGCTTCCGTATACAAGCACGGCATCCCGGACCTGCCTTTTCACTTTCTGGTCTTCATTGCTGTCGCTGTTCGCCAGAACATGAAATCTCAATACTTCTTTTGCAAGTTTTTCCTGCGTCTTATCAATTGCTCTCTGCGCCCTGATTTCTTCACAGTCACACAACACATAAAATAAAAGACATGCGGCGCAGACGCTCAGTATAACACAGATTGCCTTCTGAATTCTATAAGTTTTTATATTTATATATCTCACCTGTTCTATGTACTCCTTTCTTTTATTGGGAGTCTTCACATTTCACAGGAATTTATACAAATATTTTCAAATCCTTTTAAACTTTTTTTGTGTGAATAACATTGATCACGGTTGCAACCTGATTGTCGATATGTTCGCACATGATGCGGGTTGCTTCTTCTTTATTTCTCTTTGAAATATTATCGATCAGTTCTTCATGCTCTGCGATAAGCTGCGGATATGCTTCTTCTTTTTTCAGATATTCCACCCGGTAACGATACATCTGCTCACGCAGATTGTTAAGCAGCAGAATCAGCTTCTGATTATCTGTTGCCGTATAAATAACATCGTGAAATGCCACATCCGCTTCCGCGATCTTTGTTACATCCTGATCATCCAGTGTATCTTTAAATCGCTCTGCTACCCGTTTCAGTTCCTCGATCTCTTCCTCTGTGATCTTCTCACACGCAAGCTGTACGGATAATTCTTCCAGCGCTTTTCTTACTTCCAGTACATCGCGCAGACTCTTCTCTGTAATATCTGCAACTTCGGCACCTTTTCGCGGCACCATATTTACCAGACCTTCCAGTTCCAGCTTTCTAAGCGCCTCACGGATCGGTGTACGGCTGACGCCAAGCTTATTTGCGAGCTGGATCTCCATCAGACGCTCGCCCGGTTTCAGCTCTCCGCGCAGAATTGCCTGTCTTAATGTATTAAATACAACATCACGCAGAGGCAGATATTCATTCATTGTCACATTAAATTTCGGTTCTTTCATCTTTTTCTCCTTGCATTGTGTATATTCGTCACATAAACCTGTTTTGTCAGTCTCGCATCCCGGATCGCATCGGCAGCCTTTCTTGCCGTTGCTTTCTCTTCAAAGATTCCAAATACAGTCGGTCCGCTTCCGCTCATCATAGCGTTCAGCGCGCCCTCTTTTATCATCATTTCCTTAATCTGGTCGATCACCGGATAAGCATCCACAGTTACACGCTCCAGTACATTGCCCATGCTGCCTGCAACTTTCTTCAGATCTCCGGCTTTTAATCCCGCTAAAATACCGTCGATATCCGGATGATCTTCGATTTCGTGAGAATCCAGTTTCTCATAGACCATCTTCGTCGATACACTTATTGCCGGTTTTGCAATAAGAACATAGCATTTCGGCATCGGGGATAATGGTGTCAGAATCTCTCCGATTCCTTCTGCCAGCACGGTTCCGCGCATAATACAGTACGGAACATCTGCACCGAGCTTAACACCTCGTTCCATCAGTTCTTTCTGACTCAGGCCAAGTGAAAACATCCGGTTCATTCCAAAAAGAACTGCTGCCGCATTCGAGCTTCCGCCTGCCATGCCTGCTGCCACCGGAATGTGTTTATCCAATTGTATGGAAACACCTTCTTCCATATGAAATTCGTCCATCAGCATCTGTGCAGCCTGATAAGCCAGATTATTCTCATTTACCGGAAGATAATAGAGATTCGTCTCAAGTCTGATCCCCGGTGTCTTACTCTTCTTCATAATAATACGGTCATAGAGATAAACGGTCTGCATAACCATACGCACGTCATGGTAGCCATTCTCCCGTCTTCCCAGCACATCCAGACCAAGATTAATTTTTCCAAGTGCTTTCAGTTCTAATCTGTCCATCTTTTGTTCTCCTTGTACTTTTTACCCTATACCTTGTATCTTGTATACAATTTACCTACAGTATACTTAAACTTTCCTTAAAAATCAATATTTTATCCCCAGATTTCAGTCCATTCTTTTCACAGTCATTCATCTCAAGAATCCTCTCTCCGGTTGTGCCGTAACGCTTTGCGAGATCCCAGAGCGTATCTCCTTCTTTTACGATGTAGCCTACGATTCCCGGCTGTTTTTCCAGTTTTTCTGCATCAAACGGGAGACAGATCATTTCCTGCGGGCAGCGTATTTTCACTTCTTCTTTCAGGAATCCGTGAAATGCAAGTACTGCTTTTACTTCTACTTCTGCATTTCCAAGCAGTCCGACATTTAACTGTTCGATGCACCACGTCAGATCCACCTGCATCCGATCGTTCGTCTCATTACTTTCCAGAAATGCAGTAAACGGAACCATTCCCTGCCATACATCAAACGGGATTTCATCGTCTGATTTGATATAAAGAAACTGGATATGCAATACACCTTCCACTTCGATTCCTTTCTCTGTAATCTGTGTACTCTCCACTTCCACTCTTCCTGTGCTGTGGCAAATCTGTAAAATATCTTCTTTAATCTCCGGAAGTGTCAGCTTCTCTGTCACTTTACATTTGGTATGATTCTGCATCAGTAATTTTTCGCACGGACAGTCCTTATATTTTATCTCACACTCACCATCCAGCGCATAGGCATCCTCCAGCACATCCATTTCTACTTCTTCATAGACGATCAGCCGCATATCCAGCGTTGCTTCCACGCCAAGAATTCTTACTTCTCCTTCCTCGTCCATGCGCGATTCCACTGCCACATCTGTAAATACCGGATACAATTGGTGATACATGGAATCTTTTGCTCCATAACACGGAATCTTTCCTTCATATGCCACCGTCTGCTCTATCCAGTCCAGCCTTCCATCCGGCGATTCATAAAAACAGAACACAAGCATTTCACCCTGCAGCAGAAGTACTTCCTCCCCAATCCTTGTGTCCAGTTTTCCCGGAGTGACTTCGGTCCACAGTAATGTGCCGATATTTTCTTTTGTCCCGCCAATCTGTACTTCTTCTTTGATCCGGTATGTATCACGCTTCATCGTATGCATTTTCAGAAGTGTCTCCTGTCTCTTCTTTCTGCACAGTCCGTCTGCGTATTCGCTGCCTTCTTCCCCCCGTCTTCCTTCTCTGTAAATATCGCTTGTCAGATGTTCTTCTTTCTGCTGTTCCGAACAAACCTGTAATTCTACGAGTGCTTTGATTCCAAGCTTTCTTGAATGGATCACCGTTACGGTAAGTTCCGTCTGTGAACTCTTGATAAATAAACTGCCCTCCGGCACTTTCTCTGCATAAACCAGCTCCTCAAATGGAAATCTTCCTTCCAGAGATGACAGCCGTTTCTCAGAATCATCCGTCACATAAAGCATGCGAAACTGTATCTTTCCGCTGATCCGTATGTAATTGTCCACAATTTTCTGCTCTTCGATGCGCAATGTACCTTCATTCAGGATCACACGCTGCACATCACTTTTGGCATCCGGCACGTTATAGTCCTGATCCACATAAAACTGATCTACAATCGTTTTTCCCTGGCTGTATCTCCTAAATTCCTGCGTCTCGCATGTCAGAGTTTCATAATCTTTTTGCTCCATTTTGACAACCTCACTTTCCTGTTATTTGCTGTTGCACCATAAAAATATCCATCATATATTTATGATACCCACGGATTGTTCCGTGCTGCGCACTCTCACAATCCTCCCCCCATCATTCAAATACCACCATCTTCCCGCCTGCTTTCATTTTCACCACGCAGTACGGATAGGTCTCCTTCTTTTTTCTTACGGTTCCTCTTTTCGGACCGACAAGTTCTGTCTGAAAGAAAATTGTATTGGAAGTTTCTTCTATCTTTACAACCTTCACCCGGTAACCGTCCTGCTTTTTTCTTCCATACCCGCAGAACAGATACAGACTGCCCTGATCTTCGTATGTCAGGGTAAATGGTTCCTGTTTCTTTTCTTCAATCCATTTCTTACATTCTTCCGGTATTTCCTCTCTCCGGACATTTTCATATACGGCTTTTCTTTTCTGCGTGTCATCCACTTTCCGGATCGAACAGCCACACAATATCCACAAACAGAGAACAAGTCCTGCACACAACAACCACTTCCGCATACACTCACCCTGCAATTTCTCTTTAATATCATACACAGTGAACCTATGAAAAATACCAATTTTGGTGTATACTTATAAAAGTGTTGCCATAAAAATGTGCTTTTGTACATTCACACAAGCAGCTGGATTTTATTGAAACAGACTAAGGAGTACTTAATTATGAAACAATACAGACGACAGGCGGGTGTTCTTCTGCATCCGACATCACTTCCTTCTCCATATGGGATCGGAGATCTTGGACATACGGCATACCATTTTGTTGATTTTCTGGAAGCCGCCGGACAGAAACTCTGGCAAATCCTTCCACTAACACATACAGGTTTCGGAGATTCTCCGTATCAGAGTTTCTCTGCCTTCGCCGGGCAGCCGCTTCTTATAAGCCCGGATCATTTGAAAGAACTGGGACTTTTATTCGACCATGAACTGAAAGATGCACCTGCCGGAGACAGCGCACAGGTAGACTACGGAACGGTCATTCCGTGGAAACACAGCATTTTCCGCCTTGCATACAACCGTTTTTACGAAAGAGACGGGGGCGATCCGCTAAAGCAGGATTTCGCGTGCTTCTGTCAGGAGGAAGCTTTCTGGCTGGAAGATTATGCGCTTTTCCTCGCCTGCAAAGACGCCAATGACGGAAGGAGCTGGCTGGACTGGCCGGATATGTACCGCAGCCCATCCCCGGAATACAAAGAGGAATTAAAACAGCTTTTGCAGAAAGAAGCCGGATATTACAAATTTCTGCAGTTTATCTTCTTCACAGAATGGAGCAGACTAAAAGCATATGCAAATGAGAAAGGCATCCAGATCATCGGCGATATCCCGATCTTCGTATCCATGGACAGTGCAGATGTCTGGGCAAATAAAGAACTATTCCACCTGGACGAGAAAGGATATCCGCTCTCTGTTGCGGGAGTTCCGCCGGATTATTTTTCTGCAACCGGGCAACTCTGGGGCAATCCGCTCTATGCATGGGATGCACATAAGAACAGCGATTTCTCCTGGTGGATCTCGCGTATCCGCACACAGCTTAAGAATCTGGATATCCTGCGTATCGACCATTTTCGTGGCTTTGACGCATGCTGGTCTATCCCTTACGGCGAACCGACTGCCGTCAACGGACACTGGGCGAAGGTGCCGGGCTGGGATCTCTTTGATGCGATCTCCCAGGCACTCGGCGACGATCTGCCGATCATTGCAGAAGATCTCGGTATCATTACGGATGAGGTAAATGCGCTTCGTGAACATTTCGGATTCCCGGGCATGAAGGTTCTGCAGTTTGCTTTTGATTCTACCGACGAAAATGCATACCTGCCGCACCGTTTTGAATCTCCGGTCTGCGTCTGCTACACCGGAACACACGACAATGCTACAACACTTTCCTGGTACAAGACATTACCGGAACATTGCCGCAAAAAAGTCTGTGCTTACACCGGAACAACCGATGCGAAGAATATCGGTTATGGGCTGATAAAGGCAGCGCTTTCCAGCATTGCCACTTATGCGATCTATCCGCTGCAGGATCTTTTATTCTGCGGAGATGAAGGACGCATGAATACGCCGGGAAAAGCCACCGGCAACTGGAGCTGGCGTTTCCGTGCACAAGATCTGAAACCGGAATACGCAGATACCCTTCGTGAACTTACCTTATTATATGGACGCTTTGATTAAGCGCCCCAGGCAAAGAAAGGATATACAAATGTTTAGATTTATTTTGGTAGTCATTACTTTATTTTTATATCTGATCCTCGGAATCCCGGTACTGGGTACCGAATGGATCATCAGCAAATTTAATCAGGAAGCTGCCGATTATCAATGTCTGCGCATGGTGCAGGCTGCATTCCGATTTATGCTTAAGATTGCAGGAACTGAGATCACTGTAATCGGCGAAGAAAGGATCCCGGATGAGCCGGTACTTTTCATTGGCAATCACAGAAGTTATTTTGACATTCTTCTGACTTACTCCCGATGCAAACGCCGCACCGGATACATTGCCAAAAAGGAAATGCTGAGCTATCCTCTGCTCCGCACATGGATGAAGCGCCTTTATTGCCTCTTCCTTGACCGTGACAACCCGAAAGAGGGACTAAAGACCATCCTCAAAGCAATTGAATACGTAAAAAGCGGAATCTCCATCTGCATTTTCCCGGAAGGTACGAGAAATACCGGCGAAGAGTTAAGTGTTCTTCCATTCCACAGCGGCTCTTTTAAAATTGCTGAGAAAAGTGGTTGTCCAATCGTACCGATCAGCATGAATAACACAATCTCGATTTTCGAGAAACAGTTCCCGCGCATTAAGAAGACCCACGTCATCATCGAATATGGCAAGCCGATCTATGCAAAAGATCTGGACCGTGAACAGAAAAAACAGCTCTCACAGAACTGTCAGAAGATTATTGAAGATACCATTAAGAAGAACCAGGCATTACTCTAATGCCTGGTTTTTCTTTTTTCTTTTACTTTTTTCTCTGTAAGTGCTATAATGGAACGGAATTTATAAAAAAGGAGACAAATGGGACCATGAACAGACAAGATCTTACGTTATTGACGGACTTTTATGAGCTGACAATGATGCAGGGATACTATGAGGAGAAACAGAACGAAACCGTTATTTTCGACGTTTTCTTCCGCCAGAATCCTTGCGGCAACGGATATTCTGTATGTGCCGGATTAGAGCAGGTGATCGATTATGTGAAGAACCTGAATTTTACTTACGAGGATGTGGACTACTTAAGAAGTCTGCACATTTTCAGTGAGGATTTTCTGCACTACTTAAGCGGTTTTCATTTCAGTGGTGATATCTATGCAATTCCGGAAGGAACCGTTGTATTTCCAAAAGAGCCACTGTTAAAAGTGATCGCTCCGATCATGGAGGCACAGCTTGTAGAAACCGCGATCCTGAACATCATCAATCACCAGTCACTGATCGCTACGAAGACTTCCCGAATTGTCTTTGCGGCAGACGGCGACGGTATTATGGAATTTGGTCTGAGACGTGCACAAGGACCGGATGCCGGACTTTATGGTGCGAGAGCTGCTATGATCGGCGGCTGCGTCGGCACATCCAATGTTCTTGCAGGACAGCTTTTTGATGTTCCGGTCATGGGTACACATGCACATAGTTGGATCATGAGCTTCAAGGATGAATATACTGCATTTAAGAACTATGCGAAAATGTATCCGGATAACTGCACATTACTTGTCGATACGTATGATACTCTCAAATCCGGTGTACCGAATGCGATTCGTGTATTCCGGGAATTTAAAGAGTCTGGTCATCCCCTCAAAAAATACGGAATCCGTCTTGACAGTGGCGACCTTGCATACCTTTCTAAAGAAGCACGCAAGATGTTGGATGCTGCCGGATTCGAAGATGCAACCATCTGCGCATCCAATGATCTGGATGAGTTCCTTCTCCACGATCTGAAGATGCAAAAAGCAGCCATCGATTCCTGGGGTGTCGGTACAAATCTGATCACTTCCAAGGACTGCCCGTCTTTCGGCGGTGTATATAAGCTGGCTGCCATAAAGAATCAGGACGGAGAATTTATTCCGAAGATTAAGATTTCTGAAAATACAGAAAAAATTACAAATCCTGGTAACAAAACCATTTATCGTATCTATGATAAAGAAACAGGAAAACTCAAAGCTGATCTGATCTGTTTTGCCGGCGAAGAATATGACACCAATGAAGATCTGTTATTATTTGATCCAATCGAGACATGGAAAAAGACCAGGCTTCCGGGTGGCACATACACAATGCGTGAGATTCTCGTTCCAGTCTTCATAAATGGTGAATGTGTCTACAACTCTCCTTCTGTTATGGAGATTGCAGCTTACTGCAAGCAAGAGAAGGATACACTCTGGGATGAGACCAAACGTCTCTTCTACCCACATCGTATCCATGTGGATTTATCACAGAAATTATACGATGTGAAAAAATCGCTGCTTGATCAGATGAGCATATCTGACTAAGTAAGGAGAATTTATTTTATGAAAATTATAGTATTAGCCGGAGGACTCAGTCCTGAGCGCGACGTATCACTTATTTCCGGAGCAGGAATCTGTAAAACACTACGCGAAAGGGGGCATCAGGCTTATCTGCTGGACGTTTATTTTGGACTACCTTATGATGCGGATAAACTGGACGAAGTCTTCGATCTTCCGGACGCCGGACTTGGTATTGCAGAAGGTATCAAAACAACGATGCCGGATCTCGATGCTTTGAAAAAGTCCCGACCTGATCAGTCCGACTGCTATCTTGGACCGAACGTCATCGAGCTGTGCCGTATGGCAGATATTACTTTTATGGCTCTGCACGGTTCTGTCGGTGAGAACGGAAAGTTGCAGGCTACTTTTGATATCCTCGGCATCCGTTATACCGGTCCGAATTCTCTGGGTTGTTCCCTTTCTATGAATAAACTGGTTGCCAAACAGATTTTTAAAATGAGTCGTGTAGCAACTCCGCGAGGAACTTCCCTGAATCGCCAGACAAAGGATACCCCGCTTGACGAGCTGGGATATTATCTTCCACTGGTTATCAAACCATGCTCCGGCGGTTCCAGCATCGGTGTATTTATCGTTCACACCGAAGAAGAATATCTTGATGCGATCCATCAGTCTTTTGATGTCCATCAGGAAGAAGAAGTTGTAATTGAACCTTATATCAAAGGAAGAGAATTTGCCTGTGGTATTCTCGCCGGCAAAGCACTTCCGATCGTAGAGATCATTCCTAAAGACGGTGTGTTCAACTACGAGAACAAATACCAGGCAGGCGGCGCACAGGAAATCTGCCCTCCGGTCTCTCTCGATGAGAAGACACAGAAGAAAATGAAGCGCATGGCAGAGAAGGCATTTCACACTTTACGCATGGATGTGTATGCACGCGCTGACTTTATCGTTGACGATACAGACGGTAAGTTCTATTGTCTGGAAATGAACGGACTTCCGGGTATGACTCCGGCGAGTCTGATTCCGAAGGCTGCGAAGGCTGCCGGTTTGGAATATGGTGATCTGTGCGAGCAGATCATTGATGAATCAATCAAAGCACGCTACCAATAAGGAGGAATTTATTCTATGAAAAACCTTACTTTGGAAAATATCACCAAGGCCTGTAAAGGAACTTATCACGGCGATACATCCAAACTTTCCCAGGAAGTAGCAGGTGTCGTAATCGACAGTCGTAAAGTCGAGAAAGATTACCTTTTTGTCGCTATTGACGGGGAAAATGTAAATGCACATAAATTTATCCCGGATACAATCGAGAAGGGCGCAATGTGTGTCGTTTCCCATGAAGATCTGGGCGAAACCGATTACCCGTATATTCTGGTAGAATCAACCGGTCAGGCACTTTTAGACATTGCGAAACTGTACCGTGATTCTTTCGATGTAAAGGTTGTCGGAATTACAGGAAGTGTCGGAAAGACAAGTACAAAAGAGATGATCGCATCTGTACTTTCCCAGAAATACAATGTTCATAAGACATTAGGAAATTTCAATAACGAATGGGGACTTCCGATCACAATTTTTGAAATGAGCGAGGAGAACCAGGTTGCTATTCTGGAAATGGGAGTCAACCACTTCGGCGAGATGCGCAGACTTTCTTCTGTTGCAAGTCCGGATGTATGTGTGATCACGAACATCGGTATTGCCCACTTGGAATTTTTCAAGACAAGAGAAGGTATCTTCCAGGAGAAATCCCAGATGATCCAGGATATGAAAAATGGCGGAACCATCATTTTCAACGGAGATGATGATATTTTACGTGAATCCGGTCCGATCAAAGGTGTAGAGCCTGTATTCTTCGGAACCGGTGACAACAGTGATTTCCGCGCAACAGATATTAAACCGCTCGGACTTAAAGGAACTTCATGTACGCTCCACATGCCAAATGGAACTTCTTTTGACTGCGTTGTTCCGCTTCCGGGTATCCACATGGTATCCAATGCGCTGGCAGGTGCCGCTGTCGGATACAGCCTTGATCTGACAAATGAAGAAATCAAAGCCGGTATCGAGAATCTTCCGTCTATTCCGGGAAGAAACCACATCATCATTACCGATAAGCTGACGATCTTAGATGACTGCTACAATGCAAATCCGATTTCTACAAAGGCATCCATTGATGTTCTCGATATGGCGATCGGACGTAAAGTTGCTGTCCTTGGAAATATGGGTGAACTTGGTGCAAATGAAAAAGAACTGCACCACGAGACAGGCGCATATGCCGCTGAAAAGGGTGTAGATGTTGTATGCGCGATCGGAGATCTTGCGAAAGAGATTGCAAACGGTGCTTCCGTAGACGGTACAGAAGTACACTGGTTTGAAACAAAAGCGGATTTCCTTGCAGAGATGAAAAATATTATGAAAGAGGGAGACAATGTCCTTGTCAAAGCTTCTCATGGAATGCATTTTCCTGAACTGGTAGAGGCTCTGGAAGCATTGTAGGAGTGTAGAATCCATGGAATATCAGATATTAGCACTGGACCTCGACGGTACGCTGACCAACTCGAAGAAAGAAATCTCCAGACCTACTCTGGAAGCTCTGATCGATATTCAGGAGCAGGGCAAGAAAGTCGTGCTTGCCAGCGGACGTCCGACCAAGGGAGTTCTTCCACTCGCGAAACAACTACATCTGGAAGACTACGGAAGCTATATTCTCTCTTTTAACGGTGCCAGAATTACCGATTGCAGAAGTATGCAGGCGATCTATAATAAGACTCTTCCGGGAGATATTGTAGAACCTCTTCTGCAGATTTTAAGAAAATATGACGGGCTGGATATTTTGTCTTATATAGCAGATAATATCCTCTCCGGAATCAAACCGAACAAATATACCGAACTGGAATCCCGGATCAATCACATGCCGATCATCGAGACGGATGATTTTGCGGCAAGTATTAAAGAACCGGCGAACAAGTTTCTTGTAACAGGAGAACCGGAGATTATTGCAAAAGCGCAGAAGGAAGTGACGGATTATTTCCGCTCTTACCTCTACATCTACTGCTCCGATCCGTTCTTCCTGGAGATCATGCCTCCGCAGGTGGATAAGGCACATTCTCTTCTGAAGCTGTTATCCAGCATCGGACTTACTTCAGATCAGATGATCTGCTGCGGCGACGGCTACAACGACATTACGATGATCGAGACCGCCGGCCTTGGCGTTGCCATGGCGAACGCACAGCCGCTGGTGCGCGAGCGCGCCGATTACATCACCAAGTCCAACGACGATGATGGCGTGCTACATGTTATTAATGAATTTTTGCGGTAGGGATACGCCTGAAGTATTTCCTTAAGTAGAATTGCTTTTCGCTTCTCCCGCCGAGGATGAATTTTCATGCATATATAAAAAACAAGGGAGCTGGGCTCCGCGGATATATTGTATATCCGTGAAGTCAGCTCCCTTGTTGCTTTTCTTTGTTCTGGAGATATGCTCTTGGCTTCTGGCGTATCCCCTTTTGGCTTTTCTTTTCCAGGGGGATATGCTTTTAGCTTCTTGCTGTATCCCTCCACCTTATCTTAACTTGCTTGGGGATATGCTGTGCTCTTTCGGCGTATCTCCTTTTCTCTTAATTTTCCTCTTGGGATACAATTTAGCTTCTTGCTGTATCCCTCCGTCCTGTCACAACTTGCTTGGGGATACATCGCGCTTTTTCGATGTATCCCCTTTTATCTTCTCCGTCCTTTAAAGATATAACACACATATTTACTTCACAAGCTTGAAATCTTCTTTCTCCACAAGCTCACTCTTGTAATTGTTAAAGTACTTCTCCCAATCCTCCTCACTTGCATCCGCATGCTTCTCATTATACTCTTTCTCTAACTGCTTATTATACTTAATCATCGGCAGAAGCTCATGATATATCGTCTTCTCATACTTCCAATAATCTTCCGGCGAATCAAACTGCGCAATAATCTCGTCAATTTGTTTCAGACTGGTTTCATCCACTTTCTTACCTTCATATTCAGCACGTATATTATTTACATAATCTGCTACTTCTTCATCTGTTACTTCATAGCCTGCCTTTATTGCTTCTGTGTAGAGCGCCGCGTTTTCTTTTTCATATTTGTAAGCTTCTTTTTCTGCTTCTTCATTGCTCATACCTGCGCTCTTATAATATACAATTGCTTTTTTCATATTGGATTTTGTAATCTCTGAATAATTTCCCTTCGCATATAAGTTTTTTGCGGAAGCCTCTTCTGGATTCTTGTATTCTTTTTTCAGTACTTTTCCAAAGCCCTCCAATGAGACCTTGCCATTTGCCTGGGAATTATTCTGCACAACGCTTCCGGCAAGCGCCAGACATCCAGTAACTACGACTACCGCACTTATAACTTTTCCTTTTTTACTCATAATCTTTCTCTCCCGCGTCCATTAAATATCTGTGATTGTTTCATTGCTTTTCAGAATCCCTGCTATTACGACTTTCTTCTTTTTCTTTTCGGCTTTCTTCTTTCACTTTTTTTATTTTCTCATCCAAAAAGAACCCCGAACCTATCACCGCAGTAAGTGAAAACCATTTTAATGCGCATAATAACATATCCTGTGTTCCATATTTTCTTATTTCAAGAGATACCATTACCATCACTGTAACACATACAATAAAATGAACAATATAAAGTATTAATGGACTTTCTTTCATAGATATTCCTCCTTCTCTGGTCGTTATTTTTCTCCTTCCAGCATTCTATATTCTGATATTATCATCCAATTTTTGTTCCGTCAATATATATTTAGATATTCTATGTATTGTTTTTTCTTTTATCAACTATATAATGTATTTATAAATATTATTATGTCAAATTCGGAGGTATACAAACGAACAAAGCGTGTAAAACATATTATAAGAATCTCAAGCTTTTTCTTCCTATACATAAAGCAACGGAAAAGCAGTTATTTCAGGATATCAAATCCGCATTGACCAATCTGTCTGAAGAAAATCCCGCTATTAATTATTCTGAAATATGTGATGAACTTGGTAATCCCGAAGAAATCGTAGCTGACTATTATTCAAACTGTGATTCTTCTTATCTGACCAAGAATCTTCGTTTTACCTGCTATATCCGCAGAATGTTCATTGCAGTTCTCATTGCGTTCATTATTGTAACGGGCGTACGCAGCTTTTATCTGCACAAATTATATAGAGAGACACAGAAAACAATCCCAACTCATGTTATAGAATCTATCGAATAAAAGGAGGTTAACTTATTATGAAAAAAATATTAACATTTATTCTTATTTTTTCTTTAATACTGTTTCCAATGAATGTATTCGCTTCCTCATCTTCTAACGAAATCGAATATTTAGATAATGGCGACTATTTAATTTACACTATAGAAGATGATGCATCACGAAATTTTCAACCATTTTCAAATACAGTAACCAAATCGAAATATGCCAGATACTACCACAAAAACTCTGTACAATGGTATGTCAAAGTAACCGGTACATTCACATATGGATCAGGCACTTCCAAATGTACTTCCTCAAGTGTATCTGCCAAATCCAATGTAAACATTTGGAAAATTACAAGCAGTTCATCTGGAAAATCAAAAAACACCGCCACTGCGACAGCCACCGCAAAGCAATACTATTCTGGCTCTGTCATCGACACCGTAACCCGCACAGTGAAACTTACATGCAGTTCAACTGGAAAATTTTCTTAAGATTTATTTAATTTTTCATTAATATTTATTGTATATGCAATGCAAAAATAGTTGTTTTCTTAAGGTTTATTCTTTATAATAGTTAGCAACGGAAGGGATTGACACTATTATGCGGGCACAGAATAATTTCAAAAAGGGCGCTGTAGAGATGCTCTTACTTCACATTTTAAAAGAGCAGGGAGACTGTTACGGATATCAGTTTTCCAAACTAATCAAAGAATTGTCGGACGATTATCTGACAGTTCCGGAGGGATCACTTTATCCCGCCCTGTACAAACTTATCGAAAAGGGATATATCTCCGATTATAAGAAGCCTGCCGGGAAACGGATGATCCGTGTTTACTATCATCTGGAAGCATCCGGCGAAGAGCGGCTTGCTTATTTGAAAAATGAATTTTACGAGACGAATCGTTCTATCGAGAAGATCCTTGATTATGATTTTCCGGTAGAATCTTAACTCTAAAAGTCCCAGCAGATATACGCCTGCTGGGATTTTTATTTGTACATTATACTTTCTCCGAATATTAAACCACGAAGCGACTGTTCCACAGATTCATAACATCTGCGAAGCAGGCGCTTCTTTCATTCCAGTTTCTTATGTTCTTATTTTTGCCCTATTCCATTAATAATGCTTACTACTTTATTTTACCTTAATTTTCACACTTGCTTTCTTATTCGTTCCATCCAGCGCCATCGCCGTAATCTTCACGCTCGCACCTTTTTTTGCATTTTTCAGCGCCGTGACTTTACCGGAAGAGCTGACTTTTATGTACTTCGGGTTACTGCTTGCACCTGATGAAACAAAGCAGGTTATGAAATATTCATATATTGCTTTAACCGGGCA
>OGZE01000673.1_pt1 | contig 24979 bp, 23 predicted proteins | sample 1576731 | NCBI WGS metagenome assembly OGZE01 (sample SAMEA3541503, study PRJEB24748) | human gut metagenome | biome: human gut; feature: human-associated habitat; material: faeces | place: China | collected 2012 | reverse complement strand
AAAAATGCTTCCAATTGTTAATTCACTTGCTGACTTTGGTAACTACTATAAATCACTTATTGAACAGAATTAAGTACGTTAGTATTTGAAAAGCTTGAACAATCGGAATTTGTGGAGAGATTTCTTGAACTTTCCTTATTTTACGGGCTTTCCAGCCCCTTAAATAGTGAAATGATATGTATTTTCCCTTATTTTTGCCCTTATGCGGAATCAGCAAGGGAAATAAGGGAATTTTTTATTTAGTCGTTGCCTGCCACTTTATCAAGAAGTCTGGCGGAGTTCCGCTTTGCCTTTCTTGTAGAGTGGGCGTAGATATTCATTGTGGTACTGACATCAGAGTGTCCTAACAGTTCCTGCACATCTTTTGGGGCAGCTCCGTTTGAGAGGAGGTTGCTTGTGTAGGTGTGTCGCAACTGGTGGAAATGGAAATTCTCAAATCCGTCCAGTCGTTTTGCAACTGACCGGCAGGCGATGCTGAGTGTGCTTGGAAGTTCCAGACATCCGTCTGGTCTCAAGCAGACAAAGGAGATTTCCTTGTAATCTGCCGGGATTTCTTCGGTTCCGTCCAGATGATAATATTCATAATACACTCTGTTTTTGTCCTGTACTTCTTTGTAGAAATTGCGGTGGTAAAGTTCACCATATTGCATCCGGCTTTTAAGCTGTTGTAGTGGTAAACTCATACTCTCAAAGTCCCGGAACTCAGGAAACTGCACTCTTTCCGGGACTTTCTTTACTATTTGGCTACCATTGCTTGTTTTATTTTATTTAGATGGTCACTAAGGTATCCGTCAAGACCATAAGACGTATTTTTGATGTTATCTGGAATATACACTTCTCCCAAATTGATTGTTATATAAGTTGCATGTGGCTCATTTGCAGTCATTCGCATAAGAGGTGCTTTTATTAGCTGATTTCTCCAGCCAATACCAAGTTCCAGAATTACTATTTTCTTATTATGAAAATCTTTGCAGAACTTTTCCCATTCCATTTGTACTTCCTGCTTTGGAGGCTGTGCGTTATATAAATCCATTGCAGCACCACAAACCGGACATTTGGGAAGAAATTCCGAAGAAACCAAGCCGTTTTTTTCAACTTCTGCCAGTTTCCGAATGATTGGAAGTGCAGGATATGTTTTATCGTGACATAGCCTGCTGCAACGCAACTCAATCCAGTTTCCCTCAAGCTCATATACCCTTTGTGGCTCAAAACCAGACATTTCAAAATGTCCCTCACCATTAGAAGTGAGGATGAAATATGGTTTATCTCCAACAATTGTTTTCAAATCCTCCATAACAGATGAAGTTGTATAATTTCCGCTGTAATGATTGACCAGTCTGCTAAAAAATCCCCATTTTTCCTCCTGTTTATTCCATCTGAAAAAGAAGCCATCTAAAATCTTTCGAAAACCATACTTTTCTTTATAATCCTTGAAAAGATTTTCAAATGCCTCGTCATCTGCAAACAGGTTTAGCCCTTCTGTGATGGATAAACCATTACTTGCACCAATCAATATTGCATCTGCATCCTTTATCTTTTGGGCTATTTCATAGTAATCATTCATTCTAAGCCTCCTTCCAGGACAGCTCTGACATCCCCAAGTACTTTTGCAATATCATCTACAATCACAATTCCCTTTTCTTCGATTTCTTTCGGAAGAAGATTGTATTTATCATTGACACTGACATAATAAGCATCTGGCAATGTACCAGTCAGATGCCAGAACGGTTCCTGAATAAACATTGGTGTCATACGCCCAACACCTAACTCAATAAAAAGAAGTCTTTTGTTCTTATTCTTTTCAAGATATTTCGACATTTTCTGGTATTCATGGTCATATTTTCTGCCCTGAAGGAAATTCCCATATCCCCTTACCCACGGAAAAGCTTCGGCACCGCAATGCGGACAATGGGGAATCAGTTCGTCCGGGACAAAAGTTCCGTCGGTCATTGCTTCATACATCTTTTTTACCGGTTCTACGGCGTCCCATGTATCATCACAGCATTGCCTTGAACACTGGAAAAATCTATGATCGCCCTGAATTTCACTTACCTTTTCTTCGGGATAAAGCTTCACAAACTGTGTATCCTGATTCGTTGTCAGAATATGAAAATCTTTTCCATTTAATATTGCATCCAGATCAATATAGGGTTTGCGAACAGGGGCTGTCTGTGTGGTATGTAAAAAAGTTGTCAGATATCCCCATCTTTCATTTGGAGTATCAAAGTCGTACTGCATGCCAGCAAAAGCACCTTTAAAATGGTATTTATCTGCAAATGGTTTAAAATATTTTCGATAGGATTCGTTGTCTTCGTAATAAAAATTGCCTCCTCCTGAGGCGGACAAACCGGAAGCACCGCCTACAATAATACATTCTGCATTCTGGATCTGTTTTGCAAAAATATGTATCTGCTCCTTATATGGAATCACCTTGTTTGAATTTTTATAAGGCGATTTTCCTGCCATATACATTCCGTAATATCTTGAATAATTCATCTGTGTCTGCATAACAAGATTTTCGTATATACTCATTGTTCATTCTCCATTTTAATGCTGTTATATTATAATTTACAGCTAAATAATACTTTCTTCTTGCCTGTTTGTCAATAGGCTGTTATAATACTTTTAACAGTCAGGAGGGGAATCATGAAATATTCAGTCAAATTAAGCCATGCAGTTCATATACTGGTTTTTATCTATTTATCAGAAGGCTTACCTCTTTCAAGTGACAAAATTGCAGAAAGCATCCATACGAATCCAGGATGTGTAAGACAGATTATGTCCGTACTCCGAAATGCGGAACTAATAAAAAGTACAACCGGACATCCGAAACCGGAACTCGCAAGAGAGCCGGAAACAATCTCGTTGCTTGATATATATAAAGCTGTGGAAGGTGATAAACCACTGCTCCATCTGGATACACATACAAACCCAGAATGTGGTATAGGCGTGAATATCCAGCTTGCACTCCAGTCTTTTTATGATAAAGTGCAGAAAGATGCGGAAAATTCTATGGCGGGTATCAGTCTTAGTGATATCATCAGGGGATATTATCAGCGGATTGAAAAATCAGAACAGACGGGGCGCTGATTATGGAAATCAAAAGGGATCATATACTAACAGGAAGTTTTTGTGCTCTTGGATGTGAAATATTATATGGACTGAGTTACATCTTCACAAAACAAGTAACAGCAGAGGTAAGTGCACTTTCTTTGCTTGGATGGCGTTTCCTGCTGGCATTTATAGTTATGAGTATATTAGCCGGGACTGGTTTTATAAAAATCAGGTTGAAAGGCAGAAGCGTAAAGCCTCTTTTATGGATTGCACTATTCAGTCCGAGGATTTACTTTATTGGAGAAACATTCGGCATTAGTCATACTACCGCATCAGAAAGCGGAGCTTTTCTTGCGTGTATTCCGGTTGCATCAGATATGCACAAAGGGTGTTCCTGAAAACATGAATCCATTTGCATCTTTGATCATTACTTATCTGGTCGGTGCAGCAGTAGCATTTATTATGTTTTTGATTCTGGGAGACAGCCGGGACATTCTGACAGAACTGAAGAAAGCAAACTGGACATCTTTTGTACTTGGCATTGTACTCGTGGGGCTTGAGGTCGGCTTTATATATGCATACAAAGCTGGCTGGAAAGTCAGTGCAGCCCAGATCGTTACTTCATCCATACTTGGGGTAATTCTCATCATTGTTGGATATGTTGGATACAAAGAAGCAATAACATGGAATAAAATAGTCGGCGTTATTGTATGCCTGGCAGGACTTGGATTGATTAATCTGAAATAAGTGCAAAGGTAAAAATAAGGACGATAACCTTAAACTGCGATAATGAGTTGATTTATATTCATTTCATTATCGCAGTTTTTTTAAAATTATAATTCAAGAGAATCTTCCGCATCCACCCACAACTGCATTGTACCATCAAGATACAATTTGGCATATTCCAACGGTTCATCAATGGCAAGTGCGTTCAATGCACAGTCAGATCCGGGTGTAGTCTTTAAATTTCTTTCTGCTTCCCAACAATCAATGCGGAGCATATAGCCAGCACTGGTATATACATCAATGCTGTTTCTGTGTGGATTGTATTCTGCAAATATCGTTCTCATCGTATCAAATCTCCTTATCATTCGATTAATCATCAGTTACAAAAATCAGAAGCATTTCAATCAGTTCACCATGTCACTTTTATTTTGTGTTATACTGTTTTATATAATTTTTTTGCCCTTGTATTTTCCCTTATCAGAGTTCGTAAACACTGGTGGGACGATATAACACAAGGGAAACAATAAGGGAAAGCTCACCTGCGACAAATCCAGCGTTTTCAAGGGTTTACAGTGAATTTAATAACAAAGTATAACAGTTATTAAATCTCATAAAACAGGTGTAATCTCAATCGAAATTTGTAAAGGAGAACTTTATGAAAAGTATATTAGTGACAGGTGGAACAACTTTTGTAAGTAAATATGTGGCAGAATATTTTGTGAATGCGGGTTATGAAGTATTTGTACTTAACAGAAATTCTAAACCACAAGTTCAGGGAGTAAAACTTATTCAAGGCGATAGGCATAATTTGGGTGGTGTATTGAAGGATACATTCTTTGATGTTGTAGCTGATATAACGGCTTATAACGATAAAGATATAATTGATTTTGTTAAGGAATTAGGTTCTTTTGATCAGTATATTATGATTAGTTCGAGTGCTGTTTATCCAGAGTATGGTGTTCAGCCATTTCTGGAAGAATCAGAGAAATCCAAAAATAAGTTTTGGGGTGCATATGGAACTGATAAAATAGCAGCTGAAAAGGCATTGCTTGAAAGAGTGAAAGATGCATATATATTAAGACCGCCTTATTTATATGGACCAATGAATAATGTGTATAGAGAGGCTTTTGTATTTGATTGCGCCTTGGCAGACAGAAAATTCTATTTACCACAAGATGGTAGTATGAAATTACAATTTTTTCATGTGAAAGATTTATGCAGGTTGATGGAGGTAATAATTAAAGAAAAGCCTAAAGAACATATTTTAAATGTTGGTAATGTTGAAACAGTTTCTATTAAAGATTGGGTAACAAAATGCTATGAAAGCTTAGGAAAAATACCGGAATTTGTAAATGTTTATGAGGAGATTGAACAGAGAAATTATTTTAGTTTTTACAACTATGAGTACTATTTGGATGTATCACGTCAAAGTAAAATATATCCAGAAACCACATCATTAGAAGACGGATTGAGAGATAGTGTTAAATGGTATTTGGAACATAGCGCAGAGGTAAATAAGAAACCATATTTTGAATATATAAATGAAAATTTAGTGGAGAGTTAATTTGAATAGCAATCGTTATAAAGAATACTATAAATTCAATTTGTGGAGGATACTGACTTATGAAAATACATATTATTGGCTGCAGTGGTTCTGGAAAAACCTATCTAGCAAATGCACTTTCAAAGAAGTATAATATTTCTCATTTCGACTTAGACGATATTCAATGGGATAATAACGCCAAAGGATATGGGAAAAAGAGAACACTTGATGAACGAAAAGCGTTATTACAAGAAATATTATGTAATAATGATGAGTGGATAATTGAGGGTGTATATTATGCTTGGGTACAGCATAGTCTTGATGAAGCTGATAAAATATATGTTTTAGATATGCCTAGCTATTTATGCAAAAGTAGAATTATTATGCGATTTATAAAAAGAAAATTAGGAATAGAAATGGGAAAAAAAGAAACTTTGAAATCGGTCTATGACCTTTTGAAATGGACTGAAACTTTTCAGAATAAAAATCTGAAAGAAATAAGAAGTATTTTAGATAGATATGACAATAAAGTTATCTTTTTATCAAGAAAAAAGGATGTAGATAAAATAATAAAGGCGGTATGTCAACTTCCAGTTTATCAATCTGTCCTCTAGTTTTTGATTGCCTTGACAATACCAAAAGCAGATTTTATAACTACTTCATAATCGTATAGTTGGTATGTATCAGGGACTTTCACAAGTTATTCTCAGTGTAAATAAAAGAAAAATCGTACAGACAAATATGATTTCCTTTGTGAGCTTTGCGAACAGGAACATCATATTTCGTCTGTACGATTTTTCTTTTTCATTAACATATAATATGTGAAAGCACCCTGATCTATGACCTTCACAACCTATAAGGCAGTTATAAAATCTGCCTACATTACCCAGTTAACCTCCGGTTTATCATTCTTACTCCTCGAATGGAATAACTGCTCCATCGTAAGTATTGTTGATGAAATCTTTGATCTCGTCAGATTTTAATACGTCAACTAATGCTTTTACGCCTTCGTTGTCTTCATTTCCTTCTTTTACAACAATTACATTAACATATGTTTTTGCTGCTTCAGAATCAGATTTCTCATATGCAAGTGCATCTTTTGCTACAGAGAAACCAGCCTGTAATGCATAGTTACCATTTAATACTACATAAGCTACTTCGTCTGCTACTCTTGCTACAGATTCTGCTGCAAGCTCCTGGATTTCAACATTGTAAGGATTCTCTGCAATGTCATTTACAGTTGCCTCTAAACCAGCGCCGTCTTTTAATGTGATGATTCCGTTATCCTGTAATAATAAAAGTGCACGTGCCTCGTTTGTTGTATCGTTTGGAACAGCGATTACATCACCGTCAGCGATATCATCTAAGCTGCTCTTTGTTCCCGGATAAATTCCGAATGGCTCGTAATGGATTTTTCCAACTTCAACTAAGTGAGTTCCCTTCTCCTCGTTGAAACTGTCAAGATATGGTACATGCTGGAAGTAGTTTGCATCCATCTCGCCACTCTCTACAACCTCGTTTGGTAATACATAATCGTCAAATTCTGTTACCTCTAAATCCCAGCCCTGCTCAGCTAAGATTGGTTTTGCTGCTGCTAAAATCTCTGCGTGTGGTGTTGCAGATGCGGCAACTTTGATTGTTCCTTTTGTCTCTACTGTACCGCCTGCTGCTTCTGTTGCTGCGGCTGTCTGGTTGTCATCTGCTGCCTGTGTGTTGTCCTCTGCTTTGCTTCCGCATCCAGCGAATACGCTGACTGCTAAAACGCCTGCTAAAATACTTGATAATACTCTCTTTTTCATGTTTTTAATCTCTCCTCTTTTATTTTCTATGATCAAACTTATCTGCCAGTTTCATTCCAACTGTCTGGAAAATCTGGAATAAGATAATCAACAAAACGACTGTGACGATCATAATATCGGTCTGCCATCTGGTATATCCATAACGGATCGCGATAGCGCCAAGACCGCCGCCGCCAACTGCTCCTGACATTGCGGAATAACCTAAGATTGTTCCCAATGTAATAGTTGCTCCCACTAAAAGGGATGTTCTTGCCTCCACTAACATTACTTTTGTAATAATTGTAAAATTGGATGCTCCCATAGATCTTGCTGCCTCGATCACACCGGCATCTACTTCTTTTAAAGAAGATTCAACCATTCTGGCAATATATGGTGCTGCTGCGATCACAAGTGGAACGATTGTTGCCGTGGAACCATAACTCTTTCCTACGACTAATCTTGTAAATGGGATCAGCAATACAAGCAAAATGATAAAAGGTACACTCCGCACGATATTTGCGATCACATCTAAAATCTTATATAATACTGCATTTGGTTTAATCCCGTCTTTGTCTGATACCGTAAGGATAATTCCCATCGGAAGTCCGATCACATAACCAACCAATGTGGATACTAATGTCATATAAAGAGTTTCCCAGATACCGGTAATAATCATATTTGTCACTTCACTACTCCACATCGCCTGTCACCTCCTCAATCTCAAGTCCATGTTCTGTCAGATACTGTTCCATATCAATCTGAAGATGTCTGTCATCCGGCAGGCCTAAGATCATTTCGCCTTTGGCTACACCGCCGACATTTTTTGTATCTGCCCTTAAAATATTGACCGGTTTTCCAAACTGTAAGATCATATTAGCGATCACCGGCTCAAATGCGGAGTTTTCTGTAAATACAATACGCAGCTTCTTATCTCCCTGGATCCTCTCCATCTGGGCTGCAACTGCGCCCTCTGCTTTTCCACTGTTTTCAGGAACATCTCTTAAGATCAGTTCTCTGGCTGCCTTCGACTTTGGATGGCTGAAAATATCTTCTACCAGACCGTTTTCCACCAGTTCTCCGTGTTCAATGATTGCTACCCGGTTACAGATTTCGCGGATCACGGACATCTGGTGTGTGATGATCACGATCGTGATCTGAAACTGCTCATTGATGCTTTTCAGAAGTTCTAAGATAGAAGCAGTCGTCTGTGGGTCAAGTGCACTGGTCGCCTCGTCACAGAGAAGTATTTTCGGGTTGGATGCAAGTGCTCTTGCGATGGCAACACGCTGCTTCTGTCCACCGGAGAGCTGTGCCGGATAAGCCTTCTCTTTTTCCTCAAGTCCGACTGTCTTTAACAGTTCTCTTGCTTTGGCTCTCGCCTCTTTTTTCTTAACACCCTGAATCTGTAATGGAAAACAGATATTGTCGATCACATTCTTCTGCATCAAAAGATTGAAATGCTGGAAAATCATCGCAATGTCGCTTCTCTGTTTTCTCAATTCTTTCTCATTTAAAGTTCCAAGATCTTTTCCTTCGATCAGCACCTGACCGTCAGTCGGTCTTTCCAAAAAGTTCAGGCATCGTACCAAAGTACTTTTTCCTGCACCGGACATTCCGATGATCCCGTAAATATCGCCCGCCCCGATCGTGAGGTTAATATCCTTTAAGGCATCCACATGAACACCTTTTTGTTCAAATGTCTTGGACAAATGTTTTACTTCTATTTCAGACATATCGAATCCTTTCTTTTCAAAAATAAAAACCTATTGATTTTTGTTTACGACTGTTACACAAAAAAATAACAGGCTCCATCGCGAAGATGATTCCTGTCTATTATGCTCTATCTATAAAAGCAAAATTCAAACCGAAACATCTGGCGCACATTTTTCTTTTCCGCAGCAAATACAAGACATACACATACATCTGCACATGCACATCATTTCTGACATCATTCTTCTGCCGTTTTCAGGAAAAATAGCTGTTCTCATTCCCGGTTCTCCTTTCTGCTTCTTCTGCTTTTTGAAAATACAAAACTCCTGCTGTTCTGATCCATGTGCTTTGTATCTCCCTTTCACATTGACCATTATAGCAAGAGTTTTTAAAATGTGTTAATACGTGAAACCTTGAATCTGTTATAGGTTATACCTATAACTACATTACTTTTTCCTTATACTTTTTCAATTCTTCAATGTATAATTCCCCGATATGGCTGACTTTTGCGCCTTTTCGTTTGATATATCCGATTCTCATTTTCTCGGTTTCCTTTAACGGAACTGCTTTATAATCGTCGCCGTTTAAATCTTCACAGATAATACCGGAGCAGAGCGTGTAGGCATTCAGTCCGATCATCAGATTTAAGAGAGTTGCCCTGTCATTTGCCTTGATCAGCCGCCTATACTCATAGGTGCTCTTCATCTCTTCCGCCAGATACAGGGAATTATTTTTTCCCTGGTCAAAGGAAAGACACGGATACTCATCCAGTTCTTCCATTGTGATCACATCCTGTTTTGCCAGCGGATGTCCGGACCACAGGTATACAAATGTATCGCAGGAAAACAGCTCCACAAATTCCAGCCCATTTTCCTTAAACATTTTATTTAAGACTTTCTCGTTGAAATCATTCTCATAGAGTACACCAATCTCACTCTTGAAGTTTTTCACATTCTCGATCACACTGATGGTCGTTGTCTCATGCACTGCAAATTCGTACTGCTCCATACCAATCTGTTTGACCGTCTCCACAAACGCTTTCACTGCAAACGTATAATGCTGTGTGGAAACGCTGAATTTCTCTTTTACTTTTTTATCGATATACTTGGACTGTAACAGCCCGAACTGCTCTGTCACCTGTCTGGCATATCCCAAAAATTCTTCGCCCTCCGGCGTGATGACGATTCCACGGTTTGAACGCAGAAAAATATCCAATCCTATCTCTGTCTCAAGCTCCTTCATCGTCTCTGACAGACTTGGCTGTGAGATAAAAAGCTGTTTTGCCGCCTCATTCATGGAACCGCAGTCGGCGATCGTCAATGCATATTTTAACTGTTGAAGTGTCATAAACTATCTTCCTTTTCTTCCTTTGCAATCAATCATGAAAGCTAGTTCTGCTCCGGAACAACTGCAAAAAATTCAAGTTCTGCATCACTGTCATTCATGAGACTGTGGGTATGTCCCTTCGGACAATAATGACACATACCAGCTTCCAGTTTCTCATATTCTCCATCCATAAGAACTCTCCCTGTTCCCTTTGTGATATAGATGATCTCACTGTTAGTCTCATGCGTGTGCACGCCGATGGATGCTCCCGGTATCAGTTTTCCGTAGATAATGCGGTTCTTCTCATCATGGAACATTTTGGCGTAAAGCGATTTCTCCCCGCCTTTAAAGTTTGGGAATTCTTCATATTCCTGCTCATGATAGTTAAAATTCATTGTAGTTTCCTCTTTTCCTTTTTATTCTTTACGCAATACCTTCTGCAGCACCTCATCCTCCAAAACAATCTTCTTTGCAAGCTCCCGGTATGATTCCTCATGGAGATAAGTATGGCGGAATGGTTTGATCGACGGAGCCATCTCGATGGCTTTTATAAAATCTTCACGCTTCATGCCAAGTGTCGCCGCATAGTCAAAGAATCCCGTTTCACGGAGTACGGTCTCAACACGCACATAGCGGTGATTCTGCACTTTGCTCATGATATAAGTTGCAATGCCGACCTGGATACCATGAAGCTGCGGAACTTCTAATATTTTGTCCAATGCATGCGAGATCAGATGCTCACTGCCGCTTGTCGGCGCACTGCTTCCTGCAATTTCATTTGCGATTCCGCTCATTGCCAGCGAATCCACCAGTTCTTTCAAAAACAGTTCATCTTTTATCGTCTCATACGGTGTCCGCACAAAACTGTTCACCGCCTTTTTCGCGATCATCACCGCAAAATCATTCACTTCTGAATATCCGCTTTTCTCCTCAAAAATCCAGTCATAGAGCGCTGTGATCTTTGAGATCATATCACCAATACCGGAATAGATAAACTTATCCGGTGCAGTTCTTATGACCTGCGTATCTACAATAATTCCATATGCCAGCTTTGCCGGGACGGAAGTTCTTTTTCCATGCACCAGAAGAGATGCACTTGCGCTGGAAAATCCATCACTGGAACTTGAGGTTGGAACACTGATAAATGGAATATTGCGCAGAAAAGCTGCGTATTTTCCGGCATCGATCACTTTTCCTCCTCCGATTGAGATCACGGCCTGTGTCTTATTCGGCATTGCAAATGCCAGCGTGATAATATCATCAATATCGACCGTATCCAACTCGCTGTACTCCAATACCGTGATTCCTTCCTGTTTCAGTGAATCCATGACATCCATACCGAACAGGTCGATCAGTCCGTTTCCGAAAAAGATTACGACCTGTTCCAGATTCTCTGCCTTAAGATACTGTCCGATTTTTTTCAAAGTACCATTTCCAACTTTTAATATAGATGGTATTAAAATTCCTTTTCCTGTCTGCATGCTGTCTCCTCCCTGACTATGGTTTTCTTACACTATTTTACAGTTTCCGGCTCTCCCTGTCCATGCTCACCTTCCATCAGTTTTAAGTAATCTCCCTTATCAATATGCATCATGGAGATCTGGTTCTGATGACGCCTGAATCCGTAGACGCAGTCCACATTGCGGATCAGCGACTGCAGACGTTCATCCGGCACACAGACAATGAGCTGAAGATCCATTTTTCTTGCATATTTCAGACAGACGGCACTCCGCTCCTGATCCATCTTGGAAAATGCCTCGTCCAAAAGTACCAGCTTGATCTTGGAATCCCGGTTGCTCTGCTGCATATACAGCATTGCAAAGCCTGCCAAAAGTGCCACATATTTCGGGTTCTGTCCCTCTCCACCGGAATCTCTTCCTGCCATATCATCGACAAAATTTTCACGGATGACATTCCCCTGCTCGTCTGTCACCTGTTCAAACATGCTGAAGGAGAGATAATTGCGGTAGTCCGCGTATTGCTCCATCTCCTGACGCTTCTTTGCGCGCACCTGCTCGTCCTCGTCTCTCGGCGGCATGAATTTATCGGTGAGGAGTTTGATCTTCTGCTCATATTTCTGATAGAACGTGTCCTCCCCAAAGCTCAACTGACCATCAAAACCGGCATTATCCAGATTTTTACTGTCTAATTCCTCTGCCATTAACATCTCAAAGAACTGGCCATTCTCATTTTTCGCTGGCTCGATCTTAATCTGGTAGGTACTGTCGGAGAAGTTCGTCTCACGCAGCAAACGGTTGATCTCATATGCGTGACGTTTTGCCGCCTTGATATCTCCATGAATCGTTGCGATCACATTCTCCCGCAGACTCTTATAGATAAAATCACACTGTTTCTCAAATTCCGCTTCATACGCCGGCTCGTAGTCCGTCTGATATTCTTCCAGAAGCTTCTCATAGGCTTCATTGGACTTTTCTGAACCGTTAAACTGGCTGGACGGATAAGCAAAAATGTAACGGTTTCTGGCAGTGCGCAGTGTCTCCGCCTTCTCCTGCTCTCCTGCCGAAAGAGCTGCCAGTTCTGCGTTTTTCTGGTTCTTTAAGGACTGGCCGGAGCGCTTCTTCAACTGCTCCTGCACTTCCTGCTCGATTTCCTCATTTGGCACGTATCCCTGCAGCATCTCCTCTAACTGCAGACGACGCTGGTCATTTGCGCCGGAAAGATTTTCGTGACGGCGTATTTTCTCACTCATCAGTCCCTGATTTTCGCCGATCGAAGCCTGAAGCTCCCGCATCTGCTGTTTCAGGCTCTGCTCTTTTTGCTGTAATTCCTTATACTGCCCCTCTTTCAAAGTGCGGATTGTCTCCTCAAGCGCAGTCTTTTTCTTGTTGACTTTTCCAAGCTCTTTTTCCGCGCCGGAAAGGTTTACATAATATCCATTTTCTTCTTTCAGGCTTTCAAAATCCCTTGCCGCCTTTAAACGTTCGGTCATGTAATGCAGTTCCTGATACTGTTTCTCAAGCCGCTCCACGTCAGCCTCGTACTCTGCCAGACGTGCCTTCGACACTTTCTCTCCGATGCAGGCATTTGTGGTATAATCCTTTTTCCGCAGATGCCGGAAAATAAAATTACTGTACGAATAGCAATCCGGCGTCACGCCGTCTTTCACCTGCTCTAACTCTTCCACGGAATGGCACTTGACAATATGACCGAGGTAACGTTTCAGGCACACATCCACATAGGCTTCCTTCGTCTCAACCGCTTCATAAAGAGAGTTTTCCATGACACGCGGCTCACTGTCTGCGATCGCTTTGGAATTAATGAGATCCACTTCCTCAAACTGTTTCATCTCACGAAAGACCGCCGCCGCATCATGCGCAAACTTTGGCTCCGTGATCAGGGAAAACTTCAGCCTTCCCATACGGCCTTCGACCGCATTTTTCCACTCCTCGTCTGCCACATCAAAAAGATCCGCCAGAATCTGGACTTTTATCGTTCTTCCGTAGCGGTCGCTTAATTTCCGCTCCAGGGAACTTCTCGCAGAACGGAGATTCTCGCTGTAGGATTTCCGGTTGTTTTTCATATCATCCACAAGCTTCTGCTTTTCTTTCAGTTCTTTTCCTGCCTCGCGCTTCTGCTCACTGTAATCTTCAAATTCATTTTCGATATCCTGCTTTGCGGACTCTATTTTCAAATGCAGATCCTGACAGTTTTCCTTTGTCACATTTCCGTTTTCGATCGTTTCAATGAGATTTAGAACCGGATTGCTGATATAATCGGTGATAACTTCATCCTCTTCCCACTGTTTCAATCCCTGAACGATTTTGCGCCACTGTCTGCTGTTATCGATCAGCATCCGGCTTCTCTGCTCTAATTCCTCTAACTGCTGCTGTTTGCTTCCAAGATCGCTGGCTTTTAAATCTGCACTCACACGGATCAGCTCCTGCTCGACCTCTCCGCGCTCTCCGGCGAGCGTGTCTGCCTGCTGCTGCAGCTGTGCCTGTTCTTCTTCAATTCTTTTTTTGTCCTCCTCGGCTGCCTCTATTTTTGCCCGGAGATCCTCAATATCAATGCAGCGGATAAAACTCTCTGTGCGGATCATATCGGTCTGGAGCGTCACCAGCTCCTGCCCGGTCTCTTTTACGTCTGTCAAAAGTTCGATACGTTTCCGCATATCCTCAATTTTTTCCTTGATCTGGCGGTAGGCATCTAACTGCTCACTGATCGTTTCAATCGTGTCTGACGTGCTCTTTGGAAACATATAATCACGGATAAACTGTCCCGTTCCGTTTGTCATTTTCAGCGCAATGGCACTTTTTTCCATTGTGATAAACCGGTTCGGATCAATGTACCCTAAAATGACATCATAAAGTGTGCCAAGATAAGCCTCCTTTGATGCGTAAATACGGTTGACATCCCCTTTTCCACGGTTATCCTTCGATACGGCTCTCTCATTTACCAGCCTTTTGATATCCTGATTGGAATAACAGAAGCCTTCCTCCGTGATATACCCCGGTTCCGGCATCTTTCCGGAATGGCTGAAATAGGAGAACTTTTTGATCTCGGAATCATTTTTTCTCACTTCAAACGCAATGCCCACACAGGTGGTGATGTGCGTTCCCGTGTCCTCGATTTCCAGTGCAATGACCGAACAGAAATCGCAGTTTCCACGGTTTGCAGAACCGTCTTTCTGCTCGCCCCGCAAATAGCTTAAAACACTTCTGCGGTTTTTTGCGTCATCTGCTGCCTTATTCAGAAAGCTTGGGCTGAAACTTCCATATAAAATAACCTGGATTGCATCCATGACGGTGGACTTTCCGGAACCGCTTTTTCCACTGAATAAGTTCACATATTCATTAAATTCTAATACTTTATGATTAATTCCACCCCAGTTGTTTAAACACATGCGGGTGAAAACTTTTTTTGCCTGGCTCAATAATGCTGCTCCTTTGTGAATTTATTAATCTTCTGTCTCATTCTCCATGAGGTCTTCTACCTCATCCTGGTATTCTCGCACCAGCTCGTTGATATCCATCGCCGGGCAGAACACATTTACAGTGCTGTAAATATAAATCGGGGTAAAATCTTCCAGATTGGCAACGGCTCCCGGCAGTTCGATCATCTGATGCGTTTTCATCAAAACAAGTGCATCGTTCCACTCCTGTCCTGTAAGACGTCTTGTAATAAGGTTTGTATTTTTTCCATACTCACGGATCTCTGCCAGATTTGTGGTGGTTGCATGCAGACCTTCCCCCATGATTTTGTCACGGTAAATCATTTTTAACAGAATGACCAGCTTCGTTGTCATAAGACTCATATGTTCTGTCATAACGCCATCCCCCGTGATCCGGAAAATGTGTTCCTGCGGATCATGCACAAGCTCGCAGTCTAACACAGACAGATAGTCCGCGATAAACTCTCTGTGGCGCAGACACACCTGATACCTCGGATTGTCGCGCTGCACCAGAGTGACCGGATCACATTTCACCTGTAAAATGCAGGTCTGCCGGAATAAATCCTGTATCGTTTTTCTGATATTCTCTGCCTCGCCCTGTGAGACAGTTTCCATATATTGTAACATTTTTTCCAATGCCCTCTTTCCTGTATCATAACTCAATTTTATTGATTCTGCCCGATCACAAGTCTCGAATAAGTTAGTCCGTCCTCACTCCGTATCTCGCCATCCACCGACACTGTATCTTCCGCAAGACGCTCCTCCGTCTCTTCCTGCCAGAGGAAAAGAAGTTTTTCCAGATCCTCCACAGACTGTACGGTCTCTTCTGTTGCCACAAAGACTCCATCCACGGTATTTTTTCTTCGGAAACTCTGTAACTCGTTTCTTGTATACAACGGCTTTGGAACAAAATCCGTCATGTGCTGTTCCCTTGCGTCGATTTCTTTGTCCAGCATCACCGGTGTAAACGCTCCATCCCCACGGTCTCTCCTTCCGGCAAAACTGTTATCTGTAATATTTTTAAACTGCGAAGAAAAACGGATACGATCTCTCATTTCCACCAAAATCTCATCTTTTTTCCCACTGCGGTCTAACAGATTGATCAGTTTGATGATGTTATCTTCCTCACTGACGCCCTCCTGCAAAATGTAATGGATGCGAGCCAGCGCACGCTTTGCAAAAACGGTTTTCTGTTCAATAAGTTTATTGTACTTGCGCTCGATCATGTCAAATTCCCGCTCCAACTGCATCACGATCCTGCTCGTATCCTCACAATACTGCAATCTGTACTCATTTCTCTTCTGTAAAAGCGTGCCTGCTTCGAGAGATTTTTTTTCTTTCAGAAGCACTGCTTTTTTCTCATCATTTTCGTTTAAAATTTCACTGATAAGTTCTTTCACTGCCTCCTTGTACCGGTAAAAGCTGTCCGTCGTTGTGAGGATTGCATATTTTTTGCTGTCGCTGTTGTTGATCTCCTCCACAAGCACCTGCTGGATCCCGATAAAATGTTTCTGGGAGGACAACTCATCAAAATAAGAACGCATTCCATCCTGCATGTTGGACAGCAGCTGCCCCAGACTTTTGGATGTGCGCAGTGCGCTTTTTAAAATATCATTGTTTTTCTCATTGTCGGAATGATAGGTAAATAACGCACTGTAAATGGAAAGCATGCTCTCTCTTTCCCGGCTGTCATCATCACTCTGCAGCTTTTTAAACAACTCGACATACAACTGGCTGTATTCCGGAAAAGAGATCACACAGGTATTCAGTTTCTCATCAAAATCGCTTTTCAGCCATCCCCACCGGATCAGGTGGTTTAACATGCCGGAAGGAGAATCGCTTGGAAATAATGCATCCGGCGTTTCTCCTTCCTCCATATCGTCCTCTTCCTGCCACACGATCTTTGATTTCTCGATCGTGTTCTCAATAATAAGCGCACACTCTTCCTGCGTAAGACCGAGAGAAGCATATACTTCATTGTTTTCCTCGTAAATGGCTGTGACAAACTGCATATATGCTTCCCTGTTTTTTGTGCGGAATAATTTATAAAAATCATTTGGAATTTTCTTCTTTAAAATCATGTATCTTAATTCCTTTGTTTAAAGCTCTGTCTTGTTATTATACACTATTTTTAAAGGCTTCCACAAGTTTATTTCTGATACTGCTATAAAGAAAAAGAGAAATCGTACAGACAAAATATGATGTTCCTGCTCGCATAGCTCGCAAAGGAAATCATATTTCATCTGTACGATTTCTCTTTTTTATTACCTATACTTTTTAAGCCTCATCCTTAGGAAGCACAATATTTAAGACTAGTGCAACAATTGCAGCCGGAACGATTCCGGAACCACCGAAGATCAACTGCATGGTATCCGGCAGCATTCTTAAAATGTCACTGTTTGCTCCAAGTCCATAACCAAGTCCCAGTGCGACAGATACGATCGTAATATTTCTTCCGGTCAGTTTTTCCTTTGTGATCAGCTGGATACCGCTGACTACGATAGAGGAAAACATCATAACTGCTGCTCCACCGAGAACACTCTGCGGCATAATAGAAATCAATGCTGCAAGCTTAGGAAACAGTCCGCAGAGAATCAATACTCCTGCTCCGCACGCAAGTGCCATGCGGTTTACAACCTTTGTCATCGTAACCAGTCCGACATTCTGGCTGAAAGAGGTATTCGGTAGTACACCAAATAACGCAGCAAGCGAAGAACCAAGTCCATCACACATAACACCTCCGGAAAGTTCCTTGTCTGTTGCTTCACGGCCAAGTCCGCCTTCCATAACACCGGAAATATCACCAATCGTTTCCACGGCTGTCACGATAAACATGATCAGTACCGGCACGATCGCACGCATATCAAAAATCGGTTTTACCGGCATTACTTTCGGCAATGCAAACCAGGAAGCTTCTCTCACTTTATCAAAATTCAAAACCCATGCTTTGGTGTATTCCACTCCGTCAGCATTCACTGCGGTTGTCGGAAGGATCATTCCCATAATAAAACATAACACATATCCTGCAATAATACCGATCAGGATGGAGGATGAACTTGCCATTCCCTTTGCAAAATGTTTTACCCCGAGAATAATGATCAACACAACCAGACCGATGAATAAATTTTCCAGTGAACCATAGTCAGCCGCAGAAGATCCTCCTCCAAAGGAGCTGACACCAACACTGATCAGGGAAAGTCCGATTGATAAAACTACTGTTCCTGTCACCACAGCAGGGAAAAATCTGCGGAGCGGTTTTAAGAAAAATCCAAGCACGCCCTCAAACAGACCACCGATGATCGATGCACCCATGATCGCGCCATATGCGATCACTCCGCCACCCATAACACCTGCAACGCTTTTAAATACACCAATAAAACCGGAACTCGTTCCCATAATGATCGGAACACGTCCACCGACAGGACCGATTGCAAAAAGCTGAACCAATGTGACAACGCCTGCAATGATCATTGCATTCTGTAATAATTCGACATATACCGATGCAAAATCAGATGTTGCACCAATACCGCATGCACCACAGATCACGATCAGCGGTGTCAGGTTTCCGACAAACATTGCCAGAACATGCTGCAAACCATAAACGATCGCTTTCGGCCATGGAATTCTTCCGTCCATTTCATAAGGGGATGTGTACTCTTTTGTTTTTTCCATTTTTTAAACTCCTGTTATATTTACTTTTGTTACAGACAGTCTGAATGAACCGGCTTTTTCTATCTGCCAGCATATATTTTCATCCTGTTTTTCCTATCATCCGATAGCAGTATAGCATAGGTTCTCTTTTCCTGAAAAGTCATTATTATTAATAAATTCTATTGATACGACTAATAAATATAATAGCAGTTTTGACTACATCCAACCGGAAAAAGCGATGCTTTCATCTCGTTTTGATATTCCTCTTCGCTGGATGCATTTTCCAGAATTTCCAGCGCTTTTCTTAACTGCCGGATGTCTTTCTCCATAAAATCTGTATAATTACCACGTCCAACCAGCTTTAGATGCGTAATACCAATCTGTTTCATCTGGTAAAGTGCGCAGAGTCCACAGCCGGTGCTTCCGGTCAGGTAACCGTTTTTATCAAAATGTATCTTATCTGTCTCCGTTATGTATGTCTTGTGCGAGATATCTCTGCACAGATCACCCAATTCATACGGCACTCTGCACAAATGCGTCAGTTCGTCGCAATGCAGGGAATTACAAAACGCACCGGAAAACTGGCAGAGTTCATTTAACACAAATGCCTCATATTCTTTTGTACAATTCAGCACCGGATTACTTGGTTGTTTTATAATATAATCGTGATTTAATTTATCAGAAGATTTTTCTTTTCGGTCTATGTTTCTTATGAAGGAAATACAGGACTTCATATCTTCCAGTGAATTTTTCCTATGAAAAATCACTCTCCTGATTCCAAAGGGCAGCATCTGCTCTAACATCCCGCGATTCACTTCCGACATCTCTCCACTTAAATGAATCCCACAGGAAATTTTTTTCTGTCTCAGATAAAGAATCAACGCCGGATCTGCAATGATACAATTTTCAAATCCCACTTCCATGCACTGTGAAATGATCTCTGCGATGACTGGATACTGCTCTTTCGTATAATACAGCGAATTAAACGTCAGTTTTACCGGTTTTCCATAATAGTCCGCCATGTTTTTCAAAATCTGCAGTTCACTCAGGGAACCAATCTGCACATTGTAAAAACGGACTTCCCTGCGGTTTAGCGGATTGATCATCCTATATTTTTCTGCCCATGCAAACGGAACATAACCGCAGAAGAACTCATCCGCCCCAGCTTTTACGAATCTCTCATACTCATCAATACTTCCCAAACCTGCAACAATCTTCATCAATGATTTTTCCTGCTTCTTTCATTTCTTATAAAATGGTAAGTGCATTACCTCACAACCTTTTTCAACATTTCCTCAATCGTACAGATGCATTTTTTCACAAACGCTGACCGTTTTTGTGCATCCGCCAGCGAAATAGCTGCCTCATTCATCACTTTAAAGTTTGGAACAGTATCGTTTTCTTTTTGTTCTCCGGCAGGCAGATACCACCATGCCGCCCACCAGTCCTCCTGCTCCCTGACAGTCTGTTTCAAATACTGTTCCACAGCCGCCTTCGTTTTCTCATCATACTTATCAACCTGATTTCCCTGCCCTTCCTCCGATTCCGCGTTCGGATCAAAGACACAGAATCCGGCAAACAGTCCATGCTCCACCTCCACGCGAAACCAGAACTGCTTTCCGTCCGGCATTTTGGCATCCTTTACAATATAGTTGATTCCGGGATAAGTCGAATAGTATTTGTAAAAAGATACATCCGCCTGCTCCCGGTATTCATACCAGTTGATTTTTTTCTCCCTGATCCAATGATGATTGTCTGCAACTTCCACCAATTGCTTTTCAAATTCTTCCATGACCAGATAGATCAGCTTTGCCTTTGCTGCATTGACAGAATCCGCAATCTGCATCCCGGCTCTGAGCGAATCCCCTGATGCCAAAAGTTCATCGATCACCATATTTCTCACCTTCTCATTCGTATAGCCACTGATATTTTCAATACTTTGAATAAACTGCTCTAATATCGGGATCATCTCCGGCTTTCCGCAATTTTTACATGCTCTCAGCCAGTTTAAAATGTGTTCCCGAAAAGAAAGGCAAACAACATCCTCCTCCGGGATAAACTGATTTCCCGACGAAACGCTCTCTTTTCCCGGTCTATGCCCGTCTAGTGTCAGATAATAAACCTTCGCCTGCGCATCTTTTCTTTTTGCGAATTGATAATAATCAAAACACTGGCTTTTCTGGTCTGCTGCATATATTTTCACTTCTATCGGGAAAAAACTGGTTCCCGATTCGATCACAAGATCAATTCTCCGCTCTGCGTCAATGCTGTACTCTGCCGTTACGATTGCCTGATCCAAAAGGGCAGTCTTTGTTTCTTCTATTTCAAGACAATTTTTCATAAAAATTTTTAAATATTCCGCTCCCGCGCCATGCTGTCCTCTTGGATTCAACAGATCCGCTATCATGCGGCAGGTAAGCACTTCCTTTGCCTGTATCTGCAGGACTGAAAAAATGTTGTAATCTTTTGCTTTTAAGAACGTCTCATTTTCCCTGTAATGTTTTATCACTCTGTCTAACACAGATTCTTTTTCAGAAATTTCCATAGTAATTTTACATGCAGATGTCCTGCTCTCCTGTTTTTATCTAACGCACCTATCGGCAATTGCAAAACTCCAATTTATGTTATGAACGTTGTGAAAATGTAACAAAATTTTCGAAGACACGCTTTCGCTACATGTCGCTGGTAACGGTACTAAGAAGCCAGTCATGACCTAAAGTCATTCCTGCCTTCTAAGAACCTACCGCTCCCTAGTGTCTTCTCAAGCTTTTGTCACATTTCCACAACTCCCTTCACATTTTCTAGGAGTTTCGCAATTACCTATAACACACCCAGTACAGTATTTCCGCACATCAGAGTGAAATATTTAATACCACTCGGTCGATTCCATTTTCCAGATATTGTTTTAATAGCGTTTCATCCCACAAGATTGTGTCATCATAGCCAAACAGCGAATTGTATCTCCCCACCATTTTCAGGTGTTTCGGATATAAAAACACTTTCGTTTCACAATACCGCGGACAATTTTCCGGCAAATGCTGTTTTCCACGGTCGCCATATCTGCAAACGGCATAAAGCGTGCAATACTGCGACGTGTTCGTCTGGAAAAACGGTAAATGCAGGCTGTGACGTCCTTCCGGAATCGTAATCTGATAACCGCAGGATTCAAATTCATATCTTTGTATATTGAATGTATGATTCAAATAATTTTGATAAAATCCACAATTCAAGTTGTTTTCCGCCAGTCTATCCACACCGTTTTCCACCACAGTGCTCTCCTGCCAGGCGCCGCTTTTTGTATCACATAAAACATCTCTGGATTTTGCTGTGACATAAGGAAGGCGCACATCTTTTCTGCGCTTGTTTAATAAAATTCCTAAAACCGGGATCAAATGTGTTTTTCCTTTTAAAAGCGCAGGCATCGCCCAGTCGTTTACGATAATTTCAAGCTTTATCTGCGAGCTTTCCCTGTCACTTTCTTCACACAAAGCTGCGTTCTTTCTGTCAGCATCTCTGACCGTGTCAGCCATACCCAGGTCTCTGCTCTGGCACCATGCTTCGAGTTTCTGCAGCAGTTCCCCAGTCTCCTCCAGCAAATTGTCCCTGATATAAGAAAAGGCGATTGTCACACCGAGCTGGTTTTCTGCCGCCTTATCTAATATTTGAAACAACTGTTTTTTCTCAGGAAACAGGTTGTGGCAGAACTGATTACCAACGTAAATCCGCGTTATTTTTTTCTTGTGAAGCGGATGATGTTCCAAAAAATTTTCTTCCCAGTAGTCTTCGCAGAAATCCGTCCAGTCTTTTTCAAGAAATGCCTGATATAATTTTGGACGGTCAAGGGTGATCGCAAGGTCAAACTCCGGATATTCTCTATCTTCATTATAACAGAACCACTCCTTTTTCTGCTCGGCAAAGTCCTCCGCATAAATCTCATCCAATTCCGTAGGATATCCGACCATTTTTTCCGAAAGATAAGCGTCATCACCTGTGAGTTTTAACGATATGTAATGATCATATCCTTTTACTAAACGCTTTACCTGCTCCCTGTATTCCCCGTTTTTTGTCCACACCGAATAGATAAAGAAAAAGGGCGTCTCCTCTGTTAACTTCATCTCTCTTTCCTTCTCTGCCAACTGCACTTTACGGTAACAGTCAGCAGAAAAGTCAAAAAAACAAATCTCAAGGCACGCCGCTTTTTCTATTTTTTCCGGTACACGAAACGAAAAACCTTCCTCCGACAGTCCTGTGATTCTGATTTCCAGATGATCACAGAAACCGCCAAGAAGTCCAAATGGAATCATCGGGATTCCGTTTATTTTTTCCATTTATTTTACCAGATTACACTCTTTTTTCATTTTCTCTACAAGGTCTTTTACATACTGCTCGGCATTTTCTACCGGAACTTTCTCCATAAGGCTCTTGTCACGGGTGGAAACTTCCACAACAGACTCTTTTAAGTTACGTGGGCTCACAACAACACGAACCGGAACCCCTAAAAGGTCTGCATCGGAGAATTTATTTCCGGCACTTACGGAGCGGTCATCATAGATTACTTCCACACCGGCATTCTGTAAATTCTCATATAAAGTATCTGCTACTTCCCTGACACCTTCTTTGTCAAGGTTCATCGCACAGATGTGAACCTGCCACGGAGCAATGCTCATTGGCCAGATTGGACCATAATCATCATGATGTGCTTCACAAATGGAAGCTGCCATACGTCCGACACCGATACCGTAGCAACCCATGATTGGATTTTTGCTTGTACCGTCTTTGTCCACATAAGTCATGTTCATGGTCTTGGTGTATTTCGTTCCGAGCTGGAAGATGTTACCAACCTCAATACCACGGGAAATGGTCAGTGATTTCTTACCGCAGCATGGGCAGATACCGCCCTCCACAACTTTTGCAAGATCAACATATTCTGCATCCGGGAACTCGCGCTCCATATTCAGACCTGTGTAATGATAATCCACTTCATTGGCGCCGCAGACAAGATTTGTTGTTCCCTTTAAAGAACGGTCAAATAAAACGATGCAGTCTGCATTCTGGTTCACCGGTCCGATAAATCCTGCCTGAATGCCACTCTCCTCTGTGATCACTCCCGGATGGACATCGCAGCCAAGGTAATTGGTCAGCTTTGTCTCATTAATTTCGAGGTCACCACGCACGAAAATGAGAATATATTTGTCATCCGAATTTCTCTGGTAAACAACGGCTTTCATGGATTTCTTTGCATCCACATGTAAAAATTCACAGACCTGTTCAATTGTATGCATCTCAGGTGTATGAACCTTTGTCAGCTCCTGCATAGCCTCTGTCTCGTTCTCTACAATGTTTTCGGCAGCTTCCATATTGGCACGGTAATCACACTCATTACAGATTACGATAGAATCCTCTCCGATTGGAGTTAAAAGCATGAACTCATGGGAAACATTTCCGCCCATCATACCGGAATCAGATTTTACAGAAACCACCTCCGGAATACCTGCTCTTGCATAGATTCTCTCATATGCTTTGTGGCATTTATCATAGTACTGCTCTAAATCTTCCTGGCTTGTGTGGAAGGAGTACGCATCTTTCATTGTAAACTCACGCACACGGATCAGTCCTGCTCTTGGACGTGCCTCGTCACGGAATTTTGTCTGAATCTGATAAATCATGAATGGGTATTTTGCATAGCTCTGTCCATATTCTCTTACTAACTGAACGGCTGCTTCCTCATGTGTCATACCAAGAACCATCGGTGCTCCGTTTCGGTCTGTAAAACGTAAAAGTTCTTTTCCGATGCTGTCATATCTGCCAGACTCCTGCCAGAGACTTGCCGGCATAACAACCGGGAACTGTACTTCCTGTCCATCAATCGCATCCATCTCTTCGCGGATGATCTGCTCGATCTTTCTTGTGATTCTCTTAAGTGGCATATAAGAAGAATAAATTCCGTTTGCCACATTCTTCATGTAACCGCCACGGATCATAAGTGCATGGCTGTCTACCTGACAATCCGCCGGTCTTTCCTTGTATCTGTCACCTACTAATTTTTCTAATTTCATATAATCCTTTCTCCTTTTCTTGTTTTTTTGAATTAGATAATTGCGAAACTCATGAGAACGTAAATTGAATTGTGAAAAATTAACAAAAGCTTGAGAAAACACTGGATGAGCCAAAATCGAACAAGTTCGATTGGTTCTTAGAAGGCAGGTACAACTGCAAGTTGTGGCTGGCTTCTTAGTACCGTTACCAGCGACACGTAGCGAAAGCGTGTTTTCGAAAATT
>OGZE01000671.1_pt1 | contig 25145 bp, 18 predicted proteins | sample 1576731 | NCBI WGS metagenome assembly OGZE01 (sample SAMEA3541503, study PRJEB24748) | human gut metagenome | biome: human gut; feature: human-associated habitat; material: faeces | place: China | collected 2012 | reverse complement strand
CAGCCAAGCATATTGACAGTGGAGATTTTATCATCCACAACCTCACGCGCCCATTTTGCAAGGTAATCTGCTCTCCTGTTCTCAATCGCATCAATTACCAGTCCCGGTAAAAAGAAATCATATGTGGCATAGCCCTTATCTGCAAGGGTTTTGTATATTTTCTCCTCATATGCCGCATGTATTTCAGGCAGCAGAGTCAGCCCAAGCGGAGCTGCAAGCTCATGGATCTGCTGTAGAAATTCCCAGGTCTCAGGGTCATTCAGGAAATTCTTTTTCCCCGGTGCTTTAGGCGCATAGGCAAATGCATCAAGCCGCACAATAGCCGCACCGTAAGATGCTATTTTTTTAAGTGTTTCTCGATAGAAATCCCACACCTTTTCGGACTTTATATTTAAATCCATCTGCCCCAGATAATCTCTGCCATGCACCTCCTGGTAAAATGTGTTCCAGTATGGCACCCTTCGTCCATCCGGAAACTCCACCATGAGAATCGGAAGCCCCGGCTTTCTGAAAAACATCTGCTTTAAGCATGACTCATCAGGCTGTATGTAGCCCTCGTCCGTCATGACTCCATGACCTTCCCAGAATTTGTTCCAGTCTATGAAAAAGTCGCGGTACTCCGACTCATCGCCCTTTTCCACAAGATCCTTGAACTGTGGTGACTGTGCCGAAGCATGGTTTAAAATAAAATCAAGCTTTAGGTCAATCCCCAACTCCTTCAATTGCGATAAATCCTCTATTGTCGCAAGCTCCTCATTCAGATTGTAGTCCACGACCGAAAATCCGCGGTCCAAATCCGAATGATACAGGCTTGGCAGAATATAAAATGATGAAAATGTGTCCTGCATTTCCTTCTTTTTTAGCAGCGCTGCGATATCGGAAAGCTTACCGCCCAGACTGTCAGGATATGCATTAAGCATAGGTTTATTGTTCATAGACTTTGCCATCCTTTCCAACTACGATACGCGCATTTTTTCCCTGCAAATCAAGCTTTTCCTGCTCCAATTCTACCACGCGGCATATGAAAGGGCTTGCGGCGTTTTCGTCACGTCCTCTCTTAATGCGGCGCGCCTTTGTCTCCTCAGGCGAGCTCTCCAGAAATACAGGTATATCAACACCCTTAAGGTATTCGCTTCCTCCATGGGTCCACTCCAGGATGAGCACTTTAATTCCTGTGAAATCAGTCTCGTCATATGAGATATCACCGTCCTCGCGGCCCATATGCTTTATCTCAATTATATCTTTTCCTGCCTTAAACTCTGAAAGCTCCTTGTTAATCCTGTCAAAGTCAATCTCCTTAGGTGTTCCAAGATATCCACGTAAGCCATCCTCGCCGGACTCGTTATACACATTAAGGCGTTCCTCGTCGTTTCTCATCGGGATACGGTGTGGATAATTGTCCCCGGTCAGCACATAGCAGGCTGTATTATCGTTAAGAAAATACTGCTGCAGGGCTGCTGCAATCGTTGTCTTTCCTGAGCCTGAGCCGCCGTAGATGCTTATTACAATACGGTTATCAGAAGCACTATCTGCAGTGTCAGCCTCATTTAATTTTAGATTGCCGCACACCTTCTTTATCTCATCATACAGCTTCTTTGCCTCATCAAGCCTGATAAATGAAAACTGATATGCCTCATACTCCTTTACGGCAAACGGAAGCGGTATTCCTACATTCATCAGTGCTGCACCTGTGTACTGCCTGCCGGTATTTTCCTCAATATATACTGCATCAGACTGCAAGCCTTTAAGCTTCACATAGCATGCTGCCGCATTTGCCTCCGCATACAGACGAACCACGCTCACAAGCGCCCTGTCCTTTGTCCTTGAGACAGACATCCAAGCAGCCACCTCATCCTCAAATGGGCTTGTAAGACGCCAGTAGGTGCCCTCATTTATAAGCATCTCATACTTCTTAAAGGTCTTTATCTGCTCTCTGATTTCTTCCTTTTCCTCATCCGACAGAAGGGCCGGATTCAGCTCATAGCCAAAAGTTCCTGCCATGGCTGTGATGCCTCTTGTTTTAAGGCTTGTCACTCTGCCTGTCTGATGATTTGGCACTGCCGATACATGCGCTCCCATGGATGATACCGGATAGAAGAACGATGTGCCATACTGTATTCTTGTGCGGTTTATGGCATCTGTATTGTCACTGCACCATATCTGTGGACTGTAGTAGAGCATGCCTGCATCAAATCGTCCACCGCCACCGCTGCAGCCCTCAAGAAGTATATCCGGATATCTTGTCACCAGACGCTCCATAAAATCATACACTCCAAGCACGTAGTCGTATGCAAGATTTCCTGCATACACATCAGCCATGCTTCTGTTCATATCCCACTTCACGTAGTCGATTTTTCCCTGGTCAAACACTGCGCAGATCTGATCGAAAATATTGTCCCTGACTTCTTTTCTCGAAAAATCTAAAATAAGCTGGTTTCTTGAGCGTACAGGAAGCTTTCCCGGAATCTGGATAGCCCAGTCAGGATGCTCTCTGTACAGATTACTGTCCTCATTCACCATCTCAGGCTCAATCCATATTCCAAATTTCACTCCCTGTGCATGCACTCTGTCGATGAGCTCAGAAAGTGTTCCGCCAAGCTTTTTCTCATTCACAAACCAGTCTCCGAGTGATGAATTATCATCATCTCTCTTTCCAAACCAGCCGTCATCCATAACCACCATATCTATGCCCAGTGATGCGGCCTCCTTTGCAAGGTCTACTATCGTATCACCGGTAAAGTCAAAGTAAGCAGCCTCCCAGCTATTGATGAGCACCGGTCTTACCTCATGTGCAAATCTGCTCCTGCACACATGCTCACTGATGCAGGTGTGGTACTGATGGGAAAGCTGTGAGAAGCCGTCTGCCGAGTATGACATGATCACCTCAGGCACTGTAAAGGTCTCTCCTGCCGCAAGCGGATATGAAAACAGCTCATCGGAAAGCCCCATTAAAAGGCGTGTCTGGTTAATCTGATCCTTCTCTGCCTCACATGAGAAGTTGCCACTGTATACAAAAAGCATACCATAGCAGTCTCCTGCATTTTCTGTAGTATCGCGCTGTGCGAGAATAACTGCCGGATTGTACTGGTGGCTTGAGGTTCCTCTGCGGCTTCCGAATGAAAGTGTGCCGTGTCCTAAGTGTGTGCGCTCAAGATTGCGCTCCATGGCATGCTTACCGTAGAATCTGATCACATCATAATCTCCGTAAACCATATCCAGGCAGGCAGCATGAGCCTTTTCAATTGTAATATTTCCACTGCCCGTATTTTTAATAAGCACACTTCTTGTGATGACATCACAACCCTCGAGCACACCATAAAGCAGATGCACCTCAACGCCTGCGATATCATCGCCAAGAACTATTTCAAGAGTCTGCGCTTCATCATCAGATGCCCACACTGCCGGAAGTCCCTTTAGAGCGTATTTTCCGTCTCTGATTTCATAACTCTTATAAAGAAGCTCAACACTCTCAGTGCCCTGTTCGTTTTTGATATCAAGCGCAATATTTCTGAAATCGCCTGTGCCAAGTGTCGGATACTCCTGTGGCAGCGTATCAAGCGAATATGTACGGTTCATGCCTGCTGCGTAAGGATTGCCTGAAAAGCCTCTGTCAGCATATGTCAGCACATAGTCCATATCACATGTGCTTTTTGCTCCGTAGTACAGATGCAGCAGATAGCCAAGTCTGTCCACCTGCATCTGATATGTGGTGTGAGCTGTCTGTAAAGTAAAAATTTTCTTGTTTGGATTAAATATAATTGCCATAAAATCACTCCATATCATTGTTAAAATAGTGTTTAAAAATTATCCCTTGATTGCACCGTTTGCAACACCGTTTAATATCTGCTTCTGGCAGATTATATAGAATATAAGTATCGGTATCAAAGCCAGAATATATGATGCAAATGCCAGATTGTAGTTGGTTCCAAACTGTGTCTGGAAATTCAGCTGTGCCAGCGGCAGTGTATTCTGTCCTGTTCCTGACATGATGACAAGCGGTGTCATGACATCATTCCAGGTACCGAGTGCTGTCAGGATGGCTACTGTCGCATGCATAGGCTTCATCATAGGAAATACAACTCTCCAGTATGTTGTCCATGTGCTTGCGCCATCGATGTCTGCAGCCTCCTCAAGTGCCATAGGGATATTTTTCAAGTATCCACTATATAATAATACATTCATTGGCATGTAAAATACAAGATATAAAATGATAACTCCTGCCCTGTTTCCAAGTCCCATCTGCGCAGTCTGCTTTACAAGAGGCATCATGAGAATTGAGAATGGCACAAACATACCGCTTACAATGTAAAGATATATGAAACGGAAGCTCTTTTTCCTTGCCATGCCTCGTCCGATAACATATCCTGCAATCGAATGGATAAGGATTGCGAGAACAATGGTCACAATAGTGATAAGTAAGCTGTTTCCGAGAGAATGCCAGAAATCAGTCACCTTCATAGCCTCTGTGAAGTTTGAAAAGCTCCACTTTGAAGGGAATGAAAGAGCTCCTGCGACATCATTTGTCATCTCACTCGGTTTCTTGAAGGCAATGATAACAGCCATATACAGTGGGAAAAATACGGTTAAGGTTCCCAATATTAAAACGATGGTAAGTACCCAGTTTGTTTTTTGTTTTTTCATTATAACTGCTCCTCCTTCTTATTCATAACGCCCATCTGGAATAGTGAAATAGCCACAATTACAACAAAGAAAATTACTGCGTTTGCACTCTGGAAGCCAAACTGTCCTCCATCCATACCATTTCTGTAAATCAGGTATGAGATTGACTCAGTGCTCTGCGCCGGGCCGCCCTTTGTCAATGACATAATCTGGTCAAATACCATGAGGAAGTTCTTTGTGCTGAGCACCAGATTGATTGTAACAAATGGCATAACGAGTGGAAATGTAACCTTCCAGAACTGCTTCCATTTGCCTGCTCCGTCGAGCATGCTGGCTTCGTAAACATCCTCAGGCACTGTCTGCAGTCCGGATATATAAATGATGGTATTCATGGCAACCGCCTGCCATACCCCGACAATCAGCACACCAATCCATGCATATTTTTCACTCGCCAGAATACTGTTTTGTAAGAAACCGATGTTGAAGGTATTTCCTACTACCGGCAGAATATATGTAAAAATAAAGCTGAAAATGTAACCAATAACCAGTCCGCCAAGGATATTCGGTACGAAATAAATACCTCTTAATGCACTCTTGCCGCGGATATTGCTGTTTAACGCAACTGCCATTACAAGGCTTAATACATTTACAAGTACAGTTCCTGCAATCGCATATTTAAAGGTAAACAGATAGCTCTTTCCGACTCTGGCGTCGGTAAACATGTCTGTATAGTTTCTAAGTCCGACATAATCATATGAGCCATAGCCCTTGTAGTTTGTAAAGCTGTAAATCACACCCTTTATCATCGGCAGTGTGTTGAATGCGAAAAATAAAACCACAACAGGTATCACAACTGCCCAGAATGTCTTGTCTCTATTTGACATTTTCTTTTTCATTTTGCATCCTCCTGTTCCTTCTGGTAATCCTGTACTTCACGAATCAGATCTCTGTTGTAACGCTCCCAGTCTGAATCAAATTTCTTTAAGAACTTCTCCTTTGCATTGTCGCCTGTGTCAAGCAGATATGTCTGAATCATGGCGTCCACGCTCATCTCACTTGGATAATGGTGATCCTGATAATCCGACATACGGTTGTCCTTTATATACTCCTGCATATCCTCCAGTGTATCAGGTATTGCGAAATCTCCATCCTTGCAGGCAATTCCGCCCTGGTCATCCAGATATGTCTGAATTGTCTCATCGTTGTACAGATATTCAAGCACCTCGTATGCTGCTTCCTTATTTTTGCAGGCCTTCATAACTGAAAACTGTAAATCTATTCCTGAATTTAACACATTGTCAGCCTCATTATCATTTGCCGGGAATGTAAATGAACCGATATTCATATCAGGATTAACCGACTTAATCTGAGGAATAGCATAGCTTCCTATCGTGTACATGGCAGATTCACCTCTGGCAAAGGCTGTACATGCGTCATTGTAGCTGTAAGCATATGGATTGTCCTCTGCATAATCAAGCAATGTGCGTATCTTGTCGGCAACCGGAGAATATGCCTCCTCAAATGTCGTATTTCCCATATTTACCTGATTGCAGGTGTCTGAATCACAAAGACCTACTGCAAGGGCATTCCACGGTGCCAGACATGTCCATGTATCCTTAAAGCCCAGATACAAAGGAAGTGTTCCGCTTTCCTTTATCTCTTCGCACAGTGCTGTAAACTCACTCCAGGTTGTAGGCACCTTCCAGCCATTCTCCGCAAACATATCCTTGTTGTAAAGTACTCCTGCTGCATTTGCGGCATAAGGAAGTGCATAGGTGCCATCCTTTGGAATGAACTCAAGCTCCTTGTCCATATCCAGATATGCCTCTTTTACAGTGTCCACTGCATCCAGATCTGATATATCCTCAAACAAATCTGCATCCAGGAAATTTGAATAATTGATATCTCCACCTATTGCAATGATGTCCGGATAATCCTCACGGATGAAGCGTGTCTTTAAAATAGTCATAGCCTCATTCGGAGAGGAGATAGTCAGATGAATATCATCATGAGTCTCATTAAATTGCTTCTCAATCTTCTCGAAAGCCTTAACAGCCTCCGGCTTATAAGAAACCACCTCAATCTCAGTTTTTCCGTCCGCCCGCTTTTCATTTCCACATCCGGTCAGTCCTGTCGTGCACATTCCGAGTGCCAGCACAACCGCCATAGCCTGACAAATCTTTCTTTTTGCCATATTTTTTCACTCCTTTTCTGTTTTATTTGCTCTTTTTCCTGATAAACCGATTATAACATACCATTATGCATACAATAAATACCCTTATTTTTGCTTTTTTATACCAATATGCTATAAAACATGCTATAATTGCATATAATGTCGCATAAGGGTATATTTATAGTATTAATCAATAAGGAGTGACTCACATGGACAAGCTTTCCTTCAATATTTTTCCAAATGTAAATTTCATAGATTTGTGTATGTACCAGTTCGGCCACGAGCAGTGCGAACCGGGACACTCATTTGGTCCTGCCACAAGAAACCACTATCTATTCCACTATGTACTGTCCGGCACCGGCACTCTGATGGCCGATAATGCAAAGGGCATTACACAAACCTACAACATAAAAAGCGGGCAGGGCTTTCTGATTTTTCCCGGCCAGATAAATACCTATATCGCAGATGACAAACTTCCCTGGGAATACATATGGATTGAGTTTGACGGTCTGCGCGTCAAGGAGGCTCTCACCACAACAGAGCTTACCAAAAATAATCCTGTATATCACACACACTCAAAGGATATCCGCGAAAAGCTTGTTGAGGAAATGCTCTACATCACAAGGCACCCCTCAGAATCACCATATCACCTGATTGGGCATATGTACCTTTTTCTGGATTATCTGATGCAGTCAGCCAAATCATCAAAACTCGTTCCAGGTGGGAAAATGAGTGATTTTTATATAAAAGAAGCGATGAATTATATCGAGCAGAATTTTCAGAATGATATATCAATCGAAGATATTGCCAGAGTCTGCGGCATAAACCGAAGCTATCTGGGCAAAATTTTCAAAAATTCCGTTGGACATTCACCTCAGGAATTTCTCATGAATTATCGTATGATAAAGGCCACAGAGCTTTTAAAGCTGACCTCCTTATCCATCGCAGATGTTGGTTCTGCCGTTGGATACGAAAATCAGCTTCATTTCTCACGCGCCTTTAAAAATATCTACGGAGTGGCTCCGAGGGAGTGGAGGAACGAGCATAAATAAGCTCACTGTTCATCCTTCACAAATTCATTTACATTGTCAGGGGTCACCTTCTCATACGGCAGATAAACATACTTTTTATCCTCAAACTTTATGTTTTTCATGCTGCCCCCGGTGGCTGCCAGATAAGCAAGCTGAGCCATAGCCCTTGCCTGTCCCTCCTTGTCATTGTAGACTGTTGCCGCAAGCTTCGACTGCTGCACTGCTTCAAGCCCATCGTCTGTGCCGTCCACTCCAAAAAATGCCGGTACATTCGACTCCGTCACACCAAGCTTTTCGTATGCGTCTATCGCTCCGAGTGCCATTGCATCGTTGTTTGCAATAACCAGCTCTATGCTGTTTTTATACTGACCTATAAGCTGTGTCATACGGTTCTGCGCCTGAGCACGATTCCAGTTTGCTATCTGACAGCTCAGCTTTTCTATCTGAAGGCCGTTATTCTTCATGCTCTCTGTCACACTCTCTGTCCTGACGATGGCATCCTGATGTCCCATCTCTCCCTCTAGGATGACGTACTGTATCCTGCCATCACCGTTTTTATCCACACCCGGATTATTCTTTATATAATCGGCAATGAGTTCCCCCTGCATCTGACCTGACTGCTTTGCCTTGGCCCCGACATAGTACAGCTTATCCCAGCGATTTAAATCCTCATCAACCGGCTCCCTGTTAAAGAAAATAATCGGGATGTCCTTCTCCATTGCAGCATTTATAATATGCGACAAATCTGTTCTGTCTGCCAGATTAATACACAGCACATTGCAGCCGTCCTCTATCATCTCCTGCACCTGGTCATCCTGTGCACGCTGTGAGCCTGCAGCATCCATGATTGTCATGCTGATATCGTATTTGTCTGTATCAAGACTTGCGCACTCCTTTTTGAAAGTTTCTATCAGCTCCCCGATAAATGTATCCTTCTGGTCATAACAGGTCACGCCTATATATATATGTTTTTTCTCGTCAACTCTTGTGTTGCTGCACGAGACAAATGACAATATCAGTGCAAAACACAGTATCATCATGGTATTTCTTATTCTGCTTCTCATTTATTGTTCCCCCACTACTGGCTGATTGCATACAAAAGCTTCTTGTTTTCTTCATCAAACAGATTTTTTCTGGTAAGAAGCTGGTAAGATACCGGCTTTTCCTCTACTGAATATTTTCTACTGCCACGCAGCATATCGACCAGCCCTACAACACTTTTGTATCCGGCAGCAAATTCATCAGGTGTGATAAGAGCCTCTGTCCAGCCCGAATCGAGATAATATATGGCTTCTGTTGAGTTTCCTATCCCATATACCAGTGCACCCTGCAGATTATTATCAGAGGCTTCCTTTGCCGCCTCAACCACACTTGCATCATCTATTGCAAGAACCATGTCAACCTTTCTCTGTGACTGCAGATTTATTTTCTCCCCGGTATCCGAAACACCTGATACAATCCACATCACAACACAGCCGCTCTCCGCGAGAGTATCCTTTACGCCATCAATGCGTTTTTTACAGGCATCGGATTCAGTGTTTTCACAATAGATTCCTATTTTTTTACCTGAAAGTGTTCCGTTGTTGTCAGCAAGAAGCTTTTGTGCCAGTTCCACACCCATGCTGTACTGGTCAAACTCCACTGTATTTAACGACTTAAAGCTCTCGCTTCCCGCCTGGTCTCCGACTACCATTATCGGTGTCTTTTTATTTATCCGGATAAGTGTATTAAGGCTTTTTTCTTCTGTCATTTTTTCTGCTGTCGGCTTGAAAACGACCGCATCAGCTTTTTTGTTTATCTCCTGCTTTATGACATCAATTTCATCTGACATATTGTTCAGATTTTCCTTACTTATCATAACTACATCCACACCATACTCAGAGGCCGCCATTTTCATGCCATATTTAAACGCAGCACTGTGGCTTTCATCCACATCAGCCATCACAACTGCAATACGCTCCGGTTTCTCATTAAGCTTATTGTATGCGATAAAACCTATTCCTATCACAAGTAGTACTCCCAGCAGCAGCTCTGTTATGATGAAGTTTCTCTTATTCTTGCTCATATTTGTCCATTTATTTTTCACTGTCACACTCACACCTCCCATACAGCAAGGCAATTGTACTTGCTTCATGCTATATGATGCTCCTCAAATTGAAGTCTGTTTTCCTCTGAATAGACAATTGCCGGGATTTTGATTGTCACAACTGTTCCCTCATCAAGCTCACTTTCTATATGCAGGCCATAGCGCTCTCCAAACAGTATCTTTATCCTGTTATTTACATTGACAAGCCCCACTCCCGAGCCCTTCTTGTGAACCCTGTCCGTATTTGTCAGCAAAAACGGAATTTCATTCTCCGGAATGCCCATTCCGTTGTCTGATACCGTTATGATGATATCCTCTCCCACTTTTTGGCCTCCGACTACTATCTCTCCGAAATCGTCCAGCTCTCTGATTCCGTAATTTAGTGCGTTTTCCAAAATCGGCTGAAGCACCAGCTTCACCGCACAGTAGTCCATTATTTCCTCGTCTACCTCAAAGCTCACCTCAAATTTGTTCTTATAGCGCACCTTCTGAATATTCATGTAGCTTTTTGCGTGCAAAAGCTCATCTCGTACAGGTATTATGGTATGTCCCTTCGACAGACTGATACGGAAAAGCTTTGCAAGCTGCGTAATCATAAACGAGGCCTCCTCGTTTTTGCCTCCTTCAATCATCCATGTGATGGAGTCAAGAGTATTATACAAAAAGTGCGGATTAATCTGGCTTTGAAGCACATCAAGCTCGCTCTTTCGTCTCTCGTTCTGCTCCCATACGATCTTTTTCATGAGCTCATTATTCTGCTTATATGAATTACGTATAGAGTATCCCAGATGCCGTATCTCTGAGGAACCACCTACATAAATATCTGCTTCATTGCCATTCTCATACCTTTTCACAGAATCATCCAGCTTCATTATCGGCTTTGAAATACGTATAGCTATCACTCTGTTTATCCACACAAACATCATAGCCATAATAATCATTATAACAAAAACAAACTGCTTCACATCCGCCATCTTATTGGTAAAGATGGAGTATGGCATCACACATACAAGCTTCCAGCCTGTGTAGCTGATTGTATCTACCATAATCTTACGATGCACTCCATTCAGATAATCATCATATATACTGTTTTGCGACTTTGCCGCAACATCGCTGTTTTCCGGAACATCTCCATCAAACTGTATCTGATGCGGATGGTAAATCATATTGCCATTTGCATCACACAGATAATAATACTGTCCTTTTCCCGATGTATTTATCCTCTCAAGCATCCTTGATACACTCGAATAATCCATGTCCACAAGCATCACACCCATCTGTGATTCTGAACCGGAGGTCAGCTCCACGGCACGGCTTGATGATATGACCAGATGATATCTCATGGAACCATCGTCAAACAGATTCTGTACATGAGGTGTTGAAAAATGTATATTTTCCATGCGCTCCATAGCTTCTATGAACCAGTCCTGTTTTGTCACATCCGGGTCCTCCTTCTGGGACACAACAGGCTCTGCAGCTATAAGGCTTCCATACTGATTATACAAGGCAATACTGCGCAGATATTCCTTGTTTGACTCATAGAGCAGGCTCATGCCTTCGTGTATGCTGTCAGACTGCTTTAAAATATCATTCTCCTTTATTACATTATAATACGCCGCATCCGAAACCTGCCTCATATTGACCAGATAGCTTTCCACACTGTCTATTGTCTGGTCCATCACCTTATGATTGCTCTCTATGATACTGTCCTGCGATGCATCGGCAAATTTTATATACATCACCACAACTGTGACAAGCATTATTGCAAACGACAGCAGTGAGAATGAGAGCATTATTATGGATTGTATATTGCCTGATTTATACCTTATTCTTCTCATACTCTGTCCTGTACCTGGATGGGGAAACCCCATACTTTCTCTTAAAAACATAACTGAAATAGTTCGGATCCGCATAGCCTACATTCTGGGCTATGACATAGCTCTTGTCGTCTGTCTCCACAAGCATTCTGGCAGCCTTGTCCATTCTGTAATCAGTCAGATACTCCACAAACGAGCTGCCGGTTTCCTTCTTGAACAGACTTGAAAAATACGAGTTAGATACTCCTAATTCCTTACAGGTATCGTCAAGTCCAAGGTCCACACTTCTGTAATTCCTGTGCACATAATCCTTTGCACTGTCTATGAGTGACTTCTTGGAGTTGTATCTGGCATCAGCCATATCGTCGTGCAGCCTGCTTGAAAAATCCAAAAGCCACTGCTTGAGCACCACCGGCTCAAAATTGGAGAGCTCATTATAAAGCCTGCCTACACTTCCCGATATTTCCTGCGCATTTAGCTCATTATTGCTCATGAAATGATATAACTCACTGATCAGCTCCATTACTGCCACATGGTAGTTCTCAAGTGACTGCTGCGACATAAAATTGTGCTGCATATACGCCTCAACAGCCTGTCCCACATCCTCTATCTTGCCGATACAAATCATTTTAAATAAATATGACAGCTCATTTCCCTCATCGCCATCCTTTGATATACGTCGCTGTGGCTCAACCTCTGTCATGTTTATTGCCCTGTTGCTGCCATAAAGCACCCTGTAGGATACTGCCTCCCTCGCACTCTGATAAGAGCTCACCAGCTCCTGTACATTTTCGCACACCTGTCCGATTCCGACAGTTACCTTTGCTCCCATTACATGATTTACATATTTGCAGAATCTGTCGCACTCATCTGTCAGCTCAGAGATATCCTCCTGCTGCACAAGCTGGGCTATCATGACCGTATCACCGAGATAGTTAAAAATCCTGCCATTCCAGCGCTCCTTTAAATCAGCCTGTGCCTGTCGCTCTACTGACACTGCAAGCAGTCTGATATCCATGCCCTGCGGCATCTGACTTGCGGAGGTATGTATGATAATACAGCAGTAATATGGTCCCTCAAGCACAATCTTATAGTCACGCATGTACCTGCCCAGCTCATTTTCCGGTATGCGTCCCTCGATAAGTGTCGTATAAAAGTTTGACTGCAAAACAGGCAGTGATGCTGCATAATACTGCTTCAATATGTCTGTGTTTTTCTTCTCGTTCAGCTCATCATCCAGCTTTGTCTTAAGCTTTTTGAATACCTCCGTGATTTCAGCCAGATTGAGTGGCTTTAAAATATACTCCTCTATCTCGAGATGTACTGCCTCCTTTGCATACTCAAAATCGTCAAATCCTGTGAATAGCAATAGCTTCGTCGCAGGAAACCTCTGCCTGATGTTACTGCACAGCTCAAGTCCGTCCATGTAAGGCATACGTATGTCAGTCATCACAACATCCGGCTGCATGTCCTCCATCATTTCAAGCGCCTTGAAGCCATTTCCCGCATGTCCTACCACATGAAAACCAATCTGCTCCCAGGATACCTTTCTCTCGATTACCTCTATTACATCCTCTTCGTCATCAACCAGTAATAATGTATACATTTTATGTCTTCTCCCTGCTTGTAATTATTGAACTGCATACACCATAAAATCCGTGTGTAGCATAAATTTATCCCCCGGATATTAAAATGTGTCTGTATAGTATTATACCACATCTGATATATTCTTTTGTAGCTTTACATAAACAAAAGTGTAACTGTTAAAGAAAAAAGCAGAGATGCCACCCTGACATCTCTGCTGATCATTTTGGAAGTATGAAAAAGAAATTTTCCTGCGATATTATTTCTTCTGAACGTATTTCAGACAGTCAAGTGTAACTGCTACAAGAATGATAATTCCTGAGAATACGAACTGAAGGTTTGTATCAATACCAAGGATTGTAAGAGAGTATGTGAGTGCTGTGAAGATACATACACCGGTTACAACACCTGATATCTTACCGATACCACCTGTGAATGATACACCACCAACTACACAGGCTGCGATTGCGTCCATATCCCAGCCCTGTCCATAAGCTGCTGAACCTGAACCAACCATTCTTGCACACTCAAGCCATGAGCCAAATCCATAAAGGATACCGGCCATCACGAATGCGCCGAGAGTTACTGCAAATACTGAGATACCTGAAACTGCTGCTGCCTCCGGGTTTCCTCCTACTGCGTAGAGGTTTTTACCAAATGTTGTCTTGTTCCAGATAAACCATACAATTGCGATTGCTGCTACTGCCCAGATGATGATGGTTGGGAAACCATTTACCTTTGGAATAATCATGTTAGGGATAACCGGCTCAATAGCACCGAATGAAACTCCCTTTGTAGCATATGTTACGATACCGAAGATAACAAGCATGTTGGCCATGGTTGAAATAAACGGATGCATCTTAAACTTCGCTGTAAAAAATCCTGCAATACTTGTGAAGAATGTACAAAGCACGATACATGCAAGTAATGCGATAACCACTCTTGCACCTGTTGGTACTCCTGTAAAGTCAAATATATGACCGAATACAGAGCCTGTATTGATACCCTGATGCATGATGATTGTGGCTGTTGTCATACCCATACCAACCATTCGTCCAACAGAAAGGTCCGTTCCTGTTAAGAGGATAAGTCCTGCAACACCAAGTGCTAAGAACATTCTCGGTGAAGCCTGCTGAAGAATATTCAGTATGTTGTTGTATGTCAGAAGAGGTGTGCCCTTCTTTATCGGTGTTATGACACAAAGCGCTATGAATATAAGTATAATTGCAATATAAAGACCATTCTGTAACAGGAAGTTTCTCCTATTGAACGTATACTTGTAATTCTCCCATTTCTGAGCTCTTTTCTCCATAAATGTGAACTTTGAAAGACGAAGCATATCAATCAGGTGATACTTGTAGCTGTATGCCTCATGCTTTTTGTCCTTGATCGTCTGATACTCTTTCTCGAGCTCAAGCTTCTCATTGGAAATACGATTCTTGTGTACGTAGTTTTCTTCCTTTATCTCAGTACTGTCTGATGTCTTTGCAAGAGCAGCCTTGTGCTTTTTATCAAGCTCTGCCATTCTCTCATTATGAGCAGCAAGCGCCTCTGCCTTTTCCGCCTCACAGCTTGCCTTAACGGCATTGTAATACTTTGAATCAAAATTTTCCTTTAAATAGCTTTCAGCCTTGGCAATGAGCTTTGAAATCTCATCCTTGTTCTTTGCCTCAACAGCCTTTGCCTTTGCAAGCTCTTTCTCGCAGGCTGCTATTTCTGACTCTTTCTCGCCCTTTGAAAGAGTTTTATCTCTCTTGATGCCTGCTATCGCTGACTGACACTCTACAACCTTTGTAGTTCCGTCTTTTCTGAGTGCATCAATTTCTTTTTGTATTCCACCAACATATTCGTCGATAGGCTGGCGCAGAGCACGCTCCTGCTCAGCCGTTAAAATCTTACTATTAGCCATATCCGTCTTCTCCCTTTATTATAGGTACTTTGCACTGAGTCTCAGCAGTTCTTCCTGATTGGTTTCCTTTGTATTGACAATTCCTGAGAGTCGTCCGTTTGACATGACTCCGATACGATTTGTTATACCAAGGATCTCAGGCATCTCAGATGAAACTACAATGACTGTCTTACCCTGCTTTGCCATATTGATTATCAGCTCGTAAATCTCATATTTGGCACCTACATCGATACCTCTTGTAGGCTCATCCATCATGAATATCTGCGGTCCTCTTTCAAGCCATTTACCAAAGATAACCTTCTGCTGGTTTCCTCCTGACAGAGCCGAAATCATATCCTCCGGTCCCATACACTTTGTGTGCATAATCTTTATCTCATCAGAGGTGGCCTTTGTCATCTTGCTGTCTGAAAGTGCCGGTCCATTCTTATAAGCACCGAGATTTGCGATTGTTGTGTTAAAGGTGAGGTTTCCCTTAAGGAAAAGTCCATTTGCTTTTCTTTCCTCTGTGATAAGTGCGAAGCCATAGTCCATAGCCTCCTTTGCACAGGTGAAATTCATAAGCTGGTTCTTAAAATATACTCGTCCCGCAGCTCTTGTCCTGATTCCGAAAATCGTCTCAAGAAGCTCTGTACGACCTGCTCCGACAAGTCCGTATAGTCCAAATATCTCCCCCTCATGCACATCAAATGTGATGTCCTGCAGATGTGGCTCGTACTTTGTCGAAAGATGCTGTATTGACAAGATTACATCCTTTGGTTTGTTGTCTACCGGAGGGAATCTGTTCTCCAGTACTCGTCCAACCATCGCTGCAATCAGTTCATTCATATTTGTTTCTTTTGTGCTCTTTGTCATGACCAGATTTCCATCTCTAAGAACTGAAATCTCATCACATATCTCAAAAATCTCATCCATCTTGTGAGAAATATAGATAAGTGAAATACCCTGGTCACGAAGCATCCTCATCATCTGGAACAGCTTTTCAACCTCCTGTACCGTAAGTGATGATGTAGGCTCATCCAATACTATAACCTTTGAGTTGTATGATATTGCCTTTGCAATCTCACACATCTGTCGCTGTGATACTGACATATTTTTCATCGGCTGCTCGAGATTAACTGTCATTCCCAGCTTTCTGAATAATTCAGACGCTTCTTTTTTCATGCGTCCCTCATCAATCATACCAAATGAATTGACCGGATATCTTCCGAGAAACAGATTGTCTACGACATTTCTCTCAAGACACTGGTTCAACTCCTGATGCACCATCGCTATTCCATTTTCCAGTGCATCCTTAGGACCCGAAAAGCTTACCTCTTTTCCGTCCAGATATATAGTTCCCTCGTCCTTCTGGTATGTACCAAAAAGACATTTCATCATTGTCGACTTACCGGCTCCGTTCTCCCCCATGAGACCCATTACAGTACCTTTTTTCACATCTAAATTGATGTGGTCAAGAACCCTGTTTCGTCCAAATGACTTGCTCATGCCACGAATCGATAAGATGTTTTCATTATTCTTATCGCCCATACTTCCTGCTCCTAACTCTATATTTGCTGTCGTCTGTATACACTTTATTTTGGGGAGAGATTTTTCCCTCCCCAACTAAGTGCTTTAAATACTTTTACTGGTTCAAAAGAGCTGTATAAGAAGCTGCATTATCTGTCTTAACCATGTTGATTGCGAATGCATCGTACTGGCTTGGATTTCCAAGTCTGTTTGTGATATTAGACTCTGTCTGTCCATCACCACCGATGTACTCAACATCAAGATTTAAGAGATCATCATACTTCTGTAAGAGTGGCTGATATGTAGAGCTTAAGAAGTTATCTGAAGCATTGTAGATATTCAGCCATACCTTCTTTGTAGGGTGCTTTGCTGAATCAAGCTGTGTTGAAACAGGTGCCCATACAACTGTTGAATCTGTGAAATCCTTGTAGTTATCTGCTGTAACTGCTACGTTTAATGCGTAGTAAGATCTCTCATCATCCTTGTAAACATATACATCATCGCTTAATACGTTTCCTGCATCATCCTCTGTGCCGATACCTGTATCAATATCTACACCATCGAGTGCGTTTCTAAGTACACGAAGTGTGAGGTAAGCCTGAACGTCAGCATGCTGGCTGATTGTTCCGCCATAGCCCTCTGCGATAGCTGCTACTGCATCACTGTTGGCATCGTATCCGAATGTTGGAACCTTGTTGTCCTTTGACCATGCATTGAACATTGACATTCCCATTCCATCGTTGTTAGAAACAACTACGTCGATTGACTCGCCAAATGATGATGACCATGTTCCGATTGCATTTCCTGCTGTAGCTGCATCCCATGTAGCTCCTGCTGAGTTCTTCATCTCCTGTGAAGCAAGCTCTCTTACTACATAGTCTTTGCCGTTTACAGTAATCTTGCCGTCCTGAACCTCAGCTGCTTTTCCGTCTGAGTTTGTTCCTGCCGGAGCACTGTCAATCTCGCCGCTCTTGTCTACGCCTGTTCCAAGAGCTTTACGAACACCTCTTGTTCTTGCAATTGAATCGTTGTGTCCGATATCACCGATTGCAAGTACATATCCGATAACGCCATCCCCATTTCTGTCGATCGTATCAATGTTCTTCTCGATATACTCTTTTACCATTTCTCCCTGAAGTTCAGCTCCCTGGTTAGCATCGAAACCTACATAGTAAGTATTTTTGTTGAAGCTAAGAGCATCTTTGTCAAGCTCTCCTGTTGAGCTGTTAGATGGCTGACGGTTAAACCAGCAAAGTGGTTTGTCCTTGTTCGCTACCTTAGTGTCAGATGAGTCTGAAGATCCTGAAGATCCTGAAGATCCACATCCTGCCAATGATAATGCGAGTATTACTGCCATCATTGATGCAACTACTTTTCTTTTTTTCATTGTTGTTTTCCTCCCGTTTTGTGAAATTTGTTTTAAAACATGTCTTTCTTAATGACTGACCTTAGTATAATCACCAAAGGAGGAAAATAAAATAGAATATTTTTGGATTAAGTATTAATTTTCTCTGATTTTCAATAAAAAATTTATGCATGTTGTTTATTCGTTTTTTTCATTTATTATAGAAAGTTTACGTCTACAGCTCGCTGTATATCGTAGCGCAAAAGTGGAAGAACAGTATCCGAATATTTTGTTCGCAAAAGATGGAGAAATATATAATTTTCATGGAAAGAAAGTGATGCCAATCGGTGGTGCATACAGCGTTGACAAATATTATAGGATACGAAACGGATTACCATGGTTTGAATCAGAACAGCCGGATGAAGTGATAAAAGAATATGTGGAACAGCAGTTAGATAAAGCCAAGTGGAATGTGGATATCGTACTCTCGCATACAGTACCGATTGAAGCGGAACCAGTGTGGGCGTTTATTCCAGGGCTTGATCAATCAGCAGTGGACAAGACAACGGAAAAATGGCTACAGAAGATTTATGACAGGTTAGATTTTACAGAGTGGTATGCGGGACATTACCATGTAGAAAGTGAGGAGTGTGGAATACGAATTATGTATGAAGATTATGATGAAATTTGTGCTGAAGGGTAAAAGAATGGTTTGCTGATTTGAAAAATATAAGTTTATAGATGAAGGGGGATTTTTTAATGATATATCTCAGCAGTTTTAAATTAAGTGACAGAAGCATTAAAAATCCTAATATATATCCATATAATGTGTTTCATCGAAAAGACATAGATCCGTTCATATTTGCACCAATCACCGTGTTATATGGGAATAATGGTTCTGGAAAATCTATTATTTTGAATATCATAGCAAATAAACTCATGCTAACAGGGAAAGAGTATGCGACCAGTAATTCTTTTGGAATTGTGGACTATTGCGGAAAATTTTCATCAGAGTGCCAGTTTAGTTATGGAGAGGATGAATTTGGCAATGCATTTAGGAGATTCCCTGAAAACAGCAGATTTATCAAGAGTGAGGATATCCTGTATGAAATTAAAAAAATACAGCAAAGACAGATTCATTCTGATGGTATGGAATATGATTATATAAAAAATGGACATTCACAAAAAAGAAGCCGCTTTCTTGTTGCTTTTCAGTCAACTGATATGCTCCCTTCTAAGTAGACAAGAGAAATAATAAAATCTTGTTTATTTAGAAGGGAGCATATCAATTTATGGAGCAATAGCTCCATTTAGTACTATATAAGTGTAAGCCGTCTTTTAGATCAGATCGGTACCGGTTTACAGTTGTGATGCCAAATTTGAATTACAATGTCTCTCAGGATGTCCCTCGGAATGTCCCTCAGAATGTCCCTCAGAAAAAAGAGAGAAATCCGTCGGAAATTCAAATATTGAATATGATAAAAAGGATAATAAAATATGATCACAAACAGCAACATCGGTGTAGCAGGCAGTTTGTAAAAATATCTTTTGGAAACCCTGAAAGTGTGATATTATTTAAGTAAATATTTTAGTCAAAGGGGTAAATGATGTGGCTACATTAAAAGATATCGCTGAAAAGGTAAAGGTTTCTCAAAGCACGGTTTCGAGAGTTCTGAATGGTGATCCGAACTTAAATGTGTCAGATGAGACCAGAGAAAATATAGTTACCGTGGCATGTGAGCTTGGATATAAGACGGTAAGTCAGAGATACAGTAAGCGTCAGAGAGATACAGGAAAAAAGGCATCAGTAGAAGCGATGACAGAAAGCCAGAACCTTCCGGAGCGCAGAATCGGGATTGCGCAGATGTTCGAGATGCAGGAGCAGATGGAAGATATCTATTATATTATGCTGAAGAACCGTTTGGATGAAGCATGTTTTGAAAAGAAATGGACGACTGTCATGCTTTACCGGGATGAGAAGAAAAGATTTACCAAGAATGATGACCGTCCGATTGACGGACTGATTGCAATCGGAAGATTCAGTCCGGAGGAGATTCAGGATTTCCATCAATATACGGACAACATCGTATTTTTGGATTCTTCACCGGATGATATGAAGTATTACAGTATTGTGCCGAATTATCACCTGGCAATCCGTGAAGTACTGCAATGCTTTGAGGCAAAAGGCAAAGAGCGGATTGCATATCTTGGAAGTGTGGATACCCTTGGCGACGACAAGAAGCTGACGATGGACCCACGTTATTACTATTATAAAAATACACTGAATAATCAGAATCGGTTTGATGAGAGTCTGGTCATAGACTGCGAGATGAATTCGAGAAGCAGCTGCCAGAAAGTGCTGGAGTATCTGGACAGCCACACGCCGGAGGAGTATCCGGACGCGATTTTTGCATCGAGTGATGCGGTAGCGCCGGGACTTGTAAAGGCGTTGCATGAAAGGGAGATTCTGCTTCCAGGACAAATAGGTGTCATTACATTTAACAACACCAGCTTCTCGGAGTTTTCCAATCCGCCGCTTTCTTCGGTCGAAGTATATATGAGAGAAAGCGTGGAGTCGACAGTGATGTGTATGGAACTTCTGTGGAAGAAGAATTCACTTCCGAAGAAGATTATTGTTCCGTGCAGTTTGGTGGACAGAGGAAGCGTATAAAATGGATAGAGATGTCGCTGGTATTCCACAATGCACTTGAAGTGAGAATGTGTCAGGCTACATTTTCTATGCGGCAATTTCCACAAAAACGACAAGCCAATTTAGTAAACATTTCATGAAAATAGTTTTCTTTAAGTAAAAGTTTGCGTAAAAATATTGACTAAATATTTTTACAATGATATATTCATTTCACAAGATACGAAAAATAAACGCAATAAAACAAAAGAAAATGCATAAAAACGTATGGAAAAGCGAAAGCAAAACTTTACTAAATAAGGAGTAGAGGGATGGAGAAACTTATAAAATGATTCGTGACGAACTTCGTAAGAGAAAGGAACAGTAATATGTGGCGTGGAGTTGATTATTATCCGGAACAGTGGGATGAGGCTTTTTTAGAAGAAGATCTGGAAAATATCTGTGAGCTTGGATGCAATGTGATCCGTATCGCAGAGTTCGCATGGCATCTGATGGAAAAAACAGAAGGAAATTATGATTTTTCCTTTTTTGACCGTGTAATTGAAAAGGCAAAAGAAAAAGGTCTGAAGGTGATCATGGGAACTCCGACAGCGACCATTCCGGCATGGCTTGTGAAAAAGCATCCGGATATCCTGTCAGAGTTTGAAGACGGAACCGTCCGCACTTTTGGTGGACGCCATGTATATTGCTTTAACAGCGATGTGATGTATGAGTACTCAGAGAAGATCATCCGCGCACAGGCTGAGCATTATAAAAATGAAGATGCGATCGTGGCATGGCAGATTGACAATGAGCTGGGACATGAAGACAGTGACATCTGCTACTGTCCGAAATGCCGCTGCGCATTCCAGGGATTCCTTGAGCAGAAATTCGAGGGAAATATTGATAAGTTGAACGAAATTTACGGAACCACATTCTGGTCACAGGAATACAACGGATTTGATGAGATCCCACTTCCATCCAAGACCATTACCACACACAATCCGGCACTTCGTCTGGACTGGGAAAGATTCCGCAGCGAAAGCATTGTAAAATTTGCAAATTTCCAGACAGCGCTTCTTAAGGAAATCATTCCAGATGCGGTTGTGATGCATGACTTCCCGGGCGGAGGACTTGGAAAGCACGTAGATTATTCAGAAGTTGCAAAGAATCTGGATGTGGTAGCTTACAACAATTACCCGGTATGGGGAGGGCAGAAAGAGCCGCTTCCTGCAAATGAAATTGCATTTGGACTGGATTATATCCGTGGGCTCAAACGGGAAAACTTCTGGATCACAGAAGCGATCATGGGAGCACAGGGACATGATGTAACCGGATTTGCTCCACGCCCGAATCAGGCAAAGCTCTGGTCTTATCAGAGTATGGCGAGAGGTTGCGAATCGCTGATGTATTTCCGATACAGAGGTGCAACAAAAGGGGCAGAGCAGTTCTGTTATGGAATCTTGGATGCAGATAATGTTAAACGTAGAAAGTTTCACGAAGTACAGGGATTCTTTAATGAGATTAAGAATTACGAAAAAGAACTGAGCGCACCGGTTAAAAGTGAAGTTGCAATCGTATATGATTATGATTCGCTTGCAGCATTCCGTATCCAAAGACAAAGTTTCCTTCTCGACTGCGAAGCAGAGATGAAGAAGTTCCATAAAGTATTCTTTGATGCAAATGTTCCGGTGGATGTGATTTCGGCGGGAAGTACTCTTTCTGGTTATAAGATCGTGATTCTTCCACAGATGATCATTGCGAAACCGGATTTCCAGAAGCAGGTGAAAGAATTTACCGAGAACGGCGGAACGCTGGTTCTGACTTTCCGTGATTTTGTAAAAGATGAAAATAACAATCTGTTGTTTAAAAAGGTACTTCCGGTTGACTTTGATGAGTTTGCGGGAATCTATGTGACAGAGACTGAAAGTCTTCAGGAAGGACAGGAATTCCCGCTTGCAGGCGAAGAAGATTTCAGTTGTACACAGGGAGAGGGAGGAATTTTCCGTGACCTGCTCAGTGTGACAGATGCAGAAGTGCTGTTCCGCTACAATGATGTATTCTTCAAGGACTACGCAGCAGTGACAAAGAAGAAGCAGAAAGATGGATATGTATATTACCTTGGATGCGGATTGGATGAAACTATTTTAAAACAGCTTCTCAAGAAAATGGCAGACGAACAGGGAATCATATCTGAGCATTCAACTGATGGCGTTGAGATCGTATACCGAGAGAGCGAAGACAGAAAGATTAAGATCACCATGAACCACAATGCATTCGAGGTGCAAAATGCAGGTGTGACACTGGCGCCGTTTGAATGCAAGGTGGAAGAAGTTCGGAAATAAGTAGGATTTTTTGACAGAGAACAGTGGATTTGGTATTGTTTAAAAGATGGAAAATCTGACAGACGAGAAAATGAATCGGTAATATAGAAATAAAATAATGAGAAGTGGGTTGTGTCTGGTAATCCGCTTCTTTTCCCACGCATATTTGCGTAAGTAACGACAGCATACATCATGATTAAGGGATGGAAAAAAAGCCTTGATTTTAATGGGTTTCTTGGATGAAAACGTAAAATTTACACCTTATTTACACCTTTGGAAGATCGGATCGGTAGTCAAGGCATGTGGAGACTGAAAGAGATATGTTCTGAAAATTTGGAATTGATGAATGCTGGCATAATTTTAAGGAACAATGGGAAGTTGCCGATTTTTTACAAAAGAAATCTTGACAGTAACATTGAATGCTGTACAATAATGTTAACAGAACCCACCACGCCTCTGATTTTTATGCGCAACCCGGTGGGACTTTTTATTTGTGGATTATTTTATGTATCAGTATCCAAAACAATCATTAACAATAGAACAACAAATGCAACCAATTTTTGATAAAATATTATCATTATCAAAAGAAATACTTATATCTGAACAAGCTCGTGACCGTATACTGTCTAAATTAAATTGATGAGTGGAGAATTGGAGGTTTTAGAATGAAGAAAGATTTAACTAATTCAAGGCTAGATAGACAAAATATTCTAAATAATGAAATGACAATTGAAGAGATACAAAATAAATCTGGTGTAGAAGGTATAGTATCAATAGAAGGCTGTATTGATTAGTAAAACAAGGAGATTTTTATGATTAAAGTTATTATGATGTGTGGAATATGCGGTTCCGGGAAAACAACTTATGCAAAGCAGAAAGAAAAAGAAGGCTATGTTCGCTTGTCCATTGATGAGGAAATGTGGAAAACTTACGGGAGAAAGGGGATTGATTATCCCAACGAACAGTATGAGAAACTTTCAGAAATAGTGGAAATGGCACTCCAGAAGGAACTCCTGTCTCTCATTCAACAAGGAAAACATGTAGTCCTTGATTTCAGCTTTTGGAATAAGGCAAACAGAGCGTATTATAAAAGGCTTATAGAAAAAGCTGGCGGTACACCAGAACTTGTTTATATGAAGGCTAGTAAAGGAACCTTACAAAAAAGATTGCATAAAAGGAATCAGTCTTTGAATGCTAATTCTCCATTCATAATAACAAATGAGATACTAGAGCATCATTATAACGATTTTCAAGAACCATGTGGCGAAGGAGAAAAAGTAATTTTACAGGAAGAAGATTGTGTTGAGGGCAGCCATTGATAGACCTGACCACCTTTGGTGGTAGGCAATATGAGGGGGAACCGCAAGGAATGTTGCTACCCCGTACGGTTATTCCGAGAGGGGGAATTTCCGTTACCGAAGATGAAGACTACAAATGTATATCCAGTACAATTAAAGTAATGGCTTGTATCAAATCTTACTGGCGATGAAGTACCTGCGTTTATCTGATGAGGAGTGGACAGTATTTGTAAATGCTTTCGATAAGCTGATTCAAAATAATAATGGTGTGGTCAGTCTCGTAGCAATGAATCTTCCTGCGGATTGGAAAGAACATTTAAGTGTATAAATGCAGTGGAATTGCATAAAATAATAAAGCAGACCTAATCAAGCACTTTTTGCTCAAATCGGTTAGGCTTTCGGCGGAGTGTTACGATAAGCACTTCGCCATTTTTATTTTGATAAGGAACATTCACCTTTTACTTACATATGATTGCACAATTTGAACATAAAAAGCCTCATGATCATGTGCGAAAATGAAAGTGAAACTTATTAGATGATATAATTGTTATATCGGCTAAAAAATAGCGCAATGGGCAAAAAGAATGGCGTTTTTGCCGATGACGCGATATACTAATTAGCAGATTGGTAGTTTTGGATATAGGTTATGATTTGTGATGGAGGATTGTAGATGAGATACCTTTTAGTTGCTGATATAGCAAAAAAATGGAATATGTCAGAGCGCAGTGTTAGAAATTACTGTGCAAAGGGGCGTGTGAACGGTGCATTTCTTACTGGTAAGACATGGAACATTCCAGAAAACGCAGAAAAACCGGAGCGCACCAAC